>Ga0123356_10002084_pt1 | contig 21587 bp, 23 predicted proteins | sample TergutEmb28metaG_2_FD_92546 | JGI IMG/M metagenome (GOLD analysis project Ga0123356, IMG submission 92546) | Embiratermes neotenicus P3 segment gut microbial communities from Petit-Saut dam, French Guiana - Emb289 P3 | ecosystem: Host-associated > Arthropoda: Insects > Digestive system > Gut ... | reverse complement strand
TCGCCAAGTTGTGTAAACAACAGCTCCAAATCGTTCATGTGATCACGCAGGTTCTCGCGCTTCAGTCCTTTCAGCTTTTTATATTCAGAAGGAGTGATGCCAAATGTTGCTTTCGAAATCTCTGCTGTCAGAATCGCAAAATCACGCTCGTCGTCCACACCACGCTTTTGCCACTCATCTGTTAATTCTTGTCGTATAGCAATGCCGCGTACCCGGCGTTCTATCCAAGCGTCATCGTAACCTTTGGCGCGATATAATGCTTTCATTCGCTTCTGCGCCAGTTCGGGATTTTCGATTTCTTGGATGCGCTCATAGCCAACCCGCGCTAGCCAACGCTTGAATGGCTCGGCTTTTTTACTGGGGATTGATTGGATGAGACGAAAAATGCCTTCTGTGTGCCAGCAGGGTAGTTTTTGCAGACCGCCATCGGTATCGAATTGCAAGGCAAGGGGGGGTACAAATTGTACCGCCCCTTTTTCCACAGGCTTCATTAGGTCGGCCAGCTCCTTGTCACGCAAGCGCAGTCTCTTTAGATACTGCGCTGGGTCAGCCGAATCAGTCAACGCCACAATTACATCGCTCATCACAAACCACCACTCTCCATCGTGGATAACACGGCGGATTTCCTTTCGCCGGAAAATCGCAATTTTGTGAATATCGTCGCTCATGAGTCTATTATATCATGGCCTCTAGCGTATCTCGCGCGGCATCACTTTTTATACCAAAAGCTTGACACCCCCCCCCATGCCCGACATATAATGAAGCCGTCATGAAATTGATCGCTTTTGTCATCGGTATAATTTTGATCTTGGTGGCTTATGTCCCCTACGTCCGCGGGATATTCAAAGGCAAAATCAGGCCGCATCTGATCACTTGGTTGGCGTGGACGGCTGTTACATCCGTTATGGTCGCTGTTTTGTTCTCTAACGGCGGCGGTTACGCTACTTGGTTAACGCTGTTTATTTTGATAATCAACATCATAATTATTGTGTCCAGCCTACATACGGGCGCAAAAGCTACCATCACCAAAGGCGACATGTTCTGTTTCATAATTTCATTGTTGGCACTCGGCGCGTGGCTGATCGTCGGCCAGCCGCTAGTATCGGTTATCCTAATTACCATCGCGCAATTTAGCGGTTTTATACCGGCACTTCGCAACACTTATCGCCGTCCGTTCGACGAAAGTGTTTTTACGTGGTCAACAAATGCGGTGCGTTATGCTTTATTGGCAGTCGTAGTTAGTTCCTATACCGCGACAACCCTAGCGAATTCGATATTTTGGTCGTTGGCTTACGGCGCAGCCGCCGTGTTTTTGTTGATTAGACGCGCATCATCAAATCGTGCGTGATCGCCGCCGCCAGCGCATCGGCGCAGTCGTCCGGTTTCGGCACAGTTTTCAGCCCCAGGTAAACCCGCACCATTTCCTGAATCTGCTTTTTATCGGCGCGGCCGTAGCCGGTCAAAGTTTGCTTGATCTGGAGCGGCGTGTATTCGGCGATGACTAGACCCGCCCGGGCGCCCGTCAACATGGCCACACCGCGAGCGTGCGACACGGAAATTGCCGTCGTGATGTTGCGGGCAAAAAACAACTTTTCGATCGACATGACATCGGGTTTGGTCGCCTCGACAATCTCGGTCAAGGAGTCGTAAATGTCGAGTAAACGCTGATCGAGCGGCGTATGCGCCGGCGTCGTAATCACGCCCGCATCGATAACCTTGGGCGGATTTTTAGGCGAAAAATCAATCACGCCAAAACCCAAACGGCCGGTACCGGGGTCAATGCCAATCACTTTCATACACTCATTTTATCACAGAAAAAACACTCGCACTCGGAATAAAATGAACAGGATGTTCATTTTATTCGCTCGTTGCTCCTATTTTAACACGTTTCGGCATCAGTCGACGCATCAAATTGGCGATTTCCATGCGAAATTGGAATAGAACAACGATAGTTGTCAAAAGCACAACACCCACGCTAGCCAGCAGTGCCGTCAGGCTCCCGCCGGTCGGATCACCCGGTTGCACGGCGAACGCGGCCGGTTCGGTTGAAACTTTTTTGCGACAACGGTTGGTTTCGGGATTTCTCTCCCACCCTTCCGCGCAAGGTTTGAGTTTATCGTCCGCCGTGGCGATCTTTTTACAACGATTGGTCAAGGGATTCCTAAATTGACCTTCTGGACACTCCGCTAATCCTTTGTCGCTAGCAATTTTTTTACAGCGGTTAGTCAAAGGATTTCTAAACTGACCTTCGGCGCAATCCGCCAAAGTTTTATCCGTGTCGTATTTTTTACAACGTCCAGTCGCGGGGTTGCGAAATTGTCCTTCGGCGCATTCGGCCGGCGGATCGGGATCCTTGACGCAATTGCCAGTTTTCTCGTTGATACGCTTGCCTTCCTCGCAAGTCTGATATTGCTGGTAAATATTTTCGGTGCCTTTGGTTGGCGCAAAAGTCACTTTCCAGCCATCGGCAAAATAGGCTAGTGACGTATTAGTTTTGGCGGTGCTATAGACGGCCGACGCGTAGTCGCTACCTGCATCGTGGATCAGGATCAAACGATTAGTGACGGATTTCGGCAAACTGAGTCCGGCGGTCGCACCGACATCGATCACCGTATAAGAATACGGTTCGATCACGTCCGCGTCGAGATATTGATCTAACCCTATTTTATAACGACTCATGTCGGGCGGGGTTTTGTCGCCGTATTGCACGGCTAGCACACAATCCGCCAAATCGTCCGATTGAATAGTTTGATCCGAATCATTATAGAGCTCGATCCACTGTTCATTGGTCGAAATCTCCGATAGTTGCAAGGCCGCGCAGTGCGGCGACGCATCAGGCGGTTCAGTGCCGCCAGGGTCGGACTGAGCGGCTGGAAAGGAGTTCTCTAGGCCGGGAGTTTTATGAGATTTCTTGATAGTCAGCTCGGTCGTCAAACCCGACAGATAGGCCACGAAATCGCGCGACCAACTAGCTGTTTCCTGATCGCTATCGAGACGATTATATGCAAATTGATCGATAAAATTTTCACTTTTCTTGTCATAGCAATTCTGTTTATCGCTGGTTTGGTTGCCACGACACAGCCAAACTGTCCTAAAACCAACCGGATTGGTCAGAGACAATCCGCTTCTTGATGTCACGTTGTCACTGTCGACGATGTAATATGTGCCGGCCGAAACATCGATATTGCCCAACGAGTAGCCCGTCGACATCGTGCCGGCGTTCGATGTGGTCATTATAAAATAATCGCTCGCTATGACGTCTTCGTTGAAGTATAGTTCGATATATTTTTCTGTGCCGACGAATACCTCGCTGATGTAGACTTCTTCGGTTAGTTCCGGCAGTTCCCCGCTTCCTTGGGCGCTGGCCGGCAACGGCATAGCCACCAAAACCAAGGCCGCAATAATAAGCATGAGCTTTTTCATAACTGATATTTTACACTATAGTGCGGAAAAAAGACAAGCTATGTTAAAATGGACTTTATGGATAGTGAGCCTAATTCTAGTGATAAATTGACGCCGGAGCTACAAGTCAAACATGACGATTCGGTGCGGCTTTATCCGGAAATTCAGTTTTCTGATACCGAGTATGTGGTGATCGACATCCAGCGCACCATTTGGGGATTGGTCATGATTTGGGCGGTTGCCATCGCCAGTTTTGCGGTGATTGCTCTCTTTGCGGCCGCTATGGTGAGCATCGCCGATGTTGATCCTTTTATTATGTTCATGATCGTGGTTGGTCTAGGTATTCTTTGTCTGGCTGGTGGCGCGACCGGTCACTACGTTTTTCGCCGAAATATTTTTATCGTCACTAACGAGCGGATTTTTTCTCGCATCCAGCTCACACCATTTTCTTATCGCGCCCAGAATGTTGAAATTGATCACATCGAAGATTGTAGCTTTACCCAGAACGGCATCGTCCAGATGCTATTTAATTATGGTACGATTCGCCTATCAACAGTTGGTGACGAGCATACTTATGTTTTTACTTTTGTGGCGCGACCCGAGGAACAATTCAAAGTCGCCAACCATGTCGTCCAAATAGTAGATGAAAAATCACCGATTAAATATCGTCATTAATCTGTTTTTTAGGGCGAATTTCGGGTGTATTCGGCTTCGGCTTCCATGCTAGCGGTTAGTTTGAATTTTTGGCACTCGCCTTTTTCGTTACAATCAGATGGCGTGTAGCGATAGTCGCAATCGCCGTCATCCGTTTGCTCCCCGTCTGCATTAGTATATGTACATTTGTTGCCGTTCAATGTAACCCCGCCCGGATCAGTAAACAACGCCGGATCCATGGCCTTTAGGTTGCCGCGGCCAATTGTCTCGGGATAATATTTGTTTTCTGCATAAAAAACTTCTGTTAGATTGTAATACATGGCATTGAGCGCCGTTTTGCGAGCTTGGTCGCGTTGGGCGATTTCGAGATCGTGACGCTGGACAGCGAAAAATATCGCTAAGGTCGCCAGGACAACAAAGGCTATCAAAAGCTCGATAATAGTAAAGCCGGACTGTTTTCGCATGATTCTATTTTAGCACATCACGAGCGACGACCAAAGAGAAAATCCATCCACTGCTCAAAGTTGGATTTTTCGACTACTGGCACGGCCGTGGGAGTAGTTGAGGTCGTCTCGGTATGCGGCAACATCACGAGGTGTTCGCCTGGGCGAGCTTTGTTTAGCAACTTTCGCGCCGACAGCTCCAAGTACTCGTCGGTCTTGTAATAAACTTGTTCCAATCTCAAATTCTCATTCTGCAGTTTCATAATGTCAGTGTCCAGGCGCGCCTGCTCGACTTGGCGTTCGAGATCGTAGTTCCTCGATAGCACATTAATCGTCGACCAAGCCCAACTAAGCGCCAACAGCAGCGCAACGACTAGCACTATATTATTGAGAGTCAAATGTTTTTTAAGATCACTGAGCATACGACTATTATACCATGTTATGTTATTTCTACCGAAGTAACACAACATTTCGTCACTCGGAAAAATATACGCGTCTATTTTTCTCTCGTTTCCTCATGTTATAATATTTGAGCATGCGGGTGTAGCTCAGTGGTTAGAGCAGTCGGCTCATAACCGATTGGCCGTTGGTTCAATCCCAACCACCCGCACCAGGCTTATTTTCACTAAAAAATCAATACCCCGCCATCAGACGGGGTAGATTTTGTTTGGACTAGTTACTATTTCCTGATTTTCTTGATGGTCAGGAAACCGTTGCGTGGATTTTCAACCACTTCGTAGCCAGCTGGTAGATCGCATGGAGTACCCTTGCCGCCCTCAACTTTAGCAAAGAAGTAAATTCGTTGCTCGCGACCGCCACGAAGTGTGACATCCTTACAGTGCAGGTAGTATTTTACCCCCTTAGAGTTGGTGTGTGTGTAAGTTGCCATAAACTCTCCTCCTTATTTTTACTTACCACCCCAGACTACACTACTTGCGGTACCACTGTCAACCCTTCTTTTGATGTATTTTTTACGTTTTCCCTGTTGTACCTCTGTTAATTTCAGGTAGTTCGATACTTGAATTTGAGGATAATTTTCAAAATAATGATAAGAATCAGGCGCAAAACGATTGCCGCGACCAAGATAAAACAGACCAAAACCGAGACACCGGCCAAGTCAAAACTCCAGCGCGGCGACACATAGTCGATATAATAGGCGTCGGGCGATGGAAATGGCTCGTCGGGTACCACCCATTCCGATACACCGACCGCGTCAGCCACGCAGTTTGCCCAATTTTGACCACCGCGCGGATACATTTGACGACATTTGGTCATGGCGCCCTGGTAATCGCCGCCCTCGACCTCTGGCATTTTGTTAGCTTCGACGATTTTGTCAAAAGCGGCGGAATATAGGGTCTGCAACGCCACTCGACCGGTGGAAGTGTTCATATGGCGAGAAACGAAATTTTGCAAGTTTTTGGCCGCCTCCTGTACCTCGACAATCTCACCGGTTTTGTCGGCCTCAATCAGAGCTTCCCGACGATCCACCATACCGAGATTGTTTAGTCGGAGAAAAATCGCCGCTAGCATAATGAAAAGTAGCAATATGATCAATAGTTGCCAGGTTTTAATGTGTTTTAGAAACTTGAGGATTCGCCGATCAAAGCGCACTTTGCCGCCGCGATCCGGATCGTCCCTACGGTTACGTCGCCACCCTTTCATATCTGGTACATTATACCATGATACAATAGACATATGAAGATTTTTATTTCCGGTATCGGGGGTGCGGGTATGGCGCCGCTGGCCGAGATCGCCCACCAAGCCGGACATGCGGTGATCGGTTCAGACAAGCAAGATTCGAGCTATGTTGCCTATTTGCGCGAGCATGGCCTTTCTGATATCCACATCGGTCAGACGACCGAAAATATCACCCGTATGCACGCCGAAGCGCCGATTGATTGGTTGGTTTGTTCTTCGGCTGTGACGCTCGAAAATCCCGGCGCGCCGGAGCTCCGATTCGCCCGTGAGCATGGAATTAGAATCAGCAAACGCGACGAGCTACTGAACTTTATTTTGGATGAGAAAAAACTTGACATGATCGCCATCGCTGGGACTCATGGCAAGACGACCACAGTGGCAATGACGGTTTTCTTGATGCAGGAGCTAAATCGTCCGATCTCCTATCTGTTGCCGGCCAAAACTAATTTTGCCGATATGGGTAAATACGATCCCGAGTCTAAGTATTTTATTTACGAAGCCGACGAGTTTGATCGCAATTTCTTGGCTTTTCGTCCGGCGCTTAGCCTCATTTCCGGCGTGGCCTACGATCATCAAGAAATTTTCCCGACGCGCGAAGATTACCGCTCAGCTTTTCGTGAGTTTATCGGGCAATCGGCCGAGACTTTTATCTGGCAGAATGATTTTGATGACCTGAGTTTGAGCGAGCTCGAGCGAGTCAGGGTTTTGGATGCAAACGAGCCGCAGATCGATCGGATAAAATTGATTGGGCATTACAATCGCATGGACGCTTGGTTAGTGGCGAACGCGGTGGCTGAAATAACGGGCGAGCCGCTCGATAAATTGTTGGAGATTTTGGAGCGATTTCCTGGCCTCGATCGGCGCATGGAGCAGATTTCTGATAATTTGTACAGTGATTACGCCCACACGCCGGAAAAAATCATCGGCGCGATGAGTGTGGCGCGCGAGATGGCCGCTCAAACGAAGCAGAAACTAGTGGTGATTTATGAACCGCTGACTAACCAGAGGCAGCATTACATATTGGACGACTACAAGGGTTTGTTCAAGGGCGCGACTAAAATCTATTGGGTGCCGAGCTATCTAGCGCGTGAGCCAAAAGGTTTGCGCATCATCCCGCCGGCCGAACTCATCACGCATCTCGATGACGAAACGCGGGAGATTGCCGAGCCGGCCGCGATGGATGATGATCTAAAAAAGAAAATCGACGAGCATTTACGCCGGGGCGATCTCGTCGTTGCTATGACTGGCGGGGGCGGTAATAGTCTCGATGCTTGGTTGCGAGAGAAATTTAGTTAACAAGCCCCATTTCTGCTATGGCATCATATGCACGCTCGATCCTAGTTCTAGCGGCCTTCAACTTTTCCCTAAGTTGCCTGAGTGACTCTAAGTATTTTTCAACGGTCGCTTCGTCTGGGCTTGCACTAATAATAACTTTTTCAAGTAAAGTGTTCGCAACACGTTTTAGAAATTCATCTGCACTTTCATCTCTCGCAGCCTGAAGAATAGTGTCGGCAATGTTGATTTGGTATGCCGATGGGTTTTGCGATAAATGCCTGTCAAGCGCACTTGTTACAAATTCTTCTCGTGCCAGATCACCCTCCTCCTCTGGCCGCTCAACATCAGCACCGTCCGTTGCTGCCTCTGGTGGTTGCCCTTGATTTCCTAGCGCTATTGTCGATAGCTCCCGCCCTATGCCACTCCCGTCACCTTGATCACCCCATCTCTTACTCGCTTCGCGTCCACCTCCTATTAGCACTGTTCCTCCTTTATTTAATGACATACTCGCAGTATCAAAAAACGACACCGCAAGGTGTCTTACTTCCATTCGCAGAACGACGTTAGCCGTGTGCTTATGCGGTGCCGTATTGATCGACTAACCGCAAAAAGCAATTCGTTCTGCATTTAAAAGTAAGACCCCTGAATTATATCATAGTTTCGAGAGATTGGTAATATTTATTCCGGCGAAACAAATCGGGTGTAGTTAATTTTCGAGCCTTCGGCGATGAAACGCTCCTCGTAACTCGTGGTGATTTTGGCATCGGCCGGTGCGTCGGGGGATTCGTGTAGATCGCGTGTCACAAATTCCGCTTTCCAACCGCTCGCGGCGAACTGTTCCAATGACCACTCAAACAGCGGTGAATTATCAGTTTTGAAATGCAAAACGCCGCTCTCCTTTGCAAGCTCCGTCCTTGCAAGGAGTTGATGGTAATAGGCTAGGTAGCGCGGCGCGGTCAAGCGGTGCCGCGCGTCGGATTTGGGCGGCCAAGGATAAGGAAAAGTCAGCCAGATTTCGCTAGCCGAATGCGATGGGATGACTTCGGTGATCTTGGCAATGTCACTACGCACAAAGTAAATATTTTTGAGATCCAATTTTTCGGCCGCGCGGGCGCCTTGGTACAAACGATCGCTCTTGATGTCGACAGCCACAAAAATTTTTTCCGGGTTACGACGCGCCAATTCGACCGAGAACAAGGCCGACCCAGCGCCAATCTCGACAATCAATTGGCGACTGTCAGATTGTGTAATTCGGGAACGTTCCTCGCGCGTGTCATCACACGGCTCGTCACTGCCGCTTTCGCCGTCCTCAAGAGCCTCCCGAATCGCACAATCTGACAAGATGTCATCGCGAGATTCTACCCACTCATCAAAGCTAAAGCAGTTCGAGTATTCGTCGAAACGCGCGAATTTGTAGAGTTTACGTCGGCGGGTGATTACGAAATCTTCGGGATGACTTTGGCCGTCGGAGCGCACCGTTTCGATTGTGCCATCGGGGCTTAATTTGATAATGCGCGATGGCTGAACCGTGTCGCACTCGCCGGCGTCGTCGTACAAGTCCACTTGGTCGCCAAAGTACTTTTTCGCCTCCGAGACATTTCGAGCCGGTGGTTGATTCGGCAAATTCGCCGACGGTGCGCAGAGTGCGCCCGTCTTGGTCAACAACTTCTTTAAATTCGCGTCGTTTGGCACGCGAAAGCAAACCGTCGGCTCGACCTCATGCGTGTCGGCCAACCACTTCTCCGTGAGGCCGGTCGCCGGCAAAATCACCGAGGTCGATGCGTTAGCGCGCCAAATCGCGGTTAGTCTTTTTCGTACTTTATCGCTAATTTGTATCAGTCGCGCCACTGTTTCTACACTATCAACCAGGATGATGAAGCCTTGGCCTAAGTCACGTTTGCGCACGGTGTGTAGCTTTTTGACGGCCTGATCGTTTAGCGCCGAAGCGAAAATACCATAAATCGTGTCCGAGCGCATCACGACCAAACCGCCCTGCGCCAGAGTTTTTATGATTTCGTCCGTCATATTATTCAATCGGCTCCGTGACAGCCTGCCCGGTCGCCAGACCCAAATTTTCGTCCGATAAAACCGCGTCGTCGTAGCTGTTCATCTGGTCAAGGCGCGCCTTGATCTTTTCGTAACGAGCGCGGAAATCCGCTATGGCCGCGGCGTCTAGATTACCGGTCGGCGAAAAAGGTTTGGTGCCTTCGTCATAATCTTTGACGTCCTCGCGCACTTTCTCGTAACCAGGCCGCGACAAGTCGAGCTTGGCCGCGCCGCTAACTTTGTACAGCCACAAACTAACACCGGTCAGTGCCAATGCCAAAACCAACGCCGCCGCGATAAACACTGGCCATTGGTGTCCAATAATCCACTTTTTTGCCCGCGCTATCATAGCTCCTCCTCTATGATCACATTGAATTCATTAAAGAAATCATTGATATTTTGCTCAAGTGTTATAACGTCTTGCCGTAGAAGCGCCCGAATAGTGCGAGCGTTTTCCAATGCATCGTAAAAATCTAGTGGCCGATTAGTGCACCTGGTATTGACGGCCTTTAACAGAGCGTCGCTATATTTGTAATGATTGGCTCGAAAAGTTGCTAAGCTCTGCTCAAATTGAGACGTCAAATCGGTCAAAGTCGGTGCCGCGATTTTATTGGCCGAGAGACGCGCATTCATAGCGAACATGAGGTTGAGCAGCTCATCGTAATCGTAGCCACGCTTGACGCGCGATTCGGTATCGGCTTTTTCAATTTGGTTCAGCACCGATTGAGCAATTCCGCAATTGGCCACAATCGTGTTTATGCTCGGCATGGCTAGCACCCGTGGCGTCGCCAAACTAACAGCGGCAAGCACGGCAATGCAAACTATTAGGCTAAACTTTTTCATGTTAATATTGTACCATATTTACCAGATATGGCGAAGATTCATAAACGGCGACGTCGTGTAGCGACAATCATTATCGGCCTAGCGATAACTATTGGCATATTTGTTCAGGCTAATTTGTCCGAGCCGGACGTGATCGAGCGACGTGACGCTAAGGAGACGTCCGAGGTAATCAACTCTGATCAGCCTTTGGCGATCGACGAACTAGAGAAATTAACGGTCAAAGGTCGAGCGCCCAAAACCGGCTATTCGCGTGATCAATTTGGGAACAGTTGGGCGAAATGGCAAAAATGCGACAGCCGCCAGCGCATTCTGGCGCGGGATTTAATTGACGTGAAGTTGGATGACGACGGTTGTACGGTGTTATTCGGCACTTTAGACGATCCTTACACCGGCAAAATTATCGAGTTCAAGCGCGGCCCCGGCACATCGAACGCGGTGCAAATCGATCACGTCGTGGCACTGTCGGACGCTTGGCAGAAAGGCGCGCAGAGTTTGGACGCTGCCACACGCGAGACAATGGCTAATGACGACCTCGAACTATTAGCCGTCGAAGGCAAAGCCAACATGGAAAAATCTGATAGTGACGCGGCCGCATGGTTGCCGAAAAACAAAGGGTTTCGCTGCCAATACGTTGCTCGGCAAATTGCCGTAAAAATCAAATATTTCTTATGGGTGACAGAGGCCGAACATGACGCCATGACGCGCGTGCTCAATTCTTGTCCTGAACAGCGCCTGCCGGCGCCATAAAATTAAGTTGCAAACTTTAATAATATGAGTCATAATATAGAATATGTTGATTTCCTTTTTTCATAAGGTTGTTAAGGTCAGTAAAAAAGTAGCTCTGGCGTATCTGATCTTATTTCTGTTAATAGTAACAACTGTTTTGACAGTTCTACTTCTCCCTCGCGGCGGCACAGAGCAACAGCCTGCTAGCGAAGCGATCAAAAAAGTGGTTCAGCCTGGGAAAGTAATATACCCCGAACAAGAGCAAGTTTTGATGTGGGAGGTGTCAAAACCGAACGGTGGTAAAGTTTATCTAGTCGGCTCTATCCACGTTGGTAGAGAGAGCATGCACTCATTAAATAGCCTGTTGACAGATGCTTTTGACGAATCAGATAAATTAGCAGTTGAGTGCGATACGATCGCTATCAAAAATGATGATGTAGCTATGCTTAGGCTCGCGAGATATATGGTATATACAGACGGAACCACTCTGAAAGACCATATACCCGCAGATCTATTGAAAAAAGTTGATGAGAGATTAGCTACGATGTCGGATATGGAAGGCCTGACGGTCGAACAAATGCATACGTTTGATGCCACGGTGATATCGGATATGATCAGATTAGACATGGCTGCAAAGGTAGGATATGATACTGACCTTGGCATTGATGAGCATTTCCTGCAATTAGCAAAAGACCGCGGCATGCCCATTATTGAAATAGAATCGGCTGTGTTTCAGGCAAAGTTATTCAAAAAGTTTTCAGATGAAATTAAAGAATTTGAGTTGCGCAGTCTGCTCGATATGAGCCTAGATGACGCAAGAAGAGAATTAAACGAAATGATGGAAGTGTGGGTGAGTGGTGATACCAAAAAATTTAACGACTGGCAGAGTGAGGTTAACGATAGAGACCTGAAAAAGATGACTGATAGAGAAAAAGAGCTGTGGCATGAATATCAGACGAAGATACTGACCGATAGAAATGTCGGCATGGCTGACAAGATCGAGGAACTACTAAACAATAAGAAAACTTATTTTTATGTGGTAGGCGCAGCTCATTATTTCGACTATTCTGAGGGAGACGGCATTATCAGCCTACTAGTACAAAGAGGTTACACAATTAAAAAATACTAGTAACTAATGTTCGGTCTTAAACAAAAATCGCAAATAATCGCGTATCATGCGGGCGCCGCAGATGATCGGCAGATAGGCCGCTAGTTGTTTGGTGACTTGGCCGACCCAAAGATTATCGTCCTTCATAGCCGCAGCCGCGGCGCGCATTTGCTCGTATAGGCTGGTGATTTCTTCGCTATAGCTATCGCCGTGAACGTTGAAAACTGCCGGTGGCTCTACGTCCGCCACGCCGCCGTCGTTGGTCGAAATCAGCATAGTCAAATTGCCGATGTCTTTCATGAACGATGTGCCACAAGCCTCGAGACCAACCTCGGGCACGTTGATCGAAATGTCCGAACCAGCGCTCATGGCAAACGACAAACTCTCGTCATAATCAGTAATGTAATGCACGCGTTCTTTCAAAAATGGATCGTTGTCGATATTTTTTAACATCACCTGTAGGCGATCATAAGTCTTATCGCCAGCATCAACCCCGCCCGGCATCATACCTGCCATGATATAATGAGCGTTACTTTCGAACAGAATGCTCCTGATTTCGCCCATGTCTTCGAACGGCATCCACGGACGTTTGTATTCGACGAAGCGTCGCTTGAACTCAAAGAGCATAGCGTCGTCGGGAATTTGCACGACTTCCCCATATTGGTTTTTGCGGCGCGTCAGCTCCTCGTTTAATTTGGCGCGACCGATCCTTTTGATGCCGCGCAGCTCGTCGACTGCCTCTATTTGTTCTAGCACTTCGCGAAAATTAGCGCCCGGCATATTGAATTTATCCAGAATTCCCCTGTCGTGGTAAAACTCTAAAATCTCCGGCATCAGCCAAGTATTCAAATCAATACCGTTAGTGATGGCTTTGAAATCGACCCGCTCGCCGCTCAGATCTTTGACTTCGATGACTTTGGCGTGCAATCGCGACACGCAATTTTTGGCCTCGGCAATTTCGATCGTCAGACTATTCAGTTTGAGACGCCCTTCGCGAAACAGACCGGCGATAAAATGTTTCAAAGCCGGGCTAGTCAGATTGGGAAAAACAAATTTTTCAAACTGCGCGTAAGTATATTCCGGTTCGGCAGCTTGAAGCAGCGTGTGATTAGTATAGAGCGTGTGTTTTCGCACGTAGACAATCGCCTCGTAAAGACCCATGCCGTTGCGACACAGCTCGTCGAGACGCGCCACCGCCGCAAAGGTCGAAGCGGTCTCATTCAATTGAATGACTGCCGGTTTGAGGCCGAGCATTTTTAGCGCCGCGTAACCGCCCAAACCTAGTGCTACCTCTTGGTAGAGGCGATGATCGTCGGACGCATCACCGACATAGAGCGCCCCGAAACCGGGTTCGTTCATGGTCAGAAACCGCGTGCTGCCTAGGATTTTCTGATGAATCTCTAACGTCGCGTCGTCCTCAGATTCGACTTTGATGACTACTTCGCCGACTTTTTCGAAACCCGCATCGATTGGATTGCGCGGCTCGTAAGTGTCTTTTGGCACCAAATCGATCATTTCCTGATGACGTTCCTCATGATAAAACGGCGTCAACATGACAAAAGGAATTTCTAGCGCCTCAGCCGTTCGCCGCGTGTCCGCCGCCAAAACGCCCAAACCGCCGGCGCCGCGAATGCCATTTTCCACATCATACACCTCCATAGTGGTGTAAATATACGGCCGCTCGGCGGAGATTCTGTGCGTCAAACTAGCCCGGTCAATCGCCGCATAAAATTCCGCTACGTCCTCGATGCCATTTCCGTCTTTGTCTACAAATTGCCCACTCATATGAAGTATTTTATCAGAAGCCAAGCACTAGCGCAAACTATCTGTTTTTCTGGAGCTCATCGCGGATTTCTTTTAGAACCACGAGTTGCTCGTTTTCTTTCTTGATGGCCGTTTCGTCCTTGACTTTGGCAACCGATTTACGATTTAGGCTGTTAATAATTTTGACAAAAATAAAGATACTGGCGGCAATGATCAGAAAGTCAATGATATTTTGAATAAATATACCGTATGTGATATTAGCCGAGCCAATTTTAATAGACAGCGCCGAAAAGTCCAGCCCGCCCAGCAACACGCCGATCAGCGGCATTATTATGTTGTTTACCAAACTCGACACGATTTTGCCAAAAGCCGCGCCGATGACCACACCGACCGCCAAATCAATCACGTTGCCACGACCGATGAATTCTTTGAATTCCTGGCCGATTTTGCCGAAAGCTCGGAGCTCTTTGGCGACGTGAGACTGGGTTTCTTTCTTGCGCATAGATGTGCTTTTCGTTAGCGTGGCTATTTAGTCCACCAAAATCCATTCTACCATAAATTACAATCGTGGGATGCTCGACTATTCGTCTATTGTCTTTCTCAGGCCGATTAAATATTCGGTGATATTATCGGCGTTAAAAACATTTCTGCCGAAACTTACGCCGCTGGCTCCGGCTAGGATTGCTCCTTTTGCCATATTGTATGATTCGGAAACGGCGATTTTTTTGCCACCGGCAATGACGACTGGTTTTCCTAGCGCAGCATTGATAACTTTTTTGAATGATTTGGTGTCGCCGGTGTACTGGGTTTTTACTATGTCTGCGCCCAGCTCAACAACAGCTCGCACCGTATGACAAACCAAATCGGTATATTCGTCGCCATATTTTAAATAGTCAAAATTATCGTCCTGGCCGTCTTTTTCGGAGCGAGGATAAGCAATCGCCAGCAGTGGCATTCCATATTTTGCACAGTCTTTAGCGATTTCGCTAAAGATTTTTAGCATTTCTGACTCATATTGGCTGCCAAAATTAATGTGAGCCGCTACGCAATCCGCCCCCATTTCTACGGCCTGCTGTACCGAAAATACTTGGATTTTACGAGTGTGTTGGCTAAGAGTAGTCGAAGCAGTCAAATTCAATATAAAAGGTAGATCCGTTTTCGCCTCATGAGCGAAGCCTAGGACGGCATTCGCCACCCCCCCCCCGCTCTTTTCTATCTGTTTCATAGTATCATCCAAATTCTCTAGGCCATCTTTCGGCCCAAAAATAAGCGAGTCATCCACGGGACAAATGATGATTTTTCGTGTAGAAAATATACGTTTTAGTCGCTTTTCTTTGCCTAAGCTCATTTTTACCTCCTAGTTAATACGCTTAAATCTTTCTCCGTGGCTGGGACGGAGGGATTCGAACCCCCGAATGCCAGGACCAAAACCTGGTGCCTTACCACTTGGCGACGTCCCATCGATTCTTATGGCTTGCCATAGCCTTTAATGTACTGCACCCAGTTTTGGTCTAGGACGATTTTTTTCGGACTCGCGCGTCCGCGCTCAAACAGCTGGTGCCTTACCACTTGGCGACGTCCCAATACAGCGCCCATTATATCAAACGCTCGCTATATGGTATAGTGGTGGTATGAAAATTACAAAGTACGAGCACTCTTGTTTGAGCGTCGAGGTCGACGGTCGAATTTTGGTGATTGACCCTGGCGTTTTTTCGACCAGTTTCACGGCGAGCGACAACATTGACGCTGTGGTGGTGACGCATGAGCATCCCGATCATTTTGATCCGGAGAAGATTACTCAGATTCGCTCGCTCAATCCTAATGTTGTAGTATTTACAACGGACAAAGTAGCTCAGCAAATTCCGGATGCAAAAGTACCGAACGTCGACGAAAAAGTCGCTGTCGGTAGTTTTGATTTGCAATTTTTCGGTCACGACCACGCGCCGATTATTCCCGATGTGGTGCCCTGTGACAATATCGGCGTGGTAGTTAATGGGGTTTTGGCCTACCCCGGCGATTCGTTTGCACCCCCTCCCATTAAACCGCAAATCCTGGCTCTGCCGGTTAGTGCGCCGTGGCTAAAAGTTTACGAGTCCATGAAATATATCGCGGAAATTAAACCCGGTAAAGTTTTTCCGACCCACAATGCCTTACTGTCCGAAATTGGGCAAGATATTACGTACGCCTGGATCCACAAAGCCTGCGATGAAGCTAGCGTCGAATTCATCGACCTCCAACCTGGCCAAGAATTAACTATTTAGCTTTTTCGATATTTTGAATCGATAGCTCGACCAACTGTCCCGGCTCAACTGCGGACGGCGAATTCATCATGACATCGACACCACTGCCGTTTTTCGGAAAGGCCACAACATCGCGAATGTTCTCGGTCGCGCTAAGAACCATGAAAATTCGATCCAACCCAAAAGCACAACCAGCATGCGGCGGCGCACCGTATTTGAAAGCATTGAGCATAGCGCCGAATTTTGACTCGACGTAGGCTTTGTCGTAGCCGATCGTGCCAAAGGCTTCGTACATAATTTCCGGGCTGTGATTGCGCACCGCGCCCGAACAAACTTCGTAGCCATTCATCACCATGTCATATTGATCGGCCACTATATTCAGTTTTTCGGCGTCAGTTTTGGCTACTTGTAAAGTTTCCAAACCGCCTTTTGGCATGGAAAAAGGATTGTGGCCAAACTCGATGCCGCCGCGTCCGAGCCAATTGTGCTCGTCGTACTCGTAAAACGGAAAGTCGGTTATCCAAGCCAGCGCCACTTCGTCGGGATTTTTTAAATTAAAGTGATTAGCAAATTCGTTTCTCAATATCCCGAGTACCTTGTTAACCTTTGCGCGATCGTCAGCGCCAAAGAACACCGCGTCGCCGTCTCGAGCGCCGGTTTTGTCGGCGATTTCTTTTAATTCTTGGCCGCTCAGGAATTTGGCGATGGGCGATTGAACCGAGCCATCCTTGTAGGTCAAATAGGCTAGGCCGCCGGCGCCTTCTTTCTTGGCGATTTCGGTGAATTGATCGATTTGGCTGCGCGACAAATCAGCCCCGCCGCGCACGCAGATGGCTTTTATACAATCGGTTTGAAAAACTTTGAAATTAGTGTTCGCTAGAACTTCCGTCAAGTCGACCAGCTCCATTTGAAAACGCAAATCGGGTTTGTCGGTGCCGTATTTTTCCATCGCCTCGGTGTAAGTCAGACGTGGAATTAATATCTCGTCATCGCGAGATAACTCGTTATCGTGGCGATCCACAGTGGATTGCTTCGCTGTGCTCGCAATGACGTTGACTAGTTTCTTCTGGCCAAAGTTTCGCACCAGATCAACGATTAACGGCTCGGTCTCGCGTCGGACTTCTTCGCCATCCTCGACAAAAGACATCTCTAGGTCGAGTTGGTAAAACTCGCCGTACAATCGATCGGCGCGCGGATCTTCGTCGCGAAAACAAGCCGCAATTTGGTAATAGCGCGGCACGCCGCCAACCATCAGAAGCTGTTTGAATTGTTGCGGCGCCTGGGGTAGCGCATAGAATTTGCCCGGATGCACGCGACTAGGAATCAGAAAGTCACGCGCTCCTTCGGGACTGCTGTTGGCTAAAATTGGCGTAGCGACTTCGGTAAAACCGTGTTCGTCCATGTAGTCGCGAATTATAGCGTTGTATTCGGCGCGCCGTTTGACCATTGCTTGCATCGACGGCCGGCGCAGATCTAAGAAACGATATCTGAGGCGCATTTCTTCGCCTGACTTTTGTCCTTCTTCGCGCGTCGCCACCGGCAGCGGCTCGGCTTTGTTGAGAATTTCTAGATCCTCGATTACAATCTCAATCTTGCCGGTTTTTAACCCGGGATTTTCTAGCCCCGCTGCACGTTTACGCACCTCGCCTTTCGCCGAAATGCAAAATTCGTCGCGCAAAGTTTCGGCCAGTGCAAAAATATCCTTTTTCTCGGGATTAAAAACTAGTTGCACCAAACCGCTCTGATCGCGCAAATCGACGAAAATTACGCCACCGTGATCGCGTCGCGTGTTGACCCAACCGGCCACCGTGACTTTCTGGCCAATTTTATCAAGCGTTTCGTCCGCCAACATTCTGTTCATATCGAGTATTCTATCACAATCGAGAAATTTGTTCTACCTCGGCTAAGCCGAAAACAGTCTCCGCGTGATGTCTTTTAATGTCACCATTCCGACAATTTTCTCATTTTTTACCACCAGGAGCGTCGTCGAGTGGTACTCGCACATCTGGTTCAAGGCCGTCCCGAGCGGCGCACCCGTCTCAATCGGCGGCGGACATTTTCGCATAGTTTGACTCAGATTTTTCTCGTGCTGCTCGATCGGCAAAACGTCGTCGAGATATAGCAGCCCGACCGTGCGATCGAGATTGCCTTGGACGACGGGGAAAATTTTGTGACCGCCGCTATACAATTCGTCGAGCAATTTGGGTGTCAGGGCGTCCTTGGTCTGTAAAAATTCGATGTGATCTCGCGGCGTCATGACTTGATCGACCGTCTGATCGCGAAAAGCTAGCGCCTTTTCTAGCAAAATTTTCGTCTGGTCATCTAGAAAATCACCTTTTTTCACCAAATGCATTAGCTCGTGTTCCGAGCTGATGCGCGGCTCATCACTTATCAGGCTCAGACGGCCTAGCACACTCGTCCAAGTCAAATATCTATTAAAAAATCCCAAATGTTTGCCGATCAAAGTCTCAGCCGCGCCATGCAGCACGCTTCCCAAAAACCAAATCACCAAAATCACCGCAAAAGCTATCGCACCACCACCGAATAATCCCCACGAAAAAGCCGCGAAAATCACCAGCAGAATCGCGTTCATTAACGCCAAAATCCGAACCAAAACCATCAATCCCAGATAAATGTCGAGAAATTTCGCCAGACTTTTATATTTGGCGCTATGTTCCGCCAAACGATTGATCTCGAATCGCGATTTGTCAGGCCTAAACCGAAACGCTAGTAACACTAGTAGAATCAAACCAACCAAAACGAGACGGAAAATATCCATGTTTTAATTATAACAAACTGGTGGTATAATGATAAGCATTATGAATAAGAGATTATGGATTGTGTTAGCGGTTTTGGTGGTGGGCACTATGGGGAGCTTGATCTGGTGGAAATCTTCGAAGGAAACGGTTTCGGAGTATTGGAAATATCTAGATCAGAGTAAGCTAATCACGGTGGATGACGTGGTCGCAGCCAAGATCAAGGACGCCAGCGAGCGCGGAATCAATGATTTCAAATTGAGCGATGATGACAAGAAAATCATCATTCCTGATCATTATATCGGCAAGAAAGACTCCAGGGTCATCGTGCTACAGTACGAGGATTTCGCCTGTAGCCACTGCGCGGAGAAGGCCTCGACTTTCAATAAAATCATGGATGATTACCAGGATCGCGTGCTGTTCATTTATCGTCACTTTTCTTTGAATTTTCCCAATTCTACGACCAGCATATCGGCCTCTGAGGCAGCCTATTTATTAGGTGGCGAGGCGGCGTTTTGGAAAATGCACAAAATATTATTCCAGGACGATTCGACTTGGACTACTAGACGTGTCGTGTCGCGAGATGAACAACGAGAATTGTTTAGCGATTTTGCCACGGCGACCGAGATAAATCTCGATAAACTTTTTGAAACTATGCGCGATTACAAAGGAAACGGCATCTCGGATAAAATTGAGCGCGATCGACAATTGGGTCACGCGACGGCCGAGGCCGCCGGCATTGATCGGGACAAGCTCGGTACGCCGATGTGGTTCGTCAACGGCCAGAAAGTCGATGTCACCAACGAAGACATACGAAAAGCCATCGATGAGGCTTTGAAATCTGCTGATTAGTCACAAGAAAATATGTGTAAGGGGGGGGGTTATTAGCTATTCTGGCTGCTGCGTTTCTGCTTCTTTGACCATTGCCCGCAGTTCTTCGATCGTAAGAGTCCAGCCGAGTTTTGCAACTTCATCATCTAAATAATCACGTGCGGCATGAGGAACTGTTAGGATGCCTAAGAACTTACGTAGCGCTAGTAGTGTTTCAATATTCGGTACTTTCTTGACTCCAACCATTATCTCTGAGGTGTCTTTCACGTCTCCGGCCGCATACGAAAGTTCATAACGGACTCTTGCAGTTAAATCTATTCCTTCCCATAGGCTTGGATGTTCTGCCTTACGCGCTTCATATTCTCTCACTTTTTTGTCCACATACTCATCAGGATTTCCGCCCATATATGATGACAAGGCTTGTTTTAATTTACCTTCCGGATCTTCTGCGATATAGCGAGCACGCAAGGCACGTTTTACAGCGTCGGCTTCGTAAGCATCGGCCTCGGACTCGAAATGTTTCACTCTGTCGGTGTCATTTTCACTTTCAGCTACCTTAGCACTACTACGTAAATTTGCGGCTTCTATTAAACGACTTTGTACAAATGGAGCTTTTACCATCGCCAACTGCACCTCTGGCGTGATATCGGACTCTCCGGTCTTCACTTCGGCCGCGGTTCCGGCTACGTTGTCGGTGTCCTTCCACGCAGCAGCATGAGAAGCGCCCTTGTCGTCGGTCTCGCCTGTTAATCCTGTTGGTTCTGTTGATCCTGGACCAGACATCTCGTCCCCTTTCTTTTATTTGACAGATCTGTATCCAGAGTACTCTCTCTCTCTCTTTTTGTCAAGACCTATTTTGGATCTTTAGTCAAATTTTGGTTTTTGGTAGTAATACCTGAATCCCTAAACCCGTCACTGCGAGCACAGCGAAGCAGTCCAGAGATTAGTAACAAAAGACGCTGGATTGCTTCGTCACTCCGTTCCTCGCAATGACGCGGGATTTAGGGACTCAGGTTGGTAATCTTTTGCTCAAACTTCTCAGGTATTGTACAATAGTCATATGAAAAAAATTGTGAGTTCTACGCTGCATTACTGGCAATTTAGTTTGTCGGTATTGGTCGCTATCGCGGCGTTGATTTTGGCGTTCATTTTGCAACAACCGGCAGCAACTCAGTGGTTTGTTAGCGGCTACGCGATATTTATTTCTCTGTTCTTTGTTTGGGACATGGTTCAGACATTGCGCGAAGGCCGCTACGGCGTCGACATTTTGGCGATTACGGCCATTGTGGCCACGATTGCGGTCGGACAATATTGGGCGTCGCTAGTTATCGTGCTAATGTTGACGGGTGGTGAGACTCTCGAGGATTACGCGGCCGGCCGAGCTCGTCGAGAATTGTCCGCCCTCCTCGAGCGCGCTCCGACCATGGCGCATGTGTTGAAAAATTCTGAGATAGTCGACGTTAAAATTTCTGTCGTTAAGCCCGGCGATATCGTGGTGGTTAAACCGCACGAAGTCGTGCCGGTCGACGGCGAACTGATTTCTGATATAGCAGAGTTCGACGAGAGCTCTCTGACCGGTGAATCTCTGCCTGTTACAAAGAAGCGCGGCGAAACCATCATGTCGGGAGCGCTAAATGGCGAAACAGCCGTGCAGATCCGCGCCACGGCCGATGCCAAACATTCCCAATACGAACAGATCATCCAATTGGTGCGCGAGGCCGAGAGCCAGCCCGCGCCGTTCGTGCGTTTGGCCGATCGCTATGCTGTGCCATTTACCGTGATTGCTTATGTCATCGCCGGT
>Ga0123356_10002083_pt1 | contig 21592 bp, 18 predicted proteins | sample TergutEmb28metaG_2_FD_92546 | JGI IMG/M metagenome (GOLD analysis project Ga0123356, IMG submission 92546) | Embiratermes neotenicus P3 segment gut microbial communities from Petit-Saut dam, French Guiana - Emb289 P3 | ecosystem: Host-associated > Arthropoda: Insects > Digestive system > Gut ... | reverse complement strand
TCGGCGACAGTGTGTCGGTGAGGTTGCATAAAGGCAAAGTCAAAGCAAAGGTGGAGGAAATACATGACTAACAGGCTTAATTTCGAGCAGTCTTTAGCGCGGTTGTCGGAAATTTCAGCGGCGATGAACGACAGCAACTTAGCTCTTGAGGATTCGCTGAAGCTCTACGGAGAGGCAGTGGGGCTGATTGACATATGCAAACGGCGCATAGAGTCAGCGAAGTTGGAAATCACCAAAATCGAAAGCGGAGGCACAAATACAGGAGGCAATGAAAGTGAATCAGGAACATAAAGACAAACTCACGGCTTATCGCGAGTTAATTGAAAAGGAGCTTGAGTCTGCCCTTGCGGGGGAGTTTCGGGTGGAACAGGCAATGCGCTATTCTACACTCGGCGGCGGCAAGCGTATTCGCGGAATTTTGACGTTAGAGTTCTGCCGCGTATTCGGCGGGAAAATCGAAAGCGCAGTCCCTGTGGCGGCGGCACTCGAGATGGTGCAGGCGTTTTCTCTTGTTCATGATGACCTGCCCTGCATGGACGACGACGACGAGCGTCGCGGGAAGCCTTCTTGCCACAAACAGTTCGATGAGGCGACTGCCTTGCTCGCAGGAGGCGCGCTTTTCGCGAACGCGCTGAACTCCGTTGCGGCGACTGCCTTTGTCCCCGACTCAATCAAAGCCAAGCACACGGTTGCCATTATTTCGACGCTGTCAAGCGCAGTCATGGAAATGATTCGCGGACAACAATTAGATATACAATTTGAAGCTTCCGAAAAAAAACTCACGGAAGACGATATAATCAATATGTACAATCGCAAGACAGGCGCGTTAATCAGTGCGGCGTGCGTCTGCGGGGCAATCTGCGCGGGGGCTTCTGACAAGAACCTACATAAAGCGCGGGGCTACGGAGTCGCTCTCGGGTTGGCGTTCCAGTTGGCAGATGATTTGCTTGACTTCGCGAAGGAGAAGCCCGGCAAAAAAACATACGCCACGGAGTTCGGCGAAAAGCGAACCAAAGAAAAAGCGTGGGAGTATACCGAAAGCGCAGTCAAAATCGCGGGGAGCATTTCTGACGGCGCGTTCCTGAAAGAACTCGTGATTATGTTATGTGAAAGGAAAGCTTAGAAAAGTGAGAGAGTTTATAAACAGCCACATTCTGTGGATTGCACCGATTTTCAGTTTCATCGTGGCACAGTTACTCAAATATGTTGTCTATGCAGTTCAGTATCGTGTTTTGCGGAAAGAGCGGCTCACAGGCGCAGGGGGAATGCCGTCTTCGCACTCATCAGGGGTATGTACCATGATGGTGGTCATGGCACGGGCGTTCGGAATGTCGTCGCCTTATTTCGCGATTGCGCTGATGTTTGGTCTGATTGTCATGTATGACGCGGCAGGGGTTCGCCGTGCGGCGGGGATTCACGCGAAAGTCATCAATATGCTCAAGCGCAGCATGGACGATTTAGGCACACTCATAGACAAACCCGGGGCTTCGGAAAAGCTCGAAAAACTCGAAAAGCCGGAGGGCGGCCTTCACATAGGCGACCCGCGTCGGCACGGGAATCGCGCCTCAAAACCGCTGAAAGAGTTCGTGGGGCATACCCCTCTTGAGGTTTTAGTCGGCGCGGCAATCGGGGTTGCCATTGGGTTCGCGGTTAATGTTGGTTCAGTGGGTAATTTCACCATATAATCAGAATAACATGAAAAAACTATTAAATAAAACAATATCGCCGCAGAAGCTCAGGACACTGTCTTTGCCCGCGCTTGGGCGGCTTTGCGGAGAAATACGGCAGTTTCTGATTCAAACCGTTTCGAAAGCAGGGGGGCACTTAGCCTCCAACCTCGGAGCGGTTGAGTTGAGTGTTGCTTTACACCGCGTATTCGACTCGCCCCGGGATAAATTCGTCTTCGATGTAGGACACCAGAGCTACACCCACAAAATCTTGACAGGGCGGTATGAAGCTTTCCACACACTGCGCAGTGAGGGCGGAGTAGGCGGATTCCCGCGGCAAGCCGAATCGGAGCATGATGCATTCATCGGAGGGCATTCGGGCATATCTGTTTCGGCGGCTCTCGGAATTGCCGAAAGCTTGCGATTGTCCGGGTGCAGCTCCAAGACAATAGCAATCGCGGGGGACGGTTCTTTCACCGACGGCGCGATTTATGAGGGGCTGAACAATGCAGGGAAGTCAAAAGCGAACTTGCTTGTTGTCCTCAACGACAACGGCATGAGCATTTCGAAGAACACCGGCGCGTTGGCGGCGTATCTTTCGAATATGCGAACAAGCCGCAAGTATTATGAGGCGAAAATCGCGACGAAAGACTTTCTGCACACAAAACCCCTCGGCAAAACAGTCAGCAGTGCTGTTTCGGCGACTAAACAGCTCGTTAAGAATACCGTGTATTACAAGAACCCCCAAGGCAACATATTCGAGAATCTCGGCTTCAAATATTACGGGCCTGTTGACGGGCATAACTTAGCTGAACTGATTGAAGTTTTCGAACTAACCAAGCTTATTGATACGCCTTGCCTTGTCCATGTTAAGACTAAGAAGGGCAAGGGATTCAAACCCGCTGAGCGCAATTCGGGGGAATATCACGGGGTTTCTGCGCGTGCTTTAGCACCAACATCACCGACTTATTCGGAAGTTTTCGGGAGGGAAATAACTCGGCTCGCTGAGGCAGACGAGAACATAGTCCTCATATCGGCGGCGATGAAATACCCGACGGGGTGCAACTATTTCAACGACCGCTTCCCTGAGCGGTTCTATGACTGCGGAATCGCCGAAGGACACGCAGTAACCTTCAGCGCGGGGCTTGCGGCTAACAAGAACATTATCCCCGTGTTCGCCGTGTATTCGACTTTTTTGCAACGAGGCTTCGACCGTCTTCTGCATGACGCGGCGATTGAAAAGCAACACATAGTTCTCGCCATTGACCGTGCAGGCATGGTCGGGGAGGACGGCGAAACTCATCAAGGCTTGTACGACACGGCAATGCTCTCGTGCATTCCCGATGTTACGATTTTCAGCCCCGCTAATGACAGAGAACTCCGTGAATGTCTGCGCCGCGCTTTGTACGAGATTGAGGGAATCGCGGCAGTGCGTTACCCGCGTGGGGTTGCGGCAGTTGACAACGGACAATCGACAGTTGACAGTTATGTCTTAACTGCAAGGGGGGCTTACGCAGGGAAGTTAGCAATCACCTACGGCAGATTGGCAGAACGCATTGAAGGCGATTGTGATTTGTTACGATTGGTTCAAATCAAGCCCCTCCCCGAAGAATCAATCGCGGCGGCTATGGGCTACAGCGACATTATCTTCTGCGAAGAGGGCAGCGAACGGGGCGGTATCGGTGAGGCGTTTCTGTTAGAGTTAGTCCGCAGAGGTTGGCGGGGAAGCTACGACGTTCGCGGAGTTACAGGCTTTGTTCCGTCGGCGAGTGTGGAGGCGCAGTTAGGGCGGATTATCACGCCGCTGTAGCTCTCGAAGAAGCACATGATGTCGCTCGATTTTGGCAATGGCGTGGAGCGTGTCCGCGAACATTCGTGCTAAAATCGCGAGGGTGTCAAGCTCTTCGAGGGATTTGTCGGCGGCAAGGGCAGAAGCGGCGGTGTTAATCAGCGCGGCGATTTGTGCCGAATTATGATGATGAATATTCATGGTATATGTATATGACAAGACTTGATAAAGAATTACACGGGCGGGGGTTAGCCAAGAGCCGCTCGGTGGCGGCGGAGTTAATTGCAGGAGGCAAAGTATTGGTCGGCGGCGAAGTTTGCACCAAAGCCGCGACATTAGTGTCAGAGAGCGACAGGCTTGAAGTGACAGAGCAACCGCGCTATGTTTCACGGGGCGGCTACAAACTCGAACACGGGCTGGCGGCTTTCGGGGTGGATTTGCGCGGAAAAGTTTGCTTAGATGTTGGCGCGAGTACAGGCGGGTTCACGGACTGTATGCTTCAACACGGGGCGTCGCGAGTCTATGCTGTTGATGTGGGGCGCGGGCAGTTAGAAGAGTCGCTCAAGGGCGATGAGCGGGTGATTTCTCTTGAGCAGTGCGACATTCGCGGATTTGAGTTGCCGGAAAAGCCGGAGTTCACAGCGGTTGACGTGTCGTTCATTTCGGTGAAGCTGATTCTGCCGTATATTAAGAGCCGCGAAGCAGTGGTGCTGATTAAACCGCAGTTCGAGCTTGGGCGAAAACACAAGGGCGTGATTACGGACAGAAAGCTTGCCGGCAAAATCGCGGAGGAGGTCGCCGCTTTTGCAGGAGCGGGTGCGACTAAAGTCATTGAATCGCCCGTGATAGGTGGTTCGGGTAATCGCGAATTTTTGATGTATTTGGAGCGAATATGAAAGCTTTTATTTCAAGCAGAACAAAGTGCGAGGTGTACAACAAAGCCGCGACTATATTTGACATAGCGGACACTGTGGCGGAGTGCGACGTTGTAATCACAATCGGCGGCGACGGAACTATTCTGCGTGCAGGGGGCATGGCGGCACTGCACCGAAAGCCGCTGTTAGGCATTAACACGGGGCGATTGGGGTTCATGGCAACTCTTGAGGCGAATGAGCTGCATAAGCTTGTGTTATTGACGCACGGAAAGTACAGCACGAGCCGCCGAATGTTGCTTGATGTACAAGTCGCCGACAAGGCTTACACTGCCCTCAATGATGTTGTTCTGCACAGAGAGGCGGCTTCTCACCTTTCAGAGGTTGCAGTCAGCCGCGGTGAAACAGAAGTTTTACGACTGCGTGCCGACGGAATTGTAGTCGCGACACCGACAGGCTCGACTGCCTATTCCCTCTCGGCGGGGGGGCCGATTATCGAGCCGGAACTCGAGTGCTTTGTAGCGACTGCGATTTGCCCTCACTGCCTTTTCAGCCGCCCGATGGTGTTCACAGCAAGTGAGCCTCTGCGAGTGAGTGCGAGCGAGTCGCGGCTCAGCATTGACGGAGCGGAAATCCGCGAGTTCGAAAGCGGCGGCGAAGTCATAATTACTAAAAGCGAGCATTATCTTGAGCTAATCGACATTGACGGAAACAGTTTTTATAACAGCATTCATAATAAGCTGATGAGGTCGTTAAAGTGAGGAATAAAAGACATCAGGAAATTTTGAACATTATTAAAGAACACGAAATTCCGAATCAGCGTGAATTGACGCGGGAGCTTCGGACGCGGGGCTTTCCCGCAACACAGCCGACTGTTTCGCGGGATATTTCGCGTCTCGGGCTGAGAAAAGCCCTCACGGAAGAAGGCGTGTTCTGTTACAGCGTTCCCGAAAAAGCCAATAACGCGAAGCTCGGCGGGCTTTTCATGAACGCCGTCTATAGCGTAGATACGGCAATGAACACCGTAGTCATAAAGACACATCAGGGAATGGCGTCGGCGGTTTGCGTGGTAATCGAAACCATGTCCGCAGTGCAGATTGTCGGAACAATCGCGGGGGACGATACTATTTTTATCATGACACGTTCAGTGAACGACGCGGCAGATTTAGCCGCAAAGCTGAAAAAATTATTATAGGGAACTGTTCTAATGTTAAAAGAACTGTACATCGAAAATCTTGCTGTAATCGAGAAAGCCGTCATCAGCTTTGACGGCGGCTTCACTGCGTTCACGGGGGAAACAGGGGCAGGGAAAAGCATACTCATAGGCGGGATTAACGCTGTTCTCGGCGAACGTGTCTCGAAAGACATAGTCCGCGCAGGAGCAGAAAAAGCAGTAATCGTCGCGCTGTTCTCTCTTCCTGATAACAGTGAACTGTCCCTTACCCGGGAAATAAGCGCGACGGGTAATTCTGTTGCGAGAATAAACGGGCGGACTGCCACAGCGGCAGAACTCAAAGAAGCCGCGTCGGGGTTGATTGACATTCACGGACAGCACCAGACACGGCTGTTGATTTCCCCCGAAACTCAACTCGCCCTTGTGGATTCTTTCGGGAAAATCGACGGAGGCAGCTTAAAAGCCGACTATGAGGCGGCATTTCGGGAATTTTCGCAAATCAGCAAGCAGCTGAAAGCGGCGCAATCCGCAGACGCACTTCGAGAGGATAAAATCGTGCTGTTGTCGGGCAAAATCGCTGATGTTGCGCCATTCAAGCTCAAAGCAGGGGAGGAGGCGCAAGTCTCCGAACAGTTAGCGCGGCTTCGAAATGCTCAGCACATAGCAGACGCTGTCGGGAAAGCCTACTCGGCTTTAGCCTCCGACGGCGATGTAGCCGAATACGGCGCGGTAGATTTGCTGAACATCTGCAAAGTCGCCCTCACAGAAGCAGGGAGGTACATTCCCGCCTGTGCAGAATTGACAGAGCGAATCGTCGCCCTTGTAATCGAAGCAGACGATATTAAAAGCGAACTCAGCGGGCTTGTTCCGCGAAGCGAAGAGTTAGAACAACTCCCTGCCCTTGAAGAACGCATGAGCGATTTTCTGCGCCTCAAGCGCAAGTATAACCTTGAGCCGGACGAGCTTGCAGCACAGCTCGCGAATTGGCAGAGGGAACTTGGTGATTTGCAGAACTCTGACGTTCTTCTGCACGAATTAGCAGAGCAAAAGCGCGTTCTCGGTGAGCGAGTCCGGGATTTAGGCGCGACGCTCAGCGCGGCGCGAAAAGCGGCAGCGCAGGAGCTTTCACAGCGGATTGCAAGCGAACTCGACGACTTAGCGATGGCGGGAACACAGTTGCTTTTCGACATTCGCGCAGACAAAGTTACTATAAGCGGCATGGATTCGGTGGAACTGCTGATTTGCGCGAATAAAGGCGAAACGCCTAAGCCGCTGTCTAAGGTCGCGTCGGGGGGGGAGTTGTCGCGGATTATGCTCGCAATCAAGAGCGTTCAGGCGACGACAGACGATGTACCCACAGTTATTTTCGATGAAATCGACGCAGGAATCAGCGGGCGTGCGGCGCATAAAGTTGCCGTTAAGCTTGCAGCACTCTCACGAGAGCGGCAGGTTCTGTGCGTAACGCATTTAGCGCAAATCGCGGCTATGGCAGACAATCATCTGCTGATTGAAAAAGCAGTCGCCGACGGCAGGACTTTCACCCAAGTCGCGCCTCTTGACGAGGTTGCCCGGAAGCGCGAACTTGCGCGGATTATCTCAGGCTTCGAGGGATTTGAGGAAGACGAAGTCTCGTTAGCGACTGCGCAGAAACTTCTCGAGAGGCGGGCGGGGCTATGAAAAAACACGCACCTTTCATCATTATTATGAGCCTGTTTGTAATCGCAAGCGCGTTCATCACCGCGCTGACTATTCGTAACGAGCCGCAATACATACGTGTGGCAGCCGAGGCGCGAACTGCGGCTGAACCCTCGCACAGCGGCGAAATTCCGCGCCTGAACCTCAACACAGCAACACTCGAAGAACTGCAAATGCTCCCCGGAATAGGCGAGACCCGCGGGAGGGACATAATCGCTTATCGTGACGAGCATGGTGCTTTTCTTTATCTTGATGAGTTGATGCAAATTCGCGGAATAGGCGAGAGCATTTTCGCGAATATTGCGCCGTATCTAAAGCTTGATTGAGTCAAGGGATTGTGGCTCGGGCAACTCAACTGTGTCGTCTGCGTTAGCCTCCGCATAAGGGTCGATGGGTTTGAGTTCCTCTGTTATGTCAAGGGATTCGATGCTGTCGTAGTCTGTGTCGGAAACTGCGAACTCACCGTCGGGAATATCTTCTTCACCTTCGTCAAAGTAAGATACTTCTGCAAGGGAAATAGCGATGTCTTCAATCAAGCGAATGTACGACATTTTCGCGAGCCATTTTTTTGGAATAAACTCCCGCCCGTGATATGCGCCGAGAAGCCCTCCGCAGAGTGCGCCGCAAACGTCGCTCCTTCCGTCGTGATTGACGGAAAGGCGAATCGCGTTCTCGAAGCTGTCCTCAAACAACGCCGCCGAAAACAGCGCGATTCCCAGAGCCTGTGCGGCGTGGTCGTCTGTTCCGATATGGGAAATCGCGGCGATGGGCGACATATGCTTGTCATCAAGATACGTCTGCACTTGTTTTATGACGTGCAGGACGTTTTCATGCCCTTGATACATCTGCAAAATCTCGACGGCGGCGGCAATAGCCTCGTCAAAGCTTTTGTTGTTGACAAGCCCCGCGATTACCGCACAGTAGAACCCCGATGAGAGGTAAGAAATCGGTGAGCCGTGAGTAATTGCAGAGAAGTCAGCCCCTGCGCGAAAAGCCAACTGCGTATCATAGTTGAAGAACAGCCCCGCCGCGAGTACGCGCTTAATCGCGCCTGTGTCCCACAGTTTGTTCAGGGGTGCGTTGATTTTCCCGTAAGCTTGTCCGCGCATTCGTGCAAGCATATCAACATTCGCCGAAGTGGGATACCTGTTGCGGTACATTCCTTTGGTCTTGAGCAGCTTCGAACGGTAGGGGTTTGCATTCTTGTCGAAAAGCCACGTGTATTCATCCCCGGCGACTGTGCGGGTCTGGGTATACAGCCACATTTGGTAGGCATAGAATACATATTCGCTATAGTTGATTCCCTCATCGTTTTGTGTCAACGCCGCCCATAGAATCCCGTCTGTGGTGAAAAGCGACATCTGCGTAGTGTCCGCGAAAAGAGCAGTCCCTGTCTTGCCGCTGATTGCAAGCCGAAGACACCCGCGCTTTTCGAAACGCGCACAGATTTGCTCAAACGTCATTTCTCGGCAAGGGTAGCCAAAGGCATCACCAACCGCGAGCCCTGTGAACGCCCCTATAAATCTTGAAGTGTGGTCTAACATAATCCTCCTGCTCCGCTCAAAGCCCGATTGCTTTGCCGTTATTTGTGATATTTTCCGTTGTTTTGAATAGATAATGCCCGATATAATTGCTCAAGCAACATGATTTTCGCTAATCTGTGGGGAAAAGTCATCTCCGACATACTCAGACGAAAATCCGCGGCTGCTTTGACATCATCAGGCAGCCCGTCAGAGCCGCCAATTAAAAAGCAGACGCTTTTCTTTTCAGAATGATACACGCTTTCTAACTTTTGTGAGAACGCCTCACTGGTGAGTTGCCGCCCCTCCACACACAGCGCGAACACAAACGCGCCGCCGGGGATTTTGCCTATTATATCTGTGTCGGACTTGACGTCAATCAAATTGAGCTTAGTGTATCCGCCTATGCGCTTGATATACTCGGCGGCGGCTTCCTCGAAATAGCGTTCCTTGAGCCGCCCCACTGAAATTACTGTGAATGTAGCCACGGCAAGCAACCCTCCAAACGAGCAAAGCCCGTTTTGCGGGTTGCTCTTGTTTAACTATAGCCTGATTTTCTTGTTATGGGGCGGTTTTTTTCTGCGAAGAGCCTCTGCCTGTTTTCTGCGATGCCTGCGAATATAGTTCAGGACTATAAGCGCGACTGACAGCACCGCCGTGCCAATCAGCCCAAGGAGATAACCTGTCTTGAGGCGATATGCAGGGGGGGCGTCGGGGTCAAGCACTCCTCCTGTTTCCGGGTCTGTTGCGGGTGGAACCTCATCAAAGAACGTATCGCGAAACCAACTCCGCACGACTTCGGTTTGGGTCTTCTCAACAGATGTGTTTGTAATCAGCGGAAAAATCCGCAGTGTTTGGTTTGCAATCCGAAGCTCTAACTCTCCGAGAATTGCGCCGCCCGCTACAGGGGCAAAAATCTCCTCCGCATCACGGCGGACGATTCGCTCCACGACACTGTTGACATCAAGCCCTTTCGGCAGCAGTGCATAGAACTCTGTTTCCATCTGCATTTGCGGATAAAGGGTGACTGAACTTGCTTCGCCGCCAAGGACTTTTACGGAGGAGACAGGGTCTGTTTGTCGCTGAACCACAGTGTATTCAAAGCCCGTGAACGCCCATTCATACAGTGAGATATGGTCGTTGAAGGCATGATGCAGTGCCGCCTCACCTTCTTTACGCTCACTTTGAGCCAACCAAGGAGCTTCTGCTGTTACGATGATATAACGGAAGGAATCCCGCTCTGCGATTGAAACTAAGTTCGCAAGCCCCGGGAGTTGCGGGCCCCAGCTTCCGTCGGTTTCTTGCCTCCTGATATAGGGCAATCCCCCGGTCTTGACTCCGAAAGCAGGGGCGTAGGAATAGATGTTATCGCGCTGAATAAGCCTGTTGGTATTCGGCAGAGTATATCCACGCGGATTATCGGTATTCGGCGGCCATGTATATTCCCGCGCCGAAACGATGCTTTCAAACACCACCGAATGCTTCGCGAATGCGTGCTGTGTTACAAGAAACAAATCCCGAACGGTGGAGTAGTTGTCCTCCTCAAAAAGCCCGTGAGAGTTGGTGAAATTAGTATTCTTCATCTCAAGGCGCGCCGCTGTTTCGTTCATCTTGCGAATGAAATCTGCCACCCGGTCAAGCTCGGTTTCTCCTTCGCCTACGTGATTCGCGAGTATGTTCGCAGCCTCACACCCCGACGGCAGCATAAGCCCGTAGAGAACTTCCCGCACGGAAAGGTTGCTCTGGCGCGTCGAAAACCCTGCTAAGGACGGGTCACGCAGGTTGGGGTTAGTAGTCCAGAACTCATCGTTGAGGACGCTGGGATACTCGACTAACGTATCAAGATTGCGGACATTGTCAAGGACTACAAGGGCAGTCATAATCTTTGTTACGCTGGCAGGGTAAATCCGCGTGTCAGGATTTTTGGCGTACACGAGGGTATTAGTCAGCGTTTCGTAGACGAATGCCGCACGGCTCACGACTTCGTCGGGGGGGTGAATCCCTCCGAGAACATAGATATTATCGCTGTTCGGCGCGACGACGGGCGTGTCCTCCGGCGGTGTCCCTTCGTCGGCGAATATGGGTATATTCAAGCTCAAACTCGCGGTTAATCCGAGCAAAATTACGGCGGCTAAAAAATTTTTCAGACTTTTTTTGCGAAACATATAGACAACCTCCTACTTCTTATGGTATAATTATAGCAGAAAAACAAAAAAAAATAAAGTCTTTTTTGAAAATTATAATAAAAATTTTACATGGAGAAGGAAAAACTAAATGAAAAACTACGCATTCGAGACCAACATGATTCACGGGGGGTATCACGGAGATGCTACACGCTCTGTCGTTCCGCCGCTGTTTCAAACCAACGCCTACTATTATGAGAACGCACAGCAAGCGCAGAACCTTTTCGAACTCAAGGAGACAGGGAACATCTACACGCGCATCACCAACCCCACCAACAGCACCTTTGAAGAGCGAGTCTGCATTCTTGAGGGCGGAGTCGGTGCGTTGTCCTTCGCGTCGGGGCACGCCGCAATTTTCAACTGTATTGTCAACCTTGCGAACGCAGGGGACGAAGTAGTGTCGTCGCGCAACATCTACGGCGGAGCGGTTAATCTCCTCGGCGTATCTTGCGAGAGGCTCGGCATAAAAATCCGCTTTGTTGACCCCGATGACTCAGACGCGTGGGAAGCCGCCATTAACGATAAGACGCGCCTTGTTTTCACGGAGCTAATCGGCAATCCTCATGCGAATATTTCAGACATAGAGCAAATCGCAAAAATCGCGCATAAGCACGGGGTCCCGTTCTTGGTTGACGGAACGCTTAACACACCGTATCTGTGCAAACCTTTCGAGTTCGGCGCAGACTTTGTAGTACATTCGGCGACTAAGTATCTCGGCGGACACGGCAATGTTATGGCAGGGGTGGTGATTGACTCGGGCAATTTTGATTTCAAGGATAACCCCCGATTCCCGCTGTATAACACCGGCGACGTGTCTTACCACGGGCTTGTTTTCGCAGACTTAAAACCCGCAGAACTCGGCGGCAAATCTCTGTCGTTTATTCTGCGGCTTCGGGCGTTAGTCATGCGGGATTTAGGGGCGTGCTTAGCTCCTTTCAACTCGTTCTTGACTATGATTGGCATTGAAACCCTCTCGCTTCGAATGGAACGCTGTTGCGAAAACGCCCTCAAAGCCGCGGAGTTTCTCGCTTCACACAGCAAGGTTGAGGCTGTCAATTATGCCCCCTTACCTGGGAACAAGTATCACAAACTCGCACAAAAATACCTCCCGAAAGGTGCGGCGGGTGTGTTCTCTTTTCGGATTTGCGGCGGCAAACCTGCTGCAGTTAAGTTCATGGACTCACTTACGCTCATTCAGAGCGTGTCTAACTTAGGCGACATTCGCACACAAGTTTCCCACCCCGCGACGACTACGCACAGCCAGATGAACGCTGAGCAATTAGCCGCCAGCGGAATCGACGGCGGCGATGTTCGCATTTCTGTGGGGCTTGAAAACATCAGCGATTTAATCGCAGATATAGAAAACGCGCTTTCTAAAATCTAATTATTTTTAAGGAGAACAACAATGGCAGACTTTAGTTACGAAATCACCCGTGAGTTAGGCGTAATCTCTGAAAACGCCAAGGGCTGGAAAATGCAGCTCAACATGGTAAGCTGGAACGGCAAAGAACCCAAATACGACATTCGCACATGGTCCCCCGACGGTGAACGCATGGGCAAGGGCGTCTCCCTCTCACACGAGGAAATGGAACAGCTCGTAGTCCTGTGGAACGCCCGCGATGAGGAAGACGAGTTCGAATGAGTTTGTGCGCGGCAGTTGAAATTTCGGTGAAGTATGTGGCATAATCGCAAAAGAAGAGCAACCCCGCTTCGGCGGGCTTTGCCCGTCCGGAGGGTTGCTTGACAGGGAAGATATGAACAAGCTGTTTTACGAAATCGAATATGACTCCAACCCATTCCCGAATTGTGAGCCAATCCCGGGAGTCGGGAAATTCGTGCTGAAATCGCCTGAATCACAAGCAATCACCGCCCCCGAAAATGACCCGATTCGCGAGCGATTCTATGCAATGCGCGAACTTGCGAATGAGCTGAAATTCCGCAATCGCCCGAGTTTTGACTTCGGGGGATTGTACAAGACGACTCACAATCGCGGGAATCTCGACGGCGAAATGTTCTATAAACAAGGAATGTTCATGGCAGATTTTGAGGACGACTACTGCGAGTACAAAGACTTCACGCAGTATTACCCGACTTATCAGATGATGGGATATGAACAGCTTCGGACTTACTTTACGTGGCGGACTGCTGTGCGAAACGGCGACATTCGCGAAACGTCGCTGTCATATGCGTTTGTGTACATCTATGAACTGCTGAACAACATCGGCGTGGAGAATCCGCAGGAGGGGTTGGACAAGCTGACCGTGTTCCTGCAGGCGTTCCGCAAGTTCGGCGAGTTTGGCGACACCCTCGACAAGTACATGAAGAAATGGCTCGCGGATTATCACGAGTATTACAACCTGCCGCAGGAATCTCACAGGGATTCTCTCTGCGATTCCGCTGACCTGAACGACTGGCACAGCGTTTCTGCATATGACATCAAGAAATCGCGATTTTATGCTGACAACGCCGAACTAATCAATGAAGTGTTCCCGCGTGTAATCCCGAAACTTGCACTCAAAGACTTGGTTTTCCAACCAATCGACTTTGAGCGAAACGCATTCAACGGGGCGGTGTTCTTCAATCGGAAGCACAAGACAATCAAGATGACACGGCTGTTCCCGACCGATTCGGGCAGGCGGCTCATTGGCGACGTCATCAAGAAAATTGAGCTTTGTCTGCGGGAGCGAAGGGGGTTCAAGTACAAAATCAAGGCGAACCCGACGCCGTTCGACAGCACGATTGAGCAGACAATCGCCGAGTATTTCGCTGAGCTGAACAGAATTGAAGTAGCAGTCGATTTTGGGAATCTGAAACAAATCAGAAAAGAAGCGTTGGAAACGCAAGAAAAGCTGATTGTTCCGGAATACGTAGGGGACGCGCTTGCTCGTCCCGCTGAACCAATTCCTGAACCGCCAACAAAAAATGCGTTTATCGCAATCGAATTAAAAGCATTAGCCCTGCTCCTGAATGGCGAAAGCCTGAAAGCATTCGCGGACGAGAGCGGAGTTATGCTCGAAGTCTTGGTTGATTCCCTTAACGAAAAGGCTCTCGATTTAATCGGCGATAATGTTATAGATGATGAATTCGTCTTGTATGACGATTACGCAGAACAAGTAAAGGAATGGCTATAGCGCGGCGGAGTAATATGACTTACAAAATATTGATTAAATTTCTCGGAGGTACTCATGCAATGAAATCAAGAATCATATCTATTATTTCTGCGTTACTCGCAGTCGTAATCACAATCACGGCGATTCCGACTGTCGCAATCGCGCAACCGCCCGCCGCGCCTGACATTCGGTTGCAGACAATCTTCGTCAACCCGCCCGAGTGGCAGGGCGGCGGAACGGTCTGGACTACCGAAAGTTGGGGTGGCGCGAACTTAGTCCCCAACTCAAACTGGACTACTTTGACAATCGCCGACTATTACGAGAACGGCGTGTTAGAGTTCGATGTGCGTCATATGGGCGCAGGGAATCAGAGCTTTCAAATCGGGCTTCGTTCCAACAGGCACGGAGTTCAGACGACAATCAACTGGAACACCGTTACGGCAGGGCGAACTTTAGTCGCCTCTCCCGAATGGCAGAGTTTTTCTCTGAGCATTAAGGCTCTTGTTGACGCGAACCCTAATCCTGTATTCAATCTGAATGACTTGTGGTATATTGCTGTCGGCGGAGTGGGTTCAAGCGGAATGCAGTTCCGTGATGTGCGTATTTCTTCCCCCGACGATGAGCGGCAGTTTCCTTTCGTGAAACTCAACCAAGTGGGTTATGAAGTCGGTCGTCCTAAAACTGCAAGGGTGAGCTATTTCGCGAAATTCGGTGCGTTGCCCGCAGAGCAGGTTTTCCAAGTGATTAACGCGGCGACGGGCGAAGTCGCTCATTCAGGGGTTTTACCCGCCGCAATCGCAGACCCTGTTGTGTCGGGGGAAATGCTCCACACGTTCAGCTTTGATGAGCTTGACACACCGGGCGAGTATTTCATACGCATTCCGAACACGGGGCTGAACCCTGCCGTGCGTTCTCCGCGAGATGTTGCACTCGGGCTGAGCGTCGCGACAATCGAGTCTGTGCGGTTCACCATTGCTCGAAATGTCTATGAAGAGCTGATTGTTGACCTGTCGCGCTACTTCTACTTCCAGCGGCAGGGCTTAGACCTTGAAGCTAAATATGCCGGGGATTTTGCCCGGGCTAATCTTCACCCTAACGACGCGACGGTTCGCTTGTGGTCGGACAGGAACAACCCCAATCCCGCGCCGCACAATGTCTATGACCTCACCAAAGGGTGGTATGATGCGGGGGATTACGGCAAGTATGTCCTCCCGACTGCGGGAACGCTCTCCGATATGCTGTGGGCATATGAGCTGTACCCCGAAGTGTTCGCTAATCTTGACTTGAACATTCCCGAAACTGACCCTGCCAATCCGCTTTATTCGCAGTTACCGGGAATTTTAAGCGAAATTAAGTGGGCTTTGGATATGCTCCTTGCTTTTGAACACCACTCGAAAGACGGTTCGTTCTTTGCGGCGGCGAACTATTGCAACGAGAACAACGTGATTTGGCTTGAGGACACACGCACTCGCGGAACTACCCATACTTCTCCCGCTTCTGAACGCGACTTGCGTTCTCATACCGCCACTGCGGGGGCTGCGGCAGTACTTGCTCACGCTTATGTAGTCTTTAACAGCATTCCTGAATTTGAGGGCTACGCCGCTGAACTTCTCTTGACTGCTCTTCGTGCATGGGGCTGGTTGACTAATCCCGAAAACGCACAAAATCGCAGAATCGACGCGGCGAATCGGGTGTACAGCTTCACTCAACACGAGTTGAATCAAGAAATGTTTTGGGCGGCAGGCGCGCTTTACCGCGCAACCGGTAACGCTGTTTACGAAACGTATTTGACGGAGGCATTCTCCGCCGCAGTTGCGAATGTATCTCAACCGGGGTACGATGTTGAGAACTGCATTCTCCGCCCGTTCACAGTCTGGAACGCGCTGAACTACAATCACGGCGGCAGGGCTTTCTTAGGATATGTGCATTATTTGTATGGGAACACAAATCCTAACGCGGCAATCCGCGACAGATTTGTAAGCACCGAGAACGGCTTCCCGAAATGGCGGGCGGACATGGTGCAGTATAACAGCAATAACTGGGGAATCACCTATCCCAACTGGGGGTATTGGTGGGGGTCGAATCAGATGATTGCACAGAACTCTCTCATGTTCCTTCTCGGCAGTGTGATTGTTGAGGGATTGTCCGACATTCCCGACTCTGTCATCACTCACATGGAAAACACGGCTCATCATCTCCTCGGAATGAACGCGATTTCCTTCTCTTACGTGTCGGGTCACGGAACGCACAGCGTTTCGAACATCTTCAGTGCGATTTTCAGCAGCGATGCGCGGCTGACTCCTTATCGGACACCGCCGGGGTACTTTACGGAGGGGTCGAACATCTACGACAATCGGCATTTGTCGCGATTTGACGGCAAGTGCTACGTCGATTCCGACGCGGAGTGGACGACGAATGAGAACACAATCTACGGGAATGCCGCAATGTTGTTCCTTATGGCGGCGATTGCCGCAAACACAGTCAGCGATTGCAGCGACTGCGGAATCTGCGAAGTTTGCACCTATGTTCCTCCCCCTGTGGTTGTGATTACACACTCGGCAAGCGCGGAAACGTGCCAAATCTGCGGAGTCGAAAAAGCTTGGCGGGTTACTACACTTTCTGTGAATGGAGTTGTAACAGTGCAACGCCGTGCGGCTAAGCGGAATTCTGACGGGGATTTGCTTGTGTCTTGTGCGGGTTCACACGAATGGAGGAATTTCTGATGAAACGAATTTTATCGGCGATTATGGCGGTGGTTATTGCGATTACCCTCGCTCCAACAATGTCCGCAAACACAGAATCCGGCGGCACGAATGCCACCAACTATGCCCGACTGCTCCAGTATCTGCTGTACTTTTATGATGCGAATATGTGCGGCACGGACGTATCGACAGAAAGCGGCATTACGTGGCGCGGAGCTTGCCACGCGCAGGACGCGGCGATTGCGCTCCCTGCAGAACTCGGTGCCGTTCTTGGGAAAGAAACGATTGATTTATCGGGCGGTTTCCATGACGCAGGCGACCATATCAAATTTGGTGTAACTGCGTCTTATTCGGCGATGGTTCTCGGGCTTGCCTACCGCGAATTCGGCGAAGCATTCGTGCAAACAGGGCAAGACGAGCATATGGAGATTATCCTAAAGCGATTCGCCGAGTATCTGCGCAAATGCACTCTGCTCAATGCGGACGGAACGCTGTTGGCTTACGCCTACCAAGTCGGGGACGGACGCGACCACAGCTTTTGGGGTCAGCCGGAGAACAAACCTAACGGCGGCGATACTCCCGCAAGGATTGCTTACTTCATCACCCAAGCTAATATCGCTCAAACTCACGGAACGGTTCATAACCTCGGAACAGACCAGCTTATGGCGGCGGCAGGGGCACTCGCGATGAGCTACTACCATTTCAAAAATCCCGACGACCTCACCCACGCACTCGCGCTGTATAATGCGGCGATTGAGTGGGACAAATTCGCTCGCGGAGATGCCCTTGACGCGAATAGTTTCTATCGACGAAATGACGGCAAAAACAGCCGCTTCCCGAACGGAAACGGTGTTGGATTGTGGCAAGACTACGGCGCGGCGGCGGCAATGTGGCTTCACGTCGGAACAGGTGAGGCGGCAAGCCAATATTCGGAGGACGCGACCTCTCTGATTCGCAACGGAACTGTTACCCGAAACAGTGTTACAATCGGGGAAATGCCGCCTCCGGGAACGTGGGGGGCGTACAGCGCGGGGCAGGATTACTGGCCCATGAGCTGGGATTCCGCGTGGCAGATTTCAAGTGCATTGCAGGGGACGACCGCAAGCGCGAATCGCATGAGAAGCGATATGTACCACCTTAATGACGCTGTTCTCGCTAACACGACTAACTACGTTTTCGTACATCAATGGGGTTCTGCCGTGATGAACGCGGGATTGCAATTTTCGGGGCTGATTCACGACAAAATCACAGGAACTCAGCGTTATACCGCGTGGGCGAGAGGGCAGACGGATTACCTCATGGGGGCAAACCCGATTGGCAGATGTTATGTTACGGGGTTCGCTGAAAACTCCGTGCGGCACACCCACCACTCGGGGGCGTCGGGGTATTCCACGCAACCGGGGCGTAACGAAACTCGCCCGCAGCTCAATCTGCTTGTCGGCGCGTTGGCGGGCGGCCCGATTAACGCGGCGGGGATTCACAACGATGTCGAGGACGATTATGTCGGAAACGAAGTGGGAATCACCTACAACGCACCCTTCATCGGAGCAGTCGCGGGGTTGTATCTGGCGGCGACTCCCGCTGAACGCTCGGCTATGATGACAGATACGGCAATCGACAGTGTGAAACCTACGCATATATTCCCGCGAACTCCTCCTGAATGCGAACTGTGCGGGGTTTGCGAAGTCTGCGACCCGCCTGTAATCGGCTGTGGAAATTGCGGAACCTGCGAAGTCTGCGAACCTGAGCCGCCTGTTCCCGATGTCATTACAATCACGCGGGAAAGCATCGCAGAAGCGTGCCAAGTCTGCGGAGTTGAGAAAGTGTGGAGAGTAACTACGCTTTCTGTGAACGGAGTTGTTACTCAGCAACGTCGAGGGGCTAAGCGGAGTTCTGACGGGGAATTGCTCGGGCTTTGCGAGTTGTCGGCGAATGCGGCGGCGAATGCAATATCGTGAATTTACACACAAACAAATCCCCCCGCCGTCATGAACGGCGGGGGGATTTGCGTGAATAATTATTGTAAAGTTGTAATAAACAGTACAAGTCAAACATATCATTCATATAGACAAACATATTCTCGTCCGCAGTGTATGGCTGCGCGAGGAGGAAAGTTTGAAAAAAACATGGAAAGGACATAAGGAAACATGGAGCTAAGAACATCAAAAGAGTCCGTCTTTCTGAGCGAGGTAGTCTACGACGGTCAAGTTGAACAGGGGGTGGAATTTGATTATGTCCTGCCGGATTATTACCCCGACATATTCAAAGTTCTCAAATGCAGCCTGACACCCTGCGTGATTTCGTACCAATTGTCGGGCAATCAGCTTTATTATGACGGGGTGGTGTACATTAAAGTGCTTTACCTCGGCAACGGCTCATCGCGCATTAACTGCATCGAACATCGCTACACCTATTCAAAGACCATTGAGCTTGCGAAATCGGTGCAAGATGAACGCGGAGCAGTCGTCGTGATTACTCCTAAGACAGACTATTGCAACTGCCGCGCCGTGTCGGGGCGCCGAATCGACGTTCGCGGAGCAGTCAGCAGCAAAATTGCTGTCAAGAGTACTCGCACAGCGGACATGGTTACAGGGGCACAGGGGTTAGGTGTGGAAGCCCGCAAAATCGCCCTTGACTACTGCGGCGAAAAACTCACCGCGTCACGCCAGTTCGTTGTCCGCGAAGACATCGAAACAGGAGTCGGCTCGGGCGGAATCAGCAGCATCATTCATCATGACGCGGTGATTACTGTAACAGACCACAAAATCGTCGCGAACAAAGTGATTGTTAAGGGCGAAGCGACAGTCAAAGCATTGTACTTGCGTAAGTCTTCCAACACAGTCATAATTGCGGAGGTCGGCGACAAGTCGGACAACACCGATAATGGGGAAAACGCAGAACAAAGCGTAAGCAAATCCCTGCAAGACCACGAAACGGCAGAACTCATGGAAGCAACGATTCCCATTAGCCAAATCATCGACCTTCACGGCGTGACGGAAGAGCATATCTGCTTTGTCAACCTCTCGGTTATGGATTTGAGCTTAGAACTCAAATCGGGGGGATTTGACGACAGCTTTGAAAGCAATCGCGATAACGCCAAAGACGGCAATCGCGTGATGGCGTGTGAACTCACCCTCAACTGCAGTGTTACTTCACACCTTGAGCGGCAGGTTATGCCAATCGTGGATATGTATTCCGTTGACTATGAAAGCTCGTTCACAAAAACGACAATCAAGACCGAAAGTATGCCGCGAATGTTAGAGCGTTCCCTGAGCCTCAAAGGCGTGGTGGAATCCGGGGAGGGCAACCTTGAAGCGGTTCATGATACGCGCTGTGAAATCAGCAACATTTCTTGCCGAATGAAAGCAGCTTCGCCGAATGACATGGGCGACAGCGGCGACTCAAAAGCCTTAGTAATCGCGGGGCAAGCGAATTTACAAGTCGTGGGGCGGTTGGAATCGGGGCTTCCTGTGTTTATCGAAAAGGTCGAGCAATTTGAGTTAGTTACAGAAATAGATTCCCTCACACCGGAACACGTTCTTGAGCCGAATTTGCAAGTTTCGGGAACAACCTACAGCATATCCTCGGCGGGAAGCGTAGAAGTCCGCGTTGCGCTTAAACTCAGCGGGTGTTTGTATCAACTGCGTTCTGTGGAAATCATCAAGGAAATAGCAGTCAATTCAGATGTACCAAAAACCAAAGACAACGAGTATGCGCTTAAACTCTACTACTCCGAAAAGGGCGAAGATGTTTGGCAAATCGCTAAGCGATTCGGGTCGAGTGCCCAGGCGATTATCAGTGAAAACGACATGGAGAGTGAGAAAGTTACCGCTCCCTCTATGCTCTTGATTCCAATTGTATAGGAGGGGGAAGTAATGACTACAACAACATCAATTTACCAAGACATCGCAAAAAGAACCGGCGGCAATATCTACATCGGCGTCGTCGGGCCCGTGCGTTCAGGAAAGTCAACTTTTATTTCTAAGTTCATGCACAACGTCGTCATTCCGAATATCGACAGCGAATACGCCAAAGAACGCGCCACCGACGAGCTTCCGCAATCAGCGGCGGGCAAAACAATCATGACCACCGAGCCAAAGTTTATCCCCGAAGAGGCCGTCAACATCACCCTTGAGGACAACGCATCCATGAATGTGCGTTTAATCGACTGTGTGGGGTACATTGTGCCGAGTTCTATCGGCTATTTCGAGAACGAAGCCCCGCGAATGGTTCTTACGCCGTGGTTTGACACGGAAATCCCCTTTAATATGGCGGCGGAAGTCGGCACGCAGAAAGTAATCAACGAGCATTCCACCATCGGGCTTGTTGTAACCACTGACGGCAGTATCACGGGAATCGCCCGCGAAGAATATGAGGAAGCCGAAGTCCGTGTGATTAACGAGCTTGAGGCAATCAACAAACCTTTCGTGGTTTTGCTTAACTGCCGCGAACCCAATTCTCCCGAATCCCAAGCCTTAGCAGTGTCCATGCGTGAGAAATACGGCAAGCCCGTAATCGCAGTCAACTGCCTTGAACTCTCCGAGGACTTCATCAAAGAAATCATGACTGAAGTTCTGCTCCAGTTCCCTGTCAAGGAAATCAACATCAAAATCCCGAAATGGGTTACTGCCCTCGAAAAAGGGCACTGGCTCAAAACCGAAATCTGGAGTGCGCTCAAGGAATCTGCCGCTAACATCGTCAGTATCGACCAAGTTCGCGGAGTTTCCTGCAAAGTCAACGACTGTGAACACGTTACCAACTGCGAAGTTGACAGCATAGACCTCAGCACCGGCGCAGGCTTCATCACTGTTCACCTCAGGAACGAACTCTTCTATCGAATCCTCAACGAAACCACCGGGCTTGAACTCCCCGAACTCAAG
>Ga0123356_10002082_pt1 | contig 21592 bp, 20 predicted proteins | sample TergutEmb28metaG_2_FD_92546 | JGI IMG/M metagenome (GOLD analysis project Ga0123356, IMG submission 92546) | Embiratermes neotenicus P3 segment gut microbial communities from Petit-Saut dam, French Guiana - Emb289 P3 | ecosystem: Host-associated > Arthropoda: Insects > Digestive system > Gut ... | reverse complement strand
TCGACAAAGCGCTGGTTGACGGCGTCGCTGATCCGCCCTTTCGCCTCGGTTTCCGCCTGGTGCGCGCGCAGCTCGTCGCGCATGGCGGCGGCGCGCGCGACCATGGTCGCGACCGTCATGTGCGGCTCCGGCGGCGCGACCGGCGCGAAGGCCCCCTCGACCGGTGACGGGATTTTCCTGCTTTTCATTTCAAACGGTTCCTGTTGCAGCGGCGGCGCGGGGCCGAGATATTAGAAGCGGGGCCGCGATCCTGCCAGCGGCGGCGCATTGTCGCAGAACGGTAACGGGCCTGCGGTTGCGCCCTTTACCACCCCATGATAGAAACCGGCCGCGTTTTCCGGACGCATTTTTCCGGAGCGGTATTGGTGTGGAAAAATCTGGAAGGCGTCACTTCCGGCCTCGTGGCATCATCCAGCGCCACGTCCTTGGGGCCGGAATCCGGTGGTTAAGGGGAAGCATACTTCGTGGCATCCGAAGCGACAGGCGTATCTGGCCTTGCCGAGCGCTACGCGAGAGCGTTGTTCGATCTCGCCGATGAGGACCGGGCCCTGGACCAGGTCGCGGCCGATCTCAAATCCATGGCGGCAATGCTGGCGGCGAGCGGCGATCTGCGGCGCCTGATCCGCAGCCCGGTGCTCGGCCGCGCGGTGCAGGGCCAGGCGATCGCGGCCCTTGGCAATGCCGCGGGTCTCTCGCACCTCACCCGCAACTTTCTCGGTTTGCTGGCGCGCAACCGCCGCCTCTTCGCGCTGCCCGAAATGATCGAGGCGTTCCTCGCCGATCTGGCGGCGCGCCGCGGCGAGGTGACGGCGCACGTCGTCTCGGCGGAGCCGCTCTCGGCGCGACAGTCGGCGGCGCTGGCGGAAGCCTTGCGCAAAGCCGCCGGCGCCAAACTCGCGATCGACCAGCGCGTCGATCCGGGCCTCCTCGGCGGTCTCGTCGTCCGGCTCGGTTCGCGCATGATCGACGCATCGCTCAAAAGCAAGCTCACCCGGTTGGAGCATGCGATGAAAGGGGCCAGGTAATGGAGATCCGGGCAGCGGAGATATCCGCGATCCTGAAGCAGCAGATCGCCGATTTCGGCACCGAGACCGAGGTCGCCGAAGTTGGCCAGGTCCTGTCGGTCGGCGACGGCATTGCCCGCGTCTACGGGCTCGACAAGGTCGAGGCCGGCGAGATGGTCGAGTTCGGCGACGGCACCAAGGGCATGGCGCTGAACCTCGAGACCGACAATGTCGGCGTCGTGATCTTCGGCGAGGATACCGGCATCCGCGAGGGCGACACGGTGAAGCGCACCGGCGCCATCGTCGACGTGCCGGTCGGCAAGGGTCTGCTGGGCCGGGTGGTCGACGCCCTGGGCAATCCGATCGACGGCAAAGGCCCCTTGAAGGACGTCACGCGTGCCCGCGTCGAGGTCAAGGCCCCGGGCATCATCCCGCGCCAATCGGTGTCGGAGCCGGTACAGACCGGATTGAAGGCGATCGACGCGCTGGTGCCGATCGGCCGCGGCCAGCGCGAGCTGATCATCGGCGACCGCCAGACCGGCAAGACGGCGCTCGGCATCGATACCTTCATCAACCAGAAGAGGATCAACGAAGCCGGCGACGAGTCCCGCAAGCTCTACTGCATCTACGTCGCGGTCGGGCAGAAACGCTCCACCGTGGCCCAGATCGTCAAGACGCTGCAGGATTACGGCGCTCTCGAGTATTCGATCGTGGTCGCGGCCACCGCCTCGGAGCCGGCCCCCTTGCAGTTCCTGGCGCCCTATTCCGGGTGCGCCATGGGCGAATTTTTTCGCGATCACGGCATGCATGCCGTGATCATCTACGACGATCTCTCGAAGCAGGCCGTGGCTTATCGCCAGATGTCGCTGTTGCTGCGTCGTCCCCCGGGCCGCGAGGCCTATCCGGGCGACGTGTTTTATCTGCATTCGCGGCTGCTCGAGCGCGCCGCCAAAATGAACCGGGAGCACGGGCTCGGCTCGCTCACGGCGCTGCCGATCATCGAGACCCAGGCGGGCGACGTCTCGGCCTACATCCCGACCAACGTGATCTCGATCACCGACGGCCAGATCTTCCTGGAGACCGACCTCTTCTATCGCGGCATCCGGCCCGCGATCAATGTCGGCCTCAGCGTCAGCCGCGTCGGCTCGGCGGCGCAGATCAAGGCGATGAAGCAGGTCGCGGGGCGCATCAAGCTCGAGCTGGCGCAGTACCGCGAAATGGCGGCGTTCGCGCAATTCGCTTCCGATCTCGATGTCGCGACCCAGCGGCTGCTCGCGCGCGGCGCGCGGCTCACCGAGCTGCTGAAGCAGCCGCAATTCGCGCCGGTGCCGGTCGAGGAGCAGGTGGTGGCGATCTTTGCCGGCACGCGCGGCTATCTCGACAAGATCGACGCCTCGCAGGTGTCGCGCTACGAGGGGGCGATGCTGGCGGATCTGCGCGAGAAGGCGCCGCAACTCCTCGCCGATATCCGCGACAAGCGGGAGATCACGGGCGATACGGAAAAGGCGCTGACGGCCTTCCTCGACAATTTCGCCGGCGCCTTCGCCTAAAAGGGCTCGATGGCCACCCTCAAAGAGCTGCGGAACCGCATTCGCTCGATCACCTCGACGCAGAAGATCACGTCGGCGCAGAAGGTGGTGGCAGCCTCGCGCCTGCGGCGCGCGCAGGAGCAGGTCGAGGCCGCGCGCCCCTATGCGCAGCGCATGGAGCGCATGCTCGGCTCGCTCGCCGCCAGCCTCCGGGGTCAGGTCAACGCGGCGCCGCTTCTTGCCGGCACCGGCAGCGACCAGACGCATCTGGTGCTGGTGATGACGTCGGATCGCGGCCTTGCCGGCGGCTTCAATGCCGCCATCACCCGCGAGACGCGCCGCCTCATTCGCGAGCTCGAGGGAGCCGGCAAGGCGGTGAAGCTGTACACGCTCGGCCGCAAGGGTCGCGACGCGTTGCGCCGCGATCAGAGCCGGCGCCTCGTCGACAGCCGCATCGAGATCGGCAAGCCGCATTTGCGTTTCGAGGAAGCCGAGGCGATCGCCTCGGCGCTCCTGGCGCTCTATGCGGAGAAGCAGTTCGACGTCTGCACCGTGATTTTCAATCATTTCCGCTCGGCCATGAGCCAGGTCGTGACGCGACAGCAACTGATACCGTTCACGCCCCCCGATACCGCCCCGGGGCATGACGCCCCCGGCCATGACGCCCCCGGCCATGACGGGGCGGCCAATCACGGCGTCTATGAATTCGAGCCCGAGGAGGCCGAGATCCTGCACGAGCTCTTGCCGCGCAATCTTGCGGTTCAGATCTACACGGCGCTCCTCGACAGCATCGCCGGCGAATGGGGCGCGCGCATGACGGCGATGGACAACGCGACGCGCAATGCCGGCAAAATGATCAACGATCTCACCATCACCTACAACCGCACGCGCCAGGCGGCGATCACCACGGAATTGATCGAGATCATCTCGGGTGCCGAGGCGCTTTAGAACAGGAACCGCAACCATGGCAAGCAACATCATCGGCACGGTCACGCAGGTCATGGGCGCCGTCGTCGACATCAAGTTCGACGGCGAGTTGCCGCCCATCCTCAACGCGCTGCATGTCGAAAATCAGGGCAAGAATCTGGTGCTGGAGGTCGCCCAGCATCTCGGCGAGAACACGGTGCGCACGATCGCGATGGATACGACCGACGGCTTGTCGCGCGGCGTCCAGGCGGTCGACACCGGCGGGCCGATCTCGGTCCCGGTGGGACCGGAAACGCTCGGGCGCATCCTCAACGTGGTGGGCGACCCGGTTGACGAGCGCGGTCCCGTCGTCTCCAAGTCGCGGCTGCCGATCCACCGGCCGGCGCCGGAATTCATCGACCAGTCGACCGAATCGGAAATTCTCGTCACCGGCATCAAGGTCGTCGACCTCCTGGCGCCCTACGCGCGCGGCGGCAAGGTCGGCCTCTTCGGCGGCGCCGGCGTCGGCAAGACCGTCATCATCATGGAGCTGATCAACAATATCGCCAAGAAGCACGGCGGCTATTCCGTGTTCGCCGGGGTCGGCGAACGCACGCGCGAGGGCAACGACCTCTATCACGAGATGATGGAGTCGGGGATCATCAAGGCCGACGGTCCCGGCTCGAAGGTGGCGCTGATCTACGGCCAGATGAACGAGCCGCCCGGCGCCCGCGCCCGCGTCGGCCTGACCGGCCTCACCGTCGCCGAGTATTTCCGCGACGAGGAAGGCCAGGACGTGCTGTTCTTCGTCGACAACATCTTCCGCTTCACGCAGGCCGGCTCCGAAGTGTCGGCGCTCCTCGGGCGCATCCCCTCGGCGGTGGGCTACCAGCCCACGCTCGCCACCGACATGGGGGCGCTGCAGGAGCGCATCACCACGACCAAGAAGGGCTCGATCACCTCGGTCCAGGCGATCTACGTTCCGGCCGACGACCTGACCGACCCGGCGCCGGCGACGTCGTTCGCCCATCTCGACGCGACCACGGTGCTGTCGCGCCAGATCGCGGAGCTGGGCATCTACCCCGCCGTCGATCCGCTCGATTCGAACTCGCGCATGCTCGATCCGCGCATCGTCGGCGAGGAGCACTACCAGGTCGCGCGCGACGTGCAGCGCGTGCTGCAGACCTACAAGTCGCTCCAGGACATCATCGCGATTCTGGGCATGGACGAGCTCTCCGAAGAGGACAAGCAGACCGTCGCCCGCGCGCGCCGCATTCAGAAGTTCCTGTCGCAGCCGTTCCACGTCGCCGAAGTGTTCACCGGCACGCCCGGCGTCTTCGTCAACCTCGAAGACACGATCAAGGCCTTCAAGGGCATCGTCGCCGGGGAGTATGACGAGCTCCCCGAAGTCGCCTTCCTCATGGTCGGCACCATCGAGGAGGCGGTCGAAAAGGCGCGCAAGATCGCGGCCGAAGCCTGATGGCGGCGACGCTCCAGTTCGAGCTGGTCTCGCCGGAGCGCCTGCTGCGCTCGGAGCCGGTTGAAATGGTGGTGGTGCCGGGGACCGAAGGCAATTTCGGCGTTCTTCCGGGTCATGCGCTGCTGATCTCGACGGTGCGGCCCGGACTGATCGAGATCTACGAGGGCGGCAAGGTAAAGGAACGGGTCTTTGTCTCCGGCGGTTTCGCCGAGGTCAATCCCGAGCGCTGCACCGTTCTTGCCGACGAAGCGGTGCCGCTCCCCGACCTCAACCGCGCCGTCCTCGAAGGGCAGGCGCGGGAGCTGGAGGCCCGGCTCAACACGGCCCAGGATGACGCCGCCCGCAACCAGATGCGCCGCCAGCTGGCGGTGGTCAATGCGAAGCTGACGGCGCTCGGAGCGGCGAGCCCGCACTAAGCCAAAGAGGGGACAGGTGCCGTTCGCGCCGTGCGGAGGACCGGGCCAAAAAGGGGCCAGCCGACGGCGGATGCCCCCTTCCGGTGTGCGCGCCGCCTGGGGGTCAGGACGCGCACCCTCGAGATTTGGTCGCCATCGGGGCAAAAAAGGGGGGCCAGCCGACCTGCGGATGGCCCCCTTTTAAGTTTACGCGCCACTTGGGGGTCAGGACGCGTACCCTATACATAGGGCGGTCGACCCCCCGCGGCATCCCTCCCAAAAACCATTTAATCCAGGTTTAATGTTTCAAGCGGAGCGGGCGGGCGGGCCGGAAAGGGCCGATTCGACCTCCCGGAGAATGGCCGCCGCCGCGGCGCCGGGGTCGGCGCTACGCATAATCTGGCGGCCGACCACCAGATAATCGGCGCCGGCGGCGATTGCGTCCCGCGGCGTGGCGGCCCGCTGCTGGTCGTCCGTCGCCTCCCCTTGGGAGCGGATGCCCGGGGTTACGATCAACAGCCGGTCCCCGGCGAAGGCGCGGAGCTGCCGGGCTTCGTTGCCCGAGGCGATGACGCCGTCGCAGCCGCTGTCGATCGCCGCCTGGGCGCGGCGCAGCACCAGCTCCTCGAGCGAAAAGCGCGTGCCGAGCTCCGCCATGTCCGCGCGGCCCATGCTGGTGAGCACGGTCACCGCCAGGAGCCGCAGCCCGCTCTGGCCGCGCCCCGTCACGGCGGCGCGCAACGTCGGGGCATGGGCGTGAACCGTGAGGAAATCGACCCCGAGCCGCGCGATGTTCCGGGTGGCGGCGGTCACGGTCTGGTCGATGTCGAGCAGCTTCGCATCGAGAAACACCTTCTTGCCTTGATCCTTGAGCTCGCGCGCCAGGTCGATGCCGCCGGCATACTGAAGCTGCAGCCCGATCTTGTAGAAGCCGACCGCCGGGCCGAGCCGGGAGACGAGATCGCGCGCCGTATCGGCGGTGGGCACGTCGAGCGCCACGATGAGCCGCTCGTTCAAGGGAATCGGGGCCATGGGCGGCACTTCTCACCGTCATTGAAATGGGGTTGCAAACCGGCCGCCGTTTCCGGCGCTTCATCGGCTGAAACCCCGAAACTGTGCCCGGGATGCGCCGCGAGCGCCGTTGGCACGCGTCGACGGCGAAAAGATATCACAGAAAAGGTGGCAGGGTTGCGTTAGAGTGGCGTTGATGGGGCTCGCATTGCCGGGACCCGAAAGGCCGCCAGACGGAGAAGGTTGAATTACAATTCCAGTGATGTCCTCGATTCTTTCTTATCCCCAGCGTCTGATCCTCACCGACTACCCCTATCATCCGAGGAAGCGCCCCCTCGAGGAGGCCGCCGGCGGGAAGCGTCTCATGGCGCGGCTCAACCGCGAGGAGAACGACTACGCCGCCACCTTGCGCGGGATCGCCCGGCACATCGGGTCCTTGCAGCGCATCCCGCGGGAAGCGGACGAGAGCGGCCGCCCGTTCTGGTCGAACACCTGGTTTCCGCCCTTCGATGGCGTCTCGCTTTATGGCCTCATCGCGGAACGGTCGCCGCGGCGCTACATCGAGGTCGGCTCCGGCATGTCCACGCGGTTCGCGCGACAGGCCATCCGCGACCTCGACTTGAAAACCCGCATTGTCTCGATCGACCCGCACCCGCGCGCCGAGATCGACGCGCTCTGCGACGAGGTGGTGCGCTATCCGATGGAGGACGTGCCGCGCGGATTCTGGGAGGGGATCGGGCCGGAAGACCTCCTCTTCGTCGACAACAGCCACCGCAGTTTCCCCAATTCCGATGTCACCGTGTTCTTTACCGAGGTGATGCCGCAATTGCCGCCCGGAGCCGTCTGGGGGGTGCACGACACCTTCCTGCCCTGGGACTATCCCGAAGAATGGCGCCGTCGCTTTTACAATGAGCAATATCTGCTGCTGGCCTATCTGCTCGGCGGCGCCGATGGCGATCGGATCGTCCTCCCCGTCTTGTGGGCCTCTTTTCAGCCGCCGCTCCACGGCATTCTGGCGCCGCTCTGGGAGCGGGAGGAGCTGTTCCGGGGCATGACGACGGGCGGTGGCTGCTTCTGGATGCAGCGCGCCGGCTGATTCATCGCGCCGTCGCTCCTCACGGCGCGCGTCGGCACGCGCCGGAAAGCGGGTGTTTTGCAGGCGAAAGCGGGCGTGACCGCGGTTTCGAGCCTTTTCACTGACCTGCCCCCACGACTATACTTCGGGCCATGCGCCATTGGACGCTTGACGATATCCCGTGGGACAGGTTCGACCGCTCGAAGGTCGATCCCGAGATCGTGCGCATCGTCAAGGCCGCGAGCCTGGTCGAGCAGAACGGCGCCGACTACACCGACTATCTGTGCGGCGTTTTCGCCGACGATCCCGAATTCAAAGACGTGGCGCGACGCTGGGGCGGCGAGGAAGTGCAGCACGGGCAGGCGCTCGGCCGCTGGGCGATGCTGGCCGACCCGGGCTGGGACCATGCCCGGGCGGCGGCGCGCTTCACCGCCGGCTTTCGCGTCAATGTCAACGCCACGCAATCGCTGCGCGGCTCGCGCACGGGCGAGCTGGTGTCGCGTTGCATCGTCGAGACCGGGACCAGCTCCTACTACACGGCGCTCTTCGAAGCGGTCGAGGAGCCGGTCCTCAAAATTATCTGTCACAACATCGCCGCCGACGAGCTGCGCCACTACAAGCTGTTCTACACGCACATGAAGCGCTATCTCGGCATCGAGCGCCTCAACCGCTGGCAGCGTTTCCGAATCGCGCTCGAGCGCCTGCGCGACGCCGAGGACGACGAGCTCGCCTATGCCTATTACGCCGCCAACGAGAGCGACCGGCCCTACGAGCGCCGGCGCTTCAGCGGCGCCTATGCCCGCCGCGCCATCGCCGTTTATCGCTGGCACCACGTCGAGCGCGCCATCGCCATGGGGCTGAAAGCGGCGGGCCTGAAGCCGCATGGCCGCGTCAACATGTGGGCCGCGCACATCGCCTGGTGGGGTCTGCGCCAGCGCGCCGCCAGACTGGAGCGCAGCGCTGCCTAGGTTTTCCCCCCCGTGTCACAAAGGTGAGGCTATGAATCAGGACGCCAAGAAGACCGCGCTGCGGATGATTCCCTATGGGCTCTATGTGCTGACCGCGGACGACGGCAAGGGCAATGTCGCCGCCGCCACCGTCAATTTTGTGACGCAGAGCTCGTTCGCGCCGCCGCTGGTGACGCTGGGCGTCAAGGCCGACACCGGCGCCTATCAGGTCCTGAAGGACACCGGCGCCTTCGCGCTCAACGTGCTCGGCAAAGAGCAGAAGGGTGCCGCCTTCACCTTCTTCAAGCCCGCCAAGGTCGAAGGCGACCGGATCAGCGGCGTGCCCTTCACCAGGGGCACGACCGGCGCGCCGCTCTTGAGCGATGCCCCCGCCGCGATCGAATGCCGGGTCCGGAAAATCGTCGAGGAAGGCGATCATCACGTGGTCATCGCCGAGGTGGTCGAGGCCCACGTGCCGAAGCCCATCAGCGGACGCCCCGATGCGGCGACGCTCGAAATGAAGGATCTGGGAGAGAACGTGTTCTACGGCGGCTAGCGCCGTCGCCTAGCGGGCAGCGGGCGGTCGCGTGCGGGCGATCGCACCGGCGCCGCCCTTCCCTTCTTCCCCTTCCTTTCCCTCCCATTCGGCGCGCACCGCTGCGTCGCGCTCCCCTGCCCGGTAGCGGCGTTCCAATTCGGCAACAGACGGCGGCGGCGCCAGGCGGCGCAGCGCCCAGACCGCCATCGCGCGCACGAGCGGCGAGGCGTCGTCGAGGCAGGCAACGGCGCTCGGCACGAGCGACCCGTCCGCACTGTTGCCGATCGCGATCAGAACATTGCGCAGAAAGCGGTCGCGGCCGGTCCGTTTGACGGCCGATCCGGCAAAGCGCCGGCGAAACGCGGCGTCGTCGAGGGCGGCGAGCTCGGCGAGGCGCGGCGCGCCGGATCCGGCCGTCGCCTCGAGGGCCGGCTCGCGCGCGGCGCGGGCGAATTTGTTCCAGGGGCAGACGGCGAGGCAGTCGTCGCAGCCATAGATGCGGTTGCCCATCAGCGGGCGCAGCGCGGCGGGGATATGGCCCTTATGCTCGATCGTGAGATAGGAGATGCAGCGCCGGGCATCGAGGAGATAGGGCTTCGGAAAGGCGCGCGTCGGGCAGATATCGAGACATGCGGCGCAGCTGCCGCAATGGTCGGCGTCGCCTTCGTCCGGCGGCAGATCGAGGCTGAGGTAGATCTCGCCGAGGAACAGCCACGAGCCGTATTGGCGCGACACCAGATTCGTGTGCTTGCCCTGCCAGCCGATGCCGGCGCGCTGCGCCAGCGGCTTTTCCATGACCGGCGCGGTGTCGACGAAGAGCTTGAGCTCGCCGGGCGCGATGTTCCGGATTGCCTGCGCCAGGGCCTTGAGGCGTGACTTGATCACGAGGTGATAGTCGCGGCCGCGCGCATAGACGGAAAGGGTGGCGCGATCGCGCGCGCCGAGCGACTGGAGCGGGTCGCTGGCGGGCCCGTAGTTCATGGCCAGCACCATCACGGTCCGGGCATCGGGCCACAGCCGGCGCGGGTCGCCGCGCTTCTCGGCGCGCGCCTCGAGCCACCCCATGTCGCCGTGGAAGCCCGCGCCCAGATAGGCGGCGAGGCGCGCCCGCGCCTCGGCGCCGAGCTCGGCCCTGGCAAAACCGACAGCGTCGAAACCGAGCCGCAGCGCGGCGTCGCGGATCGCCGCCTTGATGTCGGACGGGCTTGTCGTCATGGCGCTGCCGAGCCTAATCATTTCGGTCGTGGAGACGAACAGCGATTTGGCGGCGGCGCTGCTGGCCTGGTACGACCGTCATCGCCGCGATCTGCCGTGGCGGGTGCGCCGCGGCGAGCGGCCGGATCCCTATCGGGTCTGGCTTAGCGAAATCATGCTGCAGCAGACCACCGTTGCCACGGTCGGGCCGCGGTTCGAGGCTTTTTGCCGGCGCTGGCCGGATGTCGGCGCGCTGGCGGCGGCACCGCTCGACGACGTTCTCCACGAATGGCAAGGCCTCGGCTATTACGCGCGGGCGCGCAATCTCCATGCCTGCGCGCGCGCCGTGGTGGACCGCTACGGCGGCGAATTTCCGCGCGCGGAGGCAGCGCTCGCCGCCTTGCCCGGGATCGGCGCCTACACCGCCGCGGCGATCGCGGCCCTGGCCTTCGATCTGCCGGCCTCGCCGATGGACGGCAATATCGAGCGCGTCGTGGCGCGCCTCTTCGCGGTGACGGCGCCGCTGCCGGGCGCGAAGGCGCAGATTCACGCCCTCGCCAAGGGCCTGACCCCGACGGCGCGCCCCGGCGACTATGCCCAGGCGGCGATGGATCTGGGCGCGACGATCTGCACCCCGGCGCGGCCGGCCTGCGTCCTCTGTCCGTGGCGGCAGCGGTGCCGGGCACGGGCGCTGGGCATCGCCGAGCAGCTGCCGCGCCGTCCGGCCCGGACGGCGAAGCCCGAGCGCTATGGCGTCGCGTTCTGGGCGGTGCGGGAGGACGGGGCGGTGCTGCTGCGCCGCCGGCCCGAGCGCGGTCTTTTGGGCGGCATGATGGAGTTTCCCTCGACCCCCTGGCGAGACGTGCCGTGGCGGGCGGCGGCGGTCGCCGCCCATGGTCCGGTCGCCGCCCGATGGCAGCCGCTCCCGGGGGCGGTCCGGCACGGTTTCACCCATTTCGATCTGGCGCTCGAGGTCTGGATTGGAACCGCTCCAAAAGGCGTGCCGCCGGGGTTCGTGGCGGAGCCGCCGCCGCGCTTCCCGAGGCTGGCGCTGCCGACCTTGATGAAAAAGGTCGCGGCCCATGTCGCCCTCATGACATGCCGCTTGGAGCGGCCAGGCCAATAGCGCTAACATTACTGGTCGGTCTACCCGATAAGAGAGGAGCCATGAGCAAAGAGGATCGTCTCGAGAGCCTCCGGGCGCGCCACAAGAGCCTGGAGGAAGCGATCGACGTAGAATCCCACCGCCCCTTCCCCAATGCCGATCTTGTCACCGACTGGAAGCGCCAGAAGCTGCGAATCAAAGACGAAATTGTGTCGCTCGAACACGCGCACTGAGTTTCGGCGCCGGTTCGATCGCTGAAGGCCAAGGGCCCTCCTTGGCAAAGACCGCAGCATTGCCGCAAGATCGGGTGAGGGTGCCGATCGACGCGGAGTGTTGCCATGCCCAGCCATTATGACGAAGTCTATCGCCGCTCGCTGCGCGATCCGGAGGGATTCTGGGGCGAGGCGGCCGCGGCGCTCACCTGGGACCGGCGCTGGGACCAGGTCCTCGATCGCTCGCGGCCGCCGTTTTATCGCTGGTTCGCCGGCGGCCGGCTCAACACCTGCTACAACGCCCTCGATCGGCACGTCGCGGACGGCAATGGCGACCGCATCGCCCTCATTTATGACAGCCCGGTCACCGACACGAAGAAGCGCTTCAGCTATGCCGAGCTGTGCCGGGAAGTGGCGCTTCTCGCCGGGGCGATCAGGGCCGAAGGCGTCGCGGCGGGCGACCGCGTCATCATCTACATGCCGATGGTGCCGGAGGCGGTCATGGCGATGCTCGCCTGCGCCCGGATCGGCGCCATTCACTCGGTGGTCTTTGGCGGCTTTGCCGCACCGGAACTGGCGGCGCGGATCGACGATGCCAAGCCGAAGCTCATTCTGTCGGCCTCCTGCGGCATCGAGGTCAGCCGCGTCATCGCCTACAAGCCGCTCCTCGATCAGGCGATCGCGATTGCGGCGCACAAGCCGACGGCCGCGCTGATCCTGCAGCGGCCGCAATGCCGGGCGACGCTTCTCGCGGACCGCGACCGCGACTGGGAGGAAAGGGTGGCGAAGGCGCGACCCGCCGACTGTGTCGCGGTGGCTGCGACCGACCCGCTCTACATTCTCTACACCTCGGGCACCACCGGCATGCCCAAAGGCATCGTGCGCGACAATGGCGGGCACGCGGTCGCGCTGCACTGGTCGATGAAATATTTTTACGGCATGGAGCCGGGCCAGGTGTACATGGCCGGCTCCGATGTCGGCTGGGTGGTCGGACACTCCTACATCGTCTACGCGCCGTTGCTCTACGGCCTGACGAGCGTGCTGTTCGAGGGCAAGCCGGTCGGCACCCCGGATGCCGGCGCCTATTGGCGCATGGTCGAGGATCACAAGGTCAACGCCATTTTCACGGCGCCGACGGCGTTCCGCGCGATCCGCCGCGACGATCCCGACGGCGCGCTGATCGCGAAGCACGACCGCTCCAGCCTCAAGACGCTGTTTCTCGCCGGCGAGCGCTGCGATCCGGCGACCATTCAGTGGGCCGAAGAAAAGCTCGGGATCCCGGTGATCGATCACTGGTGGCAGACGGAGAGCGGCTGGGCGATGGCGGGCAATTGCGTCGGGCTCGGCCGCTTGCCGGTGAAACGCGGTTCGGTGACGAAGCCGGTGCCGGGCTGGGATCTGCACGTGCTGGGGCCCGACGGCGGCGACCTGAAGCCGGGCGAGATCGGCGCCATCGCCGTGAAGCTGCCGCTGGCGCCCGGCGCGTCGCCGACCCTGTGGCAGGCCGATCAGCGCTTCCAAGAAGCCTATCTCGCCGAATTCCGGGGTTACTATGCCACCGCCGATGCCGGCTACGTCGACGCGGACGGCTATGTCTACGTGATGACGCGCACCGACGACGTCATCAATGTTGCCGGCCACCGGCTGTCGACCGGGGCCATGGAAGAGGTGGTGGCGGCGCATCCCGACGTTGCCGAGTGCGCGGTGATCGGCATTTCCGATCCGTTGAAGGGCCAGGTTCCGCTCGGCTTCCTGGTGCTCAAGGCCGGCACCAACACGCCGCACGACGCGGTGACGCGGGAGGTGCTGGTGCTGGTGCGCGAGCGCATCGGCGCGGTGGCGGGGTTGCGCACGGCGCTCGTGGTCGAGCGGCTGCCGAAGACGCGCTCGGGCAAGATCCTGCGCAGCACGATGCGCCGCATCGCCGACGGCGAGACCTGGAGCATGCCGGCGACGATCGACGATCCCGACATTCTGGAGGAAATCACCGGGCGCTTGCGGGAGGCCGGATTGGCAAGGCCGGCGGCCGGCGCCTGAACCCCGGCCCGACCCCGCGCCCTGCCGCGGCGCGGGCGATGGCATGATCGGTGCAGCGGCTTCCCGGATCGGCTTTGAGGTTAACCCATGAGCACGCAAAAGCAGCTTCGCCTCGGCGCCTTCATGCGCCCGGTCGGGATCCACACCGCGTGGTGGCGCTTTCCCGGGGCCTGGCCCGACGCCAATTTCAATTTTGCCCACCTGAAGCGGTTCGCCCAGACCCTGGAGCGCGGCAAGTTCGACGCCTTTTTCATGGCCGATCACCTGGCGGTGCTGAACATGCCGATGAAGGCGCTGAAGCGCAGCGCCACCGTCACCTCGTTCGATCCGATGATCCTGCTGCCGGCGCTGGCGACGGCGACCACGCATCTCGGCCTCATCGCCACCGGGTCCACCACGTTCGACGCGCCCTATCACGTGGCGCGGCGCTTTTCCTCGCTCGACCATTTGAGCGGCGGACGCGCCGGCTGGAACATCGTCACCACCTCCAATCCCGACGCCGCGCTCAATTTCGGGCTCGACGAGCATGTCGAGCATGACGAGCGCTACCGCCGCGCCCGCGAATTCTATGACGTCGTCACCGGCTTGTGGGACAGCTGGGCGGACGACGCCTTCGTGCGCGATGTCGAGGCGGGCGTTTTTTTCGATCCCGAGAAGCTCCACATCCTCGATCACAAGGGCGAATATTTTTCCGTGCGCGGGCCGCTCAACGTCGCGCGGCCGGTGCAGGGCTGGCCGGTAATCGTGCAGGCCGGCGCCTCCGAGGCCGGGCGGCAATTTGCCGCCGAAGTCGCCGAAGTGATCTTCGGCAGCTCGCTCGATCTGGCCGCCGCCAAGCGCTTTTACGCCGATGTCAAAGGCCGGATGAAGAGACTCGGCCGGAACCCCGATCATTTGAAGATCCTGCCCGGCTGTTTTGTCGTGATCGGCGACAGCGACGCCGAAGCGAAGGCCAAGCGTGCCAAGCTCGACAGCCTCGTCCATTACGACAGCGGCATTGCTTCGCTATCGATCCAGCTCGGCGTCGATGCCTCGAGATTCGATCCGGACGGCCCCCTGCCCCCGATCCCGCAAAGCAATGCCAGCCAGAGCGGCCGCGACCGGATGGTGGAGATCGCGCGGGAGACGGGCTGGACGGTGCGCCAGCTGGCGCAGCGTGCCGGCAGCTATTACGGCAACGCCATGGTCGGCACGCCGCAGACCATCGCCGACCAGATGGAAGAGTGGCTCGTCGAAGAGGGCGCGGACGGCTTCAACATGCTGTTTTCCCACGTCCCGGGCGGGCTCGATGCGTTCGTCGACCGGGTGGTGCCGGAATTGCAGCGCCGCGGCATCTTCCGCCGCGACTACGAGGGCAGCACCTTGCGGGAGAATCTCGGCCTGCCCCGGCCCGAAAACCGTTTTTTTGCTGAAAAATGAGAAAATGGCCCGATTATTGCATTAATCGCCCTTGTGTTTTGCGGTGCACAATAATAGGACTCGGTTATGAATCTGGGTCCGAGGCTCGACCTGCGACAAACGCAGGCGCTGGTGATGACGCCGCAGCTGCAGCAAGCGATCAAATTGCTGCAGTACTCCAATCTGGAACTCGCCCAGTTCGTGGAAGGCGAGCTCGAGGCCAACCCGCTGCTCGACCGGCCCGAAGCGGCCGAGGAAGGCGCCGAGGCGCTTGCCGAGGCCGACGACCCGCAATCGGGCGCGAGCGAGGATGTGGAGCTCGCGATTGCAGCGGCCGGCGCCGAGGGCGACGGCCGGCTTGATTACGGCGGCGATCCGGCCGCCTGGCAGGCGTCGAAGCCGCGTCCCGCCCCGGGCGAGGATCTGCCCGGCCTGGAGCAGACGCTGAGCCGGCCGACGACGCTGCGGGAGCACCTTCTGGAGCAGCTCGCGATCGACATCGCCGACCCTGCCGACCGCATCATCGGCGCCGAGCTGATCGAGATGGTGGACGAGGCCGGCTACATCGCCCCCGATATTGCGGCACTGGCAACCCGGTTCGGCTGCCCGGCGGCGCGCATCGAGCGGGTGTTGGAGCGGCTGCAGCAGTTCGACCCGCCCGGCATCTGCGCCCGCAGCCTGAAAGAGTGTCTCGCCCTGCAGCTCCAGGACCGAAACCGGCTCGATCCGGCCATGGCGGCGCTTCTCGATCACCTGCCACTTCTCGCCAGCCGCGACATCGGCAGCCTGACGCGCATCTGCGGCGTCGACGCGGGCGATCTCGCGGCGATGGTGGCGGAGATCAAAGCGCTCGATCCGAAGCCGGGCCTCGCCTTCGATCCCGTGCTGGCCGCCCCGGTCATTCCCGATGTTCTCTTGCGCGCGCTGCCGGACGGGACCTGGAGCGTCGAGCTCAATTCCGACACCCTGCCGCGCGTTCTCGTCAATCGCCGCTACTATGCCGAGGTCCGCGGCGCGACGCGCGGCAAGGCCGAGCGCGAATACATTGCCGAGCGCCTCCAGCAGGCCAACTGGCTGGTGAAGGCGCTGCATCAGCGGGCGACGACCATCCTCAAAGTGGCGCGCGAGATCGTGCGTCAGCAGGACAGGTTCTTCCGCCACGGCGTGCAGTATCTGAAGCCCCTGGTGCTGCGCGACATCGCGGTCGAGATCGGCATGCACGAAAGCACGGTCAGCCGCGTCACCGCGAACAAGTTCATTGCCAGCCCGCGCGGCATCTTCGAGCTCAAATATTTTTTCACCGCCTCGGTGGCGTCGACTCGCGGCGGCGCGGCCTTGTCCGCCGAAGCGGTCCGGTTCCGCATCCGGAGCCTGATCGACGGCGAGAATGGCACCGTTCTGTCGGACGACCGGATCGTCGAGCTGCTGCATGACGAGGGGGTCGCCATCGCCCGGCGAACCGTCGCCAAATACCGGGAGGCAATGCATATTCCCTCATCGGTGCAGCGCCGCCGCAGTCATTCGCTGTTTTCGTGAATTCCGCCGCCCTTTTTCGCGCTGCGCACGCGCTTGACAGTGGCCGTCGGCTCGAGAAGGATAGCGCATCCGCGAGAGCTTCAGTGGTTCCGCTTACCTGTCGGTAAAATGCCACAGTCTGAGGCGATAAAGTCACCCCTATGGACATCGACGATCTGATCACGCCGGCGAGCGTGATTGCCAATCTGCACGTCGCCGGCAAGCGCCAGGCCTTGCAGGAGCTGGCGCGGCGCGCCGCGCAATTGACGGGGCAGGACGAGCGCGAGATTTTCGAGGTGCTGTGGCAGCGGGAGCGGCTCGGCAGCACCGGCATCGGCATGGGCACGGCCGTGCCGCATGGCAAACTGCCGGGGCTCCAGCGGCTTCACGGCGTGTTCGCGCGCCTCGACAAGCCGATCGATTTCGAGGCCATCGACGACGAGCCGGTCGATCTGATCTTTTTGCTGCTGGCGCCGCAGGGCGCGGGCGCCGACCACCTGAAGGCACTGGCGCGCGTCTCGCGCCTGTTCCGCGACCGCGCCATGTGCCAGAAGCTGCGCGGCACCGACCGCGCCGAAGCGCTTTACGCCCTTCTCACCGACCGCGCCACCAGCCACGCCGCCTGAGGCGGGGCGGGCGGCCGCCACAATATCTGGGGCGAATTCCCGAGTCGCTGCCGGGACGTTTCGGGAACTCCCGCTAGATTATGATGCCCGGCGCGCCGCGCCGGAACCGCCCGACGACCGGGCGCCGCAACCCCGGGGTGCGGCCGCGGCACCCTTACCGATCGGCACTGTCATCCCCCGCTGCCGCCGGCAACGCGGCGAGCGCCGGTTCCGGCGCAAGTGACCCGTGCTTTTGTCGGTCCCGACGCATGGCCGGGGTGCGGCCCGCCGCTTGGCGCGCCGCGCCACAACCGCGAACGGCCGGGGTGAACCCCCCGGCCGGCTTAAATGGCCGTGACGCGGCGTGCCGTCAGACGGAAGAAGCTTGCGCCACCAAAAGGTTCATGTGACGTATCGCCCATCCTGAAAGTGGCAACCATGAAGCTTCTGAAAGTGGCACCCAAGAAGGTCAGCGACGATTACAGGCCCCGCCTTTCCGAAGCTGAATACGATTTGTTTCATCGGGAATTGTCGAGCGCGACTTCCTACCTTGAATTCGGAACGGGAGGATCGACACTTCTCGCTGCCGAGCTCGGGATCCGTCGCATCGTCAGCGTCGATTCGGATCAGGCTTGGAGTCGCAGGATTGGCGATCGGATCGCCAGTCAGCGATCAACCGCAGCCATCGATCTGATCCATTGTGATGTTGGTAAAACGGGGAGATGGGGCACGCCCGTCGACCGCAGGCAAATCGCGAGCTGGCCACACTATTTCATGCTGCCTTGGCAGCGGTTTCTGTCCGCAAACGAGAGCCCGGATCTGATCTATGTCGACGGCAGGTTTCGCGTTGCCTGTGTTCTCTATTCCCTGCTGAATCTGTGCTTTCGTCGGCAGGAGCCGATGACGAAGGCGCCCCGAATCATGATCCACGATTTTCCGAATCGGCCCTATTACCACAAGATCCTGGAGTATGTTTCAATTGTCGCCAACACCGATACTCTGGTCGTGACGCAGCAACGGACGCCTTTATCTTTGCCGCAACTCCTCAACGACATGTTGCTGTTCCAGTTTGACACCCGATAGCCGCCTTGCCTTGAGCCCGGTCGGATCGGGCCCCGTCAGTTCGGTGTGTGGGGTTGATTGCCTTCCTGACTGGACCCGGCGCCGGCAACATCGCACATAAAGGCGATGTTTCAGAAACCCGCCGTCAGCGGAGAAAGGGATTCGCGCCGGTGAGCCCGCCATCGCCAGACCCGGAAGCGCGCCGAAGGGACGTCAGGCGCCGATCCATTGTCGCCGGCGTGTTGTGGACCGCGGCGTGGCTGGTCCTCGGTTTCGCCGGGGCATTTCAGGGAATGTCCCTCAACGCGCCCCTCTTCGCTGCCTTTGCCGTCATCACCGGCGCGCTCTTCGGCCTCATGATGCAACGGGGGATTCGGGAAGCTCGCGGTCTCGACCGGGAATACCGCCCGGTTGGTCGCGACGGCGACGCAGGCCACCGCAGGCCGGCAAGTCATCGATGGTTTGCGGTCTTGTTTTTGCTTCTGATCCTCGTCTTTGTCGGCGTCACGGCTCGCCATTATCTCGAGGGCTCTTGCGGTACCGCGTGGCAATGCCTCCGACAGGGCTGGCCAACCTGGAGCAACTGGCTTTTCCTTGCCTTCCTGGGGATGATCGCCATCGAGTGGATCGAAAAGCGCCTCATTGAGCGGCGTCGGCGATCCGCCGCCGCGGACGGCCGGATCCGTCGCGCGCCGGACTGATTTCGGCCTTCCCTTCGCGGCCGCCGGCCGATGGCAAGGGGGGCGGGGCGGCGATTGGCGCAGAACGATCGGCGGCTGATCCAACCCGCGACGCGGGATCCCGCGATTGTCAAATCCACCGTCGCGGCGGCGGCTGGTTCGTTTTTAGTGCACGCTCACCGGCTCGAGCTCGTGCTGGCGCACCGCCGCCTCGGCCAGGGCGCGATCGTCGACCACCGCCATCTGCGTGCCGTCGGCGGCGTGGATTGCGTAGGCGAGATGGTCGTTCACCGTGACCGGCTTCAAATAAGCGAGATGCTGGATGCCGAGCGCCACGAATTCCTGGCTTGGCAGCTGCTTCCATTTTTCCGTCGCCGTCATGGCGTCATCCTTTCTGGGTCGCCGCGGGCGGCTTCCCGTTCACCTCGCTTTGGGACGCGGTGACGGTCTGCGGTCCCGAGCGCGGTGTTGCAATGGCGATCTTCTTGACATTCCCCTCGGGAACGTGGCGAACGAGATCGACATGCAGCAAGCCGTTGTCGAGCGCTGCACCCGACACTTCGATGCCGTCCGCGAGGACGAAGGAACGCTGAAACTGACGCGAGGCGATGCCGCGATGAAGATACACTCTTTCGCGGTCCTCGCTCTGCTTGCCGCGCACGACGAGCTGGCGGTCTTCGACCTGGACCGAAAGGTTGCCGGCGGCGAAGCCGGCGACGGCCAGCGTGATGCGCAGCGCGTTGTCGCCGGTTTGCTCCACATTGTAGGGCGGGTAGCCGTCTGACGCGGCCTTGCTGACGCGGTCAAAGGCGCGTTCGAACTGATCGAAGCCGAGGAGCAGAGGCGAATTGAACATCGGCAGGCGGGACATCGGATCTCCTCATACGAGCGAGTTCCAGAGGGGGATGCGGGCCCAAGGGAGGCACCCGCTCGATCCGCCGGCGGCGCCGAAACGCCACTACCGGCAGGGGAAATATGGTAGCCTTCCTGCGTGCCATCAAGTCCCGGCGCCGCGCCGGTCAAGAGGGAGGGAAGAAGAATGGAACGTCGCAACCTGTTGAAGTCGGTCTCGCTCGGCGGCGTCGCGGCGGCGGCCGGCGTCACGCCCGCCTTCGCCGCGGAGGGCGACCTCCAGGCCCGCGCCAACCACCTTCTCGACCGGATGATCGAGGCCATCAACCGCCACGATGTTTCGATCCTCGACGAGGTCTACGCCGTCGACGGCTACGTCAATCACCAGACGCTGGTGACGATGGGCGGCAACACCCCGGCGACGACGGGCCGGGCCCAGGCCAAGAACTATTTCGGGGCCCGGATCAAGGCCTTTCCCGACATCACGCTCGCGACCGACATCCGCACCGGCTCCGGCGACCTGATCGCCGCCAACCTGGTGTGGCGCGGGACCCATCAGGGCGACTATCTCGGCATTCCGGCCACCGGCAGGAAAGTCGCGTGGAACTCGACCGACATTCTGCGGGTGCGCGGCAATTATTTTGTCGAGCACTGGGGCGCGGTCGACATGCTCGGCCTGCAGAAGCAACTGAAAGGGTAAGGCGCGCCGGCTCACGCCGCCGCCCGGACGATCTCCTCGCACATCTTCTTGGCGTCGCCGAAGAGCATCATGGTGTTGTCGCGAAAGAACAGCTCGTTCTCGACACCGGCATAGCCGGACGCCATCGAGCGCTTGACGAACAGCACCGTCTTCGCCTTCTCGACCTCGAGGATGGGCATGCCGTAGATCGGCGACTTGGGATCGGTCTTGGCGGCCGGATTGGTGACGTCGTTGGCGCCGATGACGAAGGCGACGTCGGTTTGCGCGAAATCGTTGTTGATTTCCTCGAGCTCGAACACTTCGTCGTAGGGCACGTTGGCCTCGGCCAGCAGCACATTCATGTGGCCCGGCATGCGGCCCGCCACCGGATGGATGGCGTATTTGACCGTGGCGCCGTCCTTTTTGAGAAGATCCGCCATCTCTTTGAGGGCGTGCTGCGCCTGGGCCACCGCCATGCCATAGCCCGGGACGATGATGATGGAGCCGGCGTTCTTCATGATGAAGGCGGCATCTTCGGCGCTGCCTGACTTCACCGCCCGGTCGCGGTCGCCCGCGGCGGCCGCCATCGCGCCGCCTTCGGTGCCGAAGCCGCCGAGAATGACGTTGAAGATCGAGCGGTTCATTCCCTTGCACATGATGTAGCTGAGGATCGCGCCCGAAGAGCCGACGAGCGCGCCGGTGATGATCAGCAGCGAATTGGCGAGGGTGAAGCCGATGCCGCACGCCGCCCAACCAGAATAGGAATTGAGCATCGAGATCACGACCGGCATGTCGGCGCCGCCGATCGGCAGGATCAGCAAGAGGCCGAGGAGCAGCGACAGCGCCACGATCAGCCAGAAGGCCAATGGCGGCTGCGCCCAGCAGAACCAGACGATGACGGCGACCAGCACGAGGCCGAGGGCCGCGTTGAGGGGATGCTGGCCCGCGAACATCAGGGGCTTGCCGGTGATGAGACCCTGCAGCTTGCCGAAGGCGATGACCGAGCCGGTGAAGGTGATGGCGCCGATGGCGGTGCCGAGCGCCATTTCGATCAGGCTCTGGGTGCGGATGTTGCCGGGCTCGCCGATGCCGTAGGAGGCGGGCGCGTAGAAGGCGGCGGCGGCGACGCATACGGCGGCAAGGCCGACCAGGCTGTGAAACGCGGCCACCAGTTGCGGCAGGGCCGTCATTTGAATGCGCAGCGCGATGAAGGTGCCGATGGCGCCGCCGATGATGATGCCGGCCACGATCAGCGGGAACGAGACCACCGCGGGCGAGGCGAGCGTGGTCAGAATCGCGATCACCATGCCGGCGATTCCGAACAGGTTGCCGGAGCGCGCCGTCACCGGCGACGACAAGCCGCGCAGC
>Ga0123356_10002081_pt1 | contig 21598 bp, 24 predicted proteins | sample TergutEmb28metaG_2_FD_92546 | JGI IMG/M metagenome (GOLD analysis project Ga0123356, IMG submission 92546) | Embiratermes neotenicus P3 segment gut microbial communities from Petit-Saut dam, French Guiana - Emb289 P3 | ecosystem: Host-associated > Arthropoda: Insects > Digestive system > Gut ... | reverse complement strand
CCCCGGCCGGTTCGACCGGCAGGTTACCGTCAATTACCCCGATGTGCGCGGCCGGGAGGAAATCCTAAAGGTCCATGCCGAAGGAAAGCCCCTGGCCCCCGATGCGGACCTGGCCCTGATCGCCAAACGCACCCCCTTCTCCACCGGCGCTGATCTGGAAAACATCATGAACGAGGCCGCCATCCTTTGCGCCCGGGGCAAGGGCCAGCAGATCACCATGCACCACCTGCAAGAGGCGGTGGAGCGGGTGGAGATGGGGCCGGAGAAGCGCAGCCACACGGTGCATCCCAAAGACAAAAAAATCGTGGCCTATCACGAGGCTGGCCACGCCCTGGTAGGGGCCAAGATGCCCCTTTGCCCCACGGTGCAGCTGGTGACCATCATCCCCCGCGGGCCTACCGGCGGCCACACCCTGCTGCTGCCCGAGGAGGAGCGCGACTTTGAATCCAGCAAACAATTGCACGACAACCTGGCCATGGCCCTGGGCGGATATGCCGCCGAGAGGCTGGTATTTGGGGATATGACCACCGGCGCTACCTCCGATTTGCGCCGCGCCACCGAGATTAGCCGCCGCATGATCACCCACTGCGGTATGAGCGATGAATTAGGCCCCATCTACCTGGGCGGTGAGCAAGAAGTGTTTTTGGGGCGTGACTTTACCCAGCAAAGCCGCTCTTTTTCCGAGAACATGGCGGCCAAGATCGATCAGGAGGTACACAATTACCTGCGAAACGCCTATGAGCGGGCGGAGAAGGCCCTTCGGGATAACATCGAAAAGCTGCATGCCGTGGCCGACGCCCTGATGGAAAAAGAAACCCTGTATCGGGCCGAATTTGAGGCCATCTTAGCCCAAGCCTAATGGTTGGGGACAGTTTATGCGCGTAGACCTTCACCTGCACTCCACTGCCTCCGATGGGATATTCCCACCCGCTCATGTTGTCCAAGAGGCGGCCCGCCGCCGCATTGCCCTGATTGCCCTGACCGACCACGACAGTGTGGACGGCATACCCGAAGCTGCCGCTACTGCCATTCAAGAGGGCGTGACCCTGATCCCCGGCGTAGAGCTCAGTTGCGAGGGCGAGGGAGAGGTACACCTGCTGGGGTACGGTTTGGACGTGAACTGTCGGGGATGGCGTGGGTTTTTGGAAGGGCAGCAACGGGAGCGCTGGGATCGTGCCCTGGGCATGATCCGGCTCCTAAAGGCGCAGGGTTGCCCCATGGACGAGGAAGAGGTGCTGGGCCGGGCCACCCACAGCGTGTCCCGCACCCACATTGCCCAGGCGTTGGTGGCCATGGGCAAGGTGTCCAGCATCAAGCAGGCTTTTGCCCAGTACCTGGGTGCGGGTTGCCCCGCCTATCTGCCCCGGACTCCGTTGCCCGTGGCCGAGGCCATCGGTTGGTTGCGGCAGGCCGGGGGCGTGCCGGTGCTGGCCCATCCGGGGTTGTTGCCCATGCGGGGCGATGCTGTGGAGCGCAACATCCGCCAATGGCGGGAACAGGGCCTCATGGGTTTGGAAGCACACTATCCGGGGCATACGACCAGCCAGTCCGGAAATTTTGACCGCCTGGCACGGGCATTGGACATGCTGGTAACCGGCGGCAGCGACGCCCACGGCGCAACCGTGCGCCCCAACCGCATGGGGGAAGGCCTTGAAAGCTGGACAAGGGCGCAAAAAGAGCGGGATGCCCGGGCCCTTTGGCGGGTGTCGGCGTGTAAGGTGGGGGAGTTGCCTGAATGAATAAGGGAGGAGAGCGCCATGGCAGACGATCGAATGGATTACCCATCTGACATCCCTCCTGATATCCCTTTCGAAAAAAAGCCCCCCGCGCCGCGCAGGCGGTCTGCTGGGCGGAAGACGCGCTTTCACTTCCGGGAAACCGACAAAAAGAAACCCATGGAATTGCGCGAAGAGGAAGCCGCGGCCGCGGCTGCCTATGAGGCTGCGGAGCTGGGCCCCCGGGCCATGTTGCCCGACGGCAGCCCGGCGGCCCTATCGCGCAAGCAGCGCAAACAAAACAAACAAAAGCAGCCACCCACCCCCAAAAAGGGAAAAAGCAAAATCGCGGCGATGATTCCCATAATGTTTGGGGTGTTGCTGGTGATGGTGCTGGCCCTGGGCGTCTACAGTTATTGGACCGATCCGGCCCGCAGCGACGTGTATTTTGACGGCGTGTATGTGGGTGGCGTGTATCTGGGCGGCATGACCCAGGCCGAAGCTGCCGAGGCGCTGGCCGACGATCAGGCGCGGATACTGGGCGGCTGGCAGGTGACGTTAAGCTACGACGGAACCCAGCACAGCATACGGGCGGTTGACATCGCCATGGAGTTAGACCTAAACGAACAACTGGCCGAGGCATGGAACATTGGCCGGGAGGGAAGTTACGCCGGGCGCAGGCAGGCGGTAGAAGCCCTTAGGCGCCAGCCTTACCACGCCACCGGCGGCGTTACGTACAACGAAGCGCTGCTGGAGGCTGCCCTGGAGCAATTGCGCGCCGATATCGACCGGGAGCCGGTGGACGCCACCGCCACTTTCTCGCCTCAAAACGAGCAGCCCTTTCAGTACATCGACGAAACCTACGGCAGGCGGCTGAACATGGAGGCTGTGCGCAGCGAGGTGGAGCGGCATGCCCTTTCCATACAGAACGCCGATATCGCTTTGACACCCGAGGAGACAACACCCAAGGTGACTCGTGCCATGCTGCAGGATAACCTGGTGTGCATCGTGGTGGTGACCACCGATGTAAGCAGGAGCAGCACCGACAGCCGCAATCAGAACATGCGCATTGCCCTGAACGCCCTCAACGGGCAAATGATCGCGCCGTACGAGCGGCTGTCTTTTAACCAGGTGGCGGGCAAACGTTCCGATCCCAAGAACGGCTATCAAGAAGCGTTGGAAATCGCTTACGGTGAGTTTGTGATGGGCATTGGCGGCGGGGTGTGCCAGGTGTCCACCACCCTGTATCAGGCGGCGTTGCGCGCCGGGCTGCAGATCGTGGAACGCTCGCCTCACGCCATCCCTTCGGACTATGCGGACAGGGGCCAGGACGCCACGGTTTCCGACAATGGATCGGACTTGGTGATCCGCAACGGCACGGACTTTCCCATCTACATCCGCGCACGCCTGGTGGAAGACGGGCGGGCGGGCACAAGGCGCTGCGAGGTATCCATCTACGGCAGGCCCCTGCCAGAGGGCACCCGACTTGCCTTGGAAAGCCGCCTGATCGGCGGCGACATCCTGCCCGATCCCGACACCGAGTACATCGCCGACAGAAGGGCCGAGCATGTGGTGTATAATGATCAGCAAAAGCAGGTGGCTGACATGCGTGTGGGCTATCGTGCAGAAACCTTTTTGGTAACGATGCGCGCCGACGGCCTGGAAACCGGCCGGGAGCGCATTTCGGAGGATTTGTACAAACCGCGCCCCGCCAGGGTTTATGTGGGCGTAACGCCTAGGGAGTAAACAGAGCAATCATCATTTAATTCTTACGAGGTGAACATGTCCGACTTTTATCCGCCGAGCCCACGCCGTCGCCGTCCTGCCAATGCGCCTCCCCCTCCCCAAGAGTGGCGGGGGATGCCCCAAGCCCGTTCCCAGCCTGTTCAAGAACCATGGGCTCAGTGGGAGCGCACGCCCATGCGCGCTGCCCCACAAAACGGCTGGCACCAGCCCGTACCCACGCCCCAGCCCCGGCAAACCGTAAGGAAAACCGCCAGGCACAACGGGCCCAACCGGCATACCCCCAAGCAAAAATCCTTGCTGCTGCGTGTTGTGCTGGCGTTGCTGTTTGTGGCCGTGCTGTGCTTAGGTTCTTTTGTATTTATCATCTATCAGGATGTGAACCGCTTTGAAGACGCGTTTTACGAAGGCGTACACGTGGCGGGCGTCCACATCGGCGGCATGACCCGGGAACAGGCCCACCACACCATGCTTGAGTTGGAGCAGCAGCAGATTTCTCAGTGGCGGGTTGCTTTGCGCCACGGAGAAAGTGTAAAGACCATGACCGCATCGGATATCGATTTGCGGCTGGATTTGGCCAGTCTGCTGAATGACGCTTGGCACCAGGGCCGGTACGGGACCATGCTGGAACGCTGGCAGCAGGCTGCCGTGTTGCGCAATAATCCTTATCAAAAAAACAGCGATGGCATCCACTTTAATGAGGCAAAACTTGATGCAATCCTGCGGGACGTGCAGCAGGCCTTCGACAAAGAAGCCACCGACGCCGACGTGGAGTTTGATGGCGGTTTTGCTTTCGGGCAGGAAGAATACGGCATGTGGCTGGATATCGAGCCGATCCGTGCGCAGGTGGTAGAGAGCATTTTTTCTCTTTCCAGCACAAGCATCATGTTGCAGCCACAGACCATCGCCCCCGAGGTGACCCTGGACGACCTGAAGGGACAAAACGCACAGATCGTATCGGTATCTACCCCCATCGTACGAAGCAGCGCCACCGCTGAGTTCGAAGAGGGCAGGACACACAACGTGCGCCTTGCTTGCGAACGGCTCAACGGTTTTCAGCTAAATCCGGGCAGGACGCTTTCGTTCAACAATGTGGTGGGTAGGCGCACGACCAGGAATGGCTTCCGGGAGGCGCTGGAGATCGCCCAGGGCGAGTATGTGGTGGGCATCGGCGGCGGGGTGTGCCAGGTTTCCACCACCCTGTACCAGGCTGCGCTGCGGGCCGGGCTGAAGGTAGAGACGCGCTCGCCCCACGCCATCCCTTCCCCCTATGCCGAAAAGGGGCAGGACGCTACTGTAACCGACAATGGAAGGGATCTGGTGATCCGAAACACCGGCGATACGCCCGTGTACATCATGGTCCGTTTGGAAGAAACCAAGAACGAAAAACGCTGCATCGTAGAAATCCATGGCAGGCCATTGCCCGACGGCATTCGCCTTACGTTGGAAAGCAGGCAGGTGGGCCTGGACATCCAGCCCGACCCGCCCGTAAAGTATATTAGGGATACCAAGGGGGTGCATGTGACCTACGTAGGGCAAGAAAAGGAAGTTTTTAAAGGGCGGGTAGGATACAAAGTCGAGACCTATCTGGTCACCAAGCGCAGCGACGGTATGGAGATTGGGCGCGAGTTGCTCACCACCGACATTTACCCGGCCAAATCCGCCGAGATTTACACGGGCGTAACCCACAGAGGAGTTGACTAAACCCATGACCGGAAAGCAACGTTTTGCCAACATCCTGCGCCGCCAGCCCGTGGACAGGATTGGCTTGTATGAGCATTTTTGGATCGATACCCACAAAGCATGGGCCGCTCAGGGCAAGATATTGCCCGGCGAGGCCATGGAAGACGTATTTGGCTACGATATGCAAGAGAGCTGGCCCTTTAACCTTACGGCTCGGTTTATGGAGGAGCCCCGGGTTGTGGCCGAGGATGCAGACACCGTGACTTTGCTGGACGGCAACGGCGCTACCCTGCGCCGCCACAAAAAGCACGATACCACCCCGGAGCACGTAGGCTTTGAGGTGCAAGACAGGTTGGGGTGGGAGGAGACCATCAAGCCCCACCTGACGCCCGATCCCCGCCGCATCAACTTTGCCGCTTATCGGGAAGCCAAGCAGGCGGCGCAAAAGGCAGGCCGCTTCTTTATGTGGGCTGGGATCAACGCCTTTGAGGGCATCCACCCGGTGTGCGGCCACGAGTATATGCTGATGGGCATGGCGGAGGATCCCGAATGGGTGGCGGACATGGCCGATACCTATGCCCGGCTCCTGATTGAGATGCAAACCATACTGTTTGAGCAAGAGGGAAAGCCCGACGGCATTTGGTATTACGAAGACATGGGCTACAAGGGCAGCCCCTTTATGTCCCGGCTATGTACCGGGAGCTGATCAAACCCGCCCATACAAAAACCATCAACTTTGCCCACGGTCTGGGCTTGCCCGTGGTGATGCATTCCTGCGGGTTTATTGAGCCCTTGCTGCCCGATATGATCGATGCGGGCATCGACTGCCTGCAGGTGATCGAGGTAAAAGCGGGCATGGATTTGCTGAAGCTGCATAGGCTGTACGGCGAGCAAATCGCCCTGATGGGGGGCATCGACGTGCGCGCCCTATACAGCAACGACCGGGCGGTGATCGACCGGGAGTTAGAAGCCAAGATTCCTATTGTGAAGCAGGGTTTTGGGTATGTGTTGCATAGCGATCATTCCATACCGGCCACGGTGGATTTTGAGACGTATGCGTATTTTGTGCAGAAGGGGCTGGAGTTGGGCAGTTACCGATAGAGATGAGAGGCTTAACGATGCATATCCGATTAGCCGAAGAACGTGACGTACTCTCCATAAGGGTTTTGCTTGAAAGAAATTATGATGAGGTTATGTCGGAACATCACTCAAAGCGAATTATTGGTAAGTTCAAATCGCGTACCAATGATGAAAGCATATCAAACGGGCTAAAATGGAAAAGAGTGTATGTTGTCGAAGATGGTAACGGAGAAATCATAGCTACAGGCGCATTTGCCAACTTTGGTTCGGCAGAAAAACCTAAATATTCTATATCCAATCTTTTTGTCATGCCTGAAAAACAATCAAGTGGCATTGGCAGAATGCTTTTCGAGAAGCTTTATCAAGAAGCAAAGGCGAATCATGCAAACAGTTTTCATGTCCCCTCCAGCAAAAATGCGATTCGTTTCTATGAAAAAATGGGTTTTATGATTGACGTAGAACAACCTGAAAAAGATGATGAAGTAACATGGATGACGACAGTATTATGAACGCGAGTGAAGTAGGGGCGGATTCCATATCCGCCCGAAACATGGCGTTCAGGACAAATAAATTCAAGGCGGGCGAAAATGGATTTCGCCCCTACCGGGATACCTGCCTTGTGTGCATGCCAAGTCAGACGGTGAGGGAGCATGAGCAATGAAATTAGCGGTCTTTCACGGAAGCCCCCGCAAAGGCAACACATACAAAGCCACGCAGATTTTTCTCGATCAAATAAATAAACACGGTGAAACACAAATCGCCGATTTTTTTCTGCCCGAAGCCCTGCCGGAATTCTGCACCGGGTGCCAGCTTTGTTTTGCCAATCCCCCTGAATATTGCCCCCATGCCGGTTATGTCGCGCCGATTTTGGAGGCCGTGATGCAAGCCGACGCGCTGGTGTTTGCAACGCCCCATCATGGGGTGAGCAGCATGTCGGCGGGTATGAAGAATTTGCTGGATCATTTGGGTTTTTTGGCCCTCACCGTGACGCCCAAAGCCGAAATGTTTGAAAAGAAGGCCTTTGTGATTACCACGGGCACCGGCTCCGCCTCGGCAAAAAAGCCCATTGTAAAGGGGCTGAAGTACAAGGGCGTGAACCGTGTGTACGCGCTGAGCATCCGAATGTTCATACACAAATGGGAGCTGATGCCCCCGGCAAAGCAAGCCAGATGCGAAAAGGCCCTGCGGCGGGCGGCGGATCGGTTTGTTGCCGTGAAAAAGAGGCACGCCTATCTTTCTACGATAGGCATGTATTATATTACAAAGTTTGTGATCAAGAGGTATATTGGCAAGGGCGGGTATCCCTATCGGTATTGGGAAGAGAAGGGGTATTTTGCGAAGAGGCCGTTTTAGTGGCCCGCAACGCCCCAAAGGCACGAAAGATACAATACGTAAACAGAATATACAAACCAAAACCTGCCGAGAACCATATTGCAAAGCTATCGGTGTATCGAGCCGTGTATTCCAGCAAGCGCAGCGGTTGCAGCACATCCCATGAATTAAAGCGTAGGAAGCGCCCCATAAACACAGCGTAGCCACTGGCCAAACAAACCAGGCCAACGATCAGCCAACCGGCCACGGGGCCGCCCCATCTTCGCATCGCGCGGTGCATGACGCTCAATGACCATAATCCCATGGTAGTGGCCAAAAATATTGAGATTCCCGTTTGCATCAGCGTAAGCCATGGATAGAGCTCGCGCCCCTCTCCCCAGTGCACAAAGGAGAGATGCGCTAGGTGGATCATGTCGGTCATCAGATAGGGCGCATTCGGAAAAAATAGAAGCCATAGCACTGCCAGCATCAGGCGCAGCCCCTTGAACCGGCAGTGCATAAACAGCCATGCGAAAAGTGGCGGCAGCAAGGCCAGAAACACATTCCACACAAGCCAGTGATGCAAAAACAATGAATGAGTAAGGTACACTGGAACGCTCACGGCAAAATAGAGCAACAGCAGGCCTATGATGGCTAGTGCGGAGCGATCAAAACGTATCTTTTGCATGTTTCCTCCAGCTTACTCGTATCTAAGCGCATCAATGGGTTTGAGCAAACTCGCCTTGTTGGCCGGGTAAATCCCAAATATGATCCCAATGGCGATGGAGAAGGACAGCGCCAGCTGCAGGCTGCTCATGGATACGGTGAGGCTGGGCATGTCCAAGGGCCCGCGCAGCACCGTAAGCATCAGGTAGGAGCAGGCCACACCCAGCACGCCGCCCACCAGCGACAGGGCCACCGCTTCGATCAGGAATTGGGAAAGGATGGCCGTGCGCTGTGCGCCGATGGCTTTGCGGATGCCGATTTCCCGCGTGCGTTCGGTCACAGAAACCAACATGATATTCATAATGCCGATGCCGCCCACCAGCAACGCGATGCCCGCGATGCCACCCAGCATGAGGGTGAGGGTGGCGGTGGTGGTGTTAAAGATGTCCAGAATGCTGGACTGGTTGAGCACGGAATAGTCCCGGTCTTCGGTGGTGCGGGCCTTCATAAAACGGTGCAGGGCCTGTTCACTTTGGTCGATGACATCTTCGGATTCGGTGGATACATAGAAAGTGGTGATGCTGGTCTGCCGCAGCAGGCGCTGGGCCAGGGAAAAGGGGATGATGATGCGTTCGTCTTCATTGCCCATCATGCTGGTGCCCTGCTCCTCCAGCAGGCCTACGATGGTCATCTCCCGGCCGCCCAAAGAGAAGGTGTTGCCGATCACGTTGCGGTGGCCAAACAGCTCGTCGGCCACCCGGATGCCGATCACGGCCACGGGCAGGCGGTTCTCTTCATCGGAGGGGGTGAGGGCGCGGCCATGGGTCACATTCATTTTGCGGATGGCAAAAAAGGCGGGCTCTGCGCCTTCCACGCGGCAACTGAAGGTTTCAGTACCGGCCTTGGCGGTCATACGTCCTGAGATCGAGGGGCTGATGGCGGTGATGCCGTCGTGCCCCACCAGGGCGTGGAGGGTTGGGGCGTCGATGCCGGTGTGGCGGGTGGTGCTGATGGTAACGGTGAGCATGTTGGTGCCCAGGTTCTGTATCTGACCCGATACCTGATCCAGGGCGCCCTGGCCCAAGGAAGTGAGCACCACCACCGCGATCACGCCGATGATCACACCCAACACGGTTAAGAAGGAGCGCATCTTGTTGGCGCCAATGGCGGAAAAGGCCATTTTGAGGGATTGTAGAAACGTCATGCGCGAACCTCCGGCTATTTTTTCTTCTTTTTATCTTCACTAATTTCTTCGGTAAGGCGGCCGTCGGCGATGCGCACGCGGCGCGGGGCCTCGGAAGCCACGTTGGCATCATGGGTGATGAGCAGGATGCTGTTGCCCGCGGCGTTTAATTCCCGCAACGTGGCCATGATCTCTACGCTGGTTTTGGAGTCCAGGTTGCCTGTGGGTTCGTCGGCCAGGATCAGCGAGGGGCCGGTGACCAGCGCCCTTGCGATGGCCACCCGCTGCTGTTGTCCGCCGGAGAGTTGGTTGGGCCGGTGGCGCATACGGTCCGCCAGGCCTACCCGCTCCATGGCTGCGTTTACCCGGATCCGGCGTTCGCCTAAACCCAGACCTTGGTAGATCAATGGGAGCTCCACATTCTCGTAAGCGGTGAGTTTTTGCAGCAGGTTAAATTGCTGAAAGATAAAACCGATCTTGCGGTTGCGGATGGCGGCCAGCTGCCGGGCGGTATAGCGGGTGATATCTTGCCCGTCTAGGCGATAGATACCGCTGTCAGCGGAGTCCAGGCAGCCGATGATGTTCATCATGGTGGATTTTCCGCTGCCCGACGGCCCGATGAGGGCCACATATTCATGGGCCCCGATGGAAAAACACACCTCGTCTAAAGCCGTAACGACCTCGCCGCCCATTTGATAGCGCTTGCTTACGCGCTCCAGCTCAATCATCGCGGATTGCCCCCTCTGTTGCCGCCACCGCCGCCGCCCATCCGCATCATGGCGTTGATCATGTTGCTGCCGCTGCGGGGCAGGACGATCTGCTCGCCCTCGCGTACGCCTTCAAGAATCTCCACGAACTCACCGGATGCCAGGCCGATCTCCACCCGGCGCATCAATTGGGGCGCAACGCTTTGCAGCAGAGTGACATCGCTGTTGTTGCCCTGGCCCATCATCATCATAAAGCCGTTGTTGCCGGAGGGGCGCCGCCTGCCTGTCGTTGCGCCATCCAAATCGGCATTGGTGGGGGCCAGCATCACGTACCGGTCGTTGCCCAAAGCCTGCAGCGCCGTAACCGGCGCCAGCAGCGTGTCTTTGACCTCGGCCACCAGTATGTCGCCGGATACCGACATATAGGGCAGCATATTGTCTTGGGCGTCTAAGTACAGCACCACATCGTAGGTGGTGATGTCGCCGGTGCGGGCGCCGATGGGCAGCACACGATCCACGGTGGCTTCGTAGGTTCTGCCGGGCAGGGCGTCCAGCTTAAGGATCGCGCTTTGGCCGGGGAAAATCTTGGCGATGTCCAGCTCATCCACGGCCAGCACCACCTTGGCCCGGTCGGTTTGGATGATGGTGCATACCTGCTGCCCGTCTTGGGCCAGGGCGCCTTCCCGCAGCATAAACCCGGCTACCACGCCCGAGATAGGCGCGCGGATTTCCAGCCGGGTTATCTTTTCGCGGGTATCGTCTAGCTGGCGGCGCAGTTGATCCCGGGAGAGGAGTTGCCGCTCCACGTCCACGGTTACGGAATCGTCTTCTAGGGTAAACAGGCGGTCGTTGGCCCGCACCCTGTCGTTTTCTTTCACTTCCACGGTTTTGATGGTGCCCGATACCCCCGCCACCACCACCGGCTTGTTGATCACCAACTCGCCAGCGCCCAGTTGCGCGCCGTTCATGTCGCGCACAAAGGCGATGGCATTCGGCTCATACAGATCGCTTTCGATGAGTACGGTGAGCTGGTGTTCGTCGGCGGTGAGCACGGAGCCGTTTTCTACCTTGTCGCCGATGTGCACCCTTACCTCTATCGGCAGCGTGCCGATCACAAAACCTTCCGGGGTGGGCATGTTGATCCGCATCCGCCCGTCGGTAGAAAGCACCGCCAGGGCTCCGAACTGGGTTTGCACGGTCACCATGTCGTCGCCCCTGCCTGCCCGCAGCAGTTTGACCCGCCCGGCCAGCGGCGCGCTGATCACCGTGGGCGCCCTGCCCAAGCGTGAGGCGGACAGCTCCAGCTCCCGCAGATACAGGTCGTCGGTTTGGGAGCGCAGGCTCTCTTCCAGGGCTTCGCTTTCCAGCACGGCGATGAGTTCGCCCGCCTCTACGTAGTCGCCGTCTTCTTTATATACGGCCCGCACTCGCCCGGAAACCTGGCTGTATACGTCTCGCGTGACGTCTACTTCCAACAGGCCGGTGCCGTGGGCAGTGACTTGGATGTCGCCCCGCTGTATGGTTACGGTGTCCAAATCCAGTGAGTCCACGGTGAGGGGTGTGCTCTGATTCAACAGATAGTAAGCGGCCCCGGCGGCCACCGCCAGCACAACCGCCGTGATCAATAACACTTTCAGCGTCTTTTTCATGGGTTTCCTCCGTTGCGATTTTTTCAACTGAGCTAGTATACCACATTTTACTTCGTCGGCATACTGTACTAGTGATATAGTACAGTAGTACAATAATACAATTGCCGTGATTTGTCAAGGGTGGGGCAAAAAAACAGGGCAACAGCATTTGAGTATAAAATCTTCCAACAATCACATCATTAGGCAAAACGCCTTGCAGAATCCCTCCACCGCTGCGGCGGTCCCCCTCCCTTATAACAAGGGAGGTAGGGGCTAAGGACGAAAATTTAAAAAAAATCCCTTGCCCCCCCTTGTCAAAGAGGGAGGGCCACCGCAGTGGCGGGGGGATTCAATAGCGGCGATGTGCAAAAATCAATGAATTGGAAAAAATTATTTCCAAATGCTTTTGCCTGCAAATTTGTGTAGGGGCTTGCCAACCCCATGACAATCGCGCTACACTATACAAAGCACGTAAATCCATTCCGGAGGGCAAAAGCATGTCATACCAGGCACTGTACCGGCAATGGCGGCCCGCGCGGTTCGCCGACTTTGTGGGCCAGGAGGCCATCATCGCAACGCTGCGCCACCAGGTACAGAGCGGGCGTATCGCCCATGCCTACTTATTTTGTGGCAGCAGGGGCACGGGCAAAACCTCCACCGCCAAGGTGCTGGCCCGGGCTATCAACTGCCAAACGCCCCAAGACGGCGAACCCTGCGAACACTGTGATGCCTGCGAGCGCCTGGCCGACGAAAACAACCTGGATGTAGTAGAAATCGATGCCGCCTCCAACAACGGCGTGGACGAGATCCGTGATCTGCGCGACAAAGTGAAGTATCCGCCCCAGCATGGCCGATACCGGGTGTATATCATCGACGAGGTGCATATGCTGTCCACCGGCGCGTTTAACGCGCTGCTCAAAACCCTGGAGGAACCACCCGCCCACGCCGTGTTTATTTTGGCCACAACGGAGCCGCAAAAGCTGCCCGCCACCGTGCTTTCCCGCTGCCAGCGTTACGATTTTCGGCGGATCCCTGCGGGGCAAATCGTAGGCAGATTGCGGGAGGCCGCAACAAAAGCTGGGGCCAACGCCCAGGAAGCAGCCCTGAACCGTATTGCCCGTGCCGCCGAGGGTGGCATGCGGGACGCCCTCTCTATCCTGGACATGTGCCTTTCCTACAGCCGCGACGCCCTGGACGAGGCGCTGGTGCTGGAGGTGCTGGGCGCAACGGATCGGGATTTTTTATTTCGTTTCTCCCAATCGCTGTTGGATGCCGATGCCGGGGAGGCGCTGCGGGCCGTGGACGCGCTGATGCGTGGGGGCCGCGATCCTGCCGTGTTTGCCAAGGACGTGACCCAGCACCTGCGCGGGCTGCTGCTGGCCCAGAGCTGCGGCGATACCCTGCCCGATCTGCTGGAGATCACCGAAGAAGATGCTGCCCGCTACCGGGAGCAGGCCGGGCGGCTTTCCCGGGAAAAGCTGCTTAAGCTGCTGGACGGCTTTTTGGCTGCCGAGACCGACATGAAGTGGTCCAGCCAGCCGCGCGTATCCCTGGAGATGGCGGCGGTGCGTGCTTGCCAGCCCGAGGAGGGCCGCACCCTGGACGCGCTGGCAGAGCGGGTATCCGAATTGGAGCGCGGCGTAACACAGGCGCCGCCTGTGCCTGCTCCTATGCCTGTTCCAATGGATACGCCAACCAAAGCGCCCGTACAAAAAAAAGAGGCCCCAGCTCAGTCTGCCCCCGCACCTGCTCCAGCCCCCAACGTATGGGCAATAGCCATGGACGCCCTCAAGCGCAACCGGCCCGATCTATTTGCCCAGCTTAACAACGGGCGGTATGCCGGTTGCGAAGGCCATGCCTACCGGGTCACCTTTCCAACCGAAGCCAAGGTGTATCTGCAAGTGCTCGGCATGGATACCTGCCGAGGCCCGGTGGAGCAGGCGCTGCGCGACGCGGGCGATCCCGAGGCTACGCTGCTGCTGGAGGAGGAGAGCAACCTGCCCAACAAGCGGGATATCGCCGCCGCCGGTCAAATGCAGGCGCAGATATTCGACCTGTTTGGGCGGGAGAATGTGGAGGTAATAGATGACTAATGCTGCTGCTTCTTCTCAAGCGGCAAGTACGAACCGTCCACCTGCTCTACCCGAACGCTTTGCAGGGTTTGCTCCATGCTGGCGCGGAACTCGCGCAGGTATTGCGTGCGCAGGCGCTGCTGTTCCTCCACCTCGGCGCCCGTTAAGCCCAGGGTGCGGCTCTTTCGTGCCAGCTCGTTGATGCGGGCGATTTGCTCGTGTTCCACCACGCAGCCTCCTTCACAATCGTGTTATAGTAATGTTCGGCAGTGGGCGGCAAACCTCCTGTCGAATCCAAACAAAGGAATGCCGTACAAGGAGAGGAATGTATGATAGCGGGCAGATGGTTCCAGCCGGGCCAGCCCCCAGGCCAATCTATTGAAGACGCGCTGCTTGTGCGGCGCGCGGTGTTTGTGGAGGAGCAGGGTTTTCCTGCCGATACCGAGCCCGACGCCCTGGATCCGCTGAGCTGGCAGGTGGTGCTGTATGGCGACGGTGTTCCCATGGCTACCGGGCGCATCTACTGGGCGGAAGGGGACTTTCACCTGGGGCGGATCTGCGTGTTGCGCGATTCGCGCGGGCGCGGCGCGGGCGACCTGCTGATGCGTATGCTCATCGCCAAGGGGCTGGATCACGCTGCTTCGTCGCTGGTGCTGGGGGCACAGGTGCAGGCAGCGGCTTTTTACGCGCGCTATGGCTTTGAGGTTGAGGGTGAGCCGTATGATGAGGATGGTGTGCCCCATTACAGGATGCGTGCGGATGCGGAAGCGTTGCGGGGGCTGTTTGGACGATGTGAAGGATGTAAAGAAGATTGCAAAAGAAAATGATTGACACGTGCGAATAACACGTGTCATAATGCTTTTGTCAGGAGGGAACACAAATGCCAATGAAAGCGCGGGAGGCAATCCGCCGCCTAAAAAGGGATGGCTGGTATGTGGTGAATCAAGAGGGATCACACATGCAGTTTAAGCATCTGGACCGTGTAGGCAAGATTACGGTCCCGGACAGCCCCGGCGATTTGAAGCCAAAGATAGAGCACAACATCAAAAAAATGGCCGGATGGAAATAGCCACGAAAGGAGCGTAGTTACATGAAAAGCAAGTATACGTTTGTCGCCTCTTTTCATCCCGAGGTGATAGGCTACAGCGTGGAATTTCCACAATTGCCTGGTTGTTATACTCAGGGCGATACTTTTGATGAGGCGGTAAAAATGGCGACGGAAGCCTTGTCCCTTCATCTCTACGGCATGGAAAAAGACAATGATCCCATTCCAGAAGAGGATGTGCAGATAACCGTGGAGCAAGGTGATATTGCGGTTGCTATCACCGCGTGGATGCAGGTTTTTCGCGAGGAAATGCGGAGCAAAGCCGTCAAAAAGACGTTAACGATCCCGTCTTGGATGAACGAAGCCGGGGAGGAAGCTGGCATCAATTTTTCACAGCTTTTGCAGGCGGCTATTCGAGAAAGGCTGGGCATTCAACAATAAAACAATAAATCGTTTTCCATCTACCAGTTGACGCATATCCCATCACGTTTTATACTATCAGTACAAGAATGGATAGAAAACCCACCGGCGTACACATTCGCCAGAAAGGAAACCACATGCAATTCAAACCTTTTGGCAACACCGGCGTAAAAATCTCCACCCTAGGCTTCGGCGCCATGCGCCTGCCCAAACGCTCCGGCGAAGGGCAAGATGGCTTTGATCACCAGGCAGGCGTTGCTTTGATCCGCCAGGCCATCGATGCCGGCATCAACTACTTGGACACTGCTCCCTACTATTGCGACAAAGAGAGCGAGCTGATCGTGGGCGAGGCCCTGCGCGACGGCTATCGCGACAAGGTGTACCTCTCCACCAAACTGCCCCACGTGGAGGGCGGCTACGACGGATGCCGGGCGATGCTGGAGTCCTCCCTAAAGCGCATGCAAACCGACCGAATCGATTTTTATCACCTTTGGGGCATCAACTGGAAGGGGTTTGACAACCGAGCCACCGCCGACGGGCCGGTGAAGATGGCGCTGAAGGCCAAGGAAGAGGGTTTGATCCGCCACCTGAGTTTTTCCTTCCACGATGAGGCGGCCAATATGTTTAAGCTGATCGATACCGGCCTGTTTGCCAGCGTACTCTGTCAGTACAATATGTTGGATCGCTCCAACGAAGAAGCGATTGCTTATGCCCATCAAAAGGGCCTGGGCGTGGTGGCCATGGGGCCGGTGGGCGGCGGAAGGTTGGGTTGTCCTTCGCCCGTGGTGCAGTCGCTGCTGCCCGGCAAGGCGTATTCCTCGGCGGAGCTTGCACTGCGTTTTGTGCTTTCCAACCCCAATGTGGACTGCGCCCTCAGCGGCATGGGCACCCCCGACATGGTGGCAGAAAACGTAGATATCGCAACCAATGCCGCGCCCCTCACTGCCGAGGAGCAGGAGCGTGTGAACCGTGCCGTAGAAGAAAACCACCGCCTTGCCGAACTCTACTGCACCGGATGCGATTACTGCATGCCTTGCCCGGCAGGGGTAAATATCCCAAAAAACTTTGAGTATATGAATTACCATCGTGTGTACAAAATAACCGAATTTGCCCGCGAATCATATGCTCAAATCGGCGTTTCGCCCTGGATAAAGGGCGAAAAAGCTTCGGCTTGCACGGGATGCGGCGTATGCGAGGAGAAGTGCCCGCAAAAAATAAAGATTCGCGAGCAGTTGGCCGAAACCGCCGCGGTGCTGGGCTGAGGCCAACGATGGATTTTGTGTTGCCGACTGCGGTGTTGTCGCTGATGGATGGGCTGGAGCTTGCCGGTTATCCCGCCTATGTGGTGGGGGGCTGCGTGCGCGATCGGCTTATGGGCCGTGCCCCTCACGATTTTGACATCTGCACCGTTGCCGCGCCCCATCAGATGCGTGCCTCCCTGCCTGGGTTTCGTTTGTTATCTACAGGCGAGGCTCATGGTACGCTGACCGCCGTGGTGGCGGGCGCTTCTTACGAGATCACCACCTTTCGTATAGACGGCGAGTATGCCGACCACCGTCGGCCCGATTCGGTGCGGTATGTGTCGGAATTGGGGCAGGATTTGGCCCGGCGTGACTTTACCATCAATGCCATGGCGTATCATCCCTGCCAGGGGCTTGTTGACCCCTTTGGCGGGCGGGAGGATATCGCCCAGCGGCTGGTGCGCTGCGTGGGTGATCCGGCGGCGCGCTTTGAGGAAGACGCGCTGCGTGTGTTGCGGGCCCTCCGTTTTGCGGCAACCTGCGATTTTGCCGTGGAACCCGCCACGGCCTCGGCGGCGCTTGCCGCTTGCCATACCCTGGCTTATGTGGCCCGTGAGCGCATCTTAACCGAGCTTACCAAACTGCTGCGCGCCTCCGCGCCCCACCGGGGGTTAAGGGATTTTGCCCCTGTGCTTGCCGCCGCCGCCCCTGGTTTGGCCCCATTGGCAGAAAACAAAGAACGCTGGGCCCAGGCGGTGCGGCGGGTGTGTGCCGCACCGGATTCGGCGGCGGAACGCTGGACGGCCTTGCTGTGGGATATTCCCGATGCCGCCTGTGATTTGCTGCGGGAGTTGCGTAGCGACAATGCCACCCGGCAGCGGGTGGAGGCGCTGCTGGCTGCCAAAGAGCTATCGTTGACGCCAGAGCGTGCTGTGTTGTTGCGTGCTCTGCACCGCCTTGGCCCCCAGGCTACCCGGCAGCTTGTCGCGTTGCGCCAGGCTGGCGCTCCAACGCTGGCCGCGTTAGAAGCGCTGCTCAACGAAAATCCCTGCTACAGCGTGGCTCATTTGGCGGTGAAGGGCGCAGATCTGTTGGCATTGGGCTTGCGGGGTCCCGAGGTAGGCCGCACGCTGGAGGCATTGCTCGATGCCGTGATCGAAGGAAGGGTGGAGAACCGGCGGGAAGCCCTGCTGCATATCTTGCAGGGCCCTTGCGCACACTGACACTGATAGCAAAATGAAAAGGCGCGGCCATCCCGCGCCGGTCAGGAGATGCCCATGCCAGAGCCCAAGCCCGGAAATCCGCAAAAGAACATGACCCAGGAAACATTCGATCAAAAGTCCGAGGTGGTGCTGGCCAACGAATGTACCGGCCTTGCCCCTGCGGGTTTGGACAAAGAGAAAGCCCGGCTTTTGGCCGAGCTGGGCAGTTCGTTAAACAGAAAGCGGAGAAAATAAATAAGGCTGGGGCTATGTCGTTTCCACGGCATAGCCCCTTTTTTGCAGCTCTGTGAGCCCGCGGCAGAAGTCCACGGCCTTGATGAGCACATAGTCCGTATCGTAGGTGGATACCACAAATACGCTGATGCCCAACCCTGCCAGTACGGCGGAGATACCGGCGATCACCCCCACCAAACCAAAGTCCAGGGTACCGGCAATTCGAAAGGCACGCCAGCCCGGCTCCACGGCCAGGGCATCCGCAGGAACCGCTCCCGATTCGCATACCAGCGAGAACTCCTCAACCGTGCTTGTTAGGGCGGTAAAGGCTCCGCGCCAATCAACCCCGCTGGGGTCTTGGATTTTGCATACCGATAGTTCTATGTTTAGAGAGATGAGCTTCATTGCATTACCCTTATTGCATTATTTCAACTCAAACACCAGCGTCACCCGGGCGGTCACATCCAGCTCTCCACCCAGAATTTGGGCTCCGCCCATCTCGGCCTCGGAGCGGGTATCCCACACGTTACTGCTGTAAAAGCCTATTTGCCCATCTTCGGTTACGCTGCGCAGGTCGCCCAGTTGTTTGCCCGTAGCCAGCGCCATGAGGGCAGCCTTTTCCCGCGCCGCGCCGATGGCGCTTTGCAGGGCATCCCGGTAGAGTTCGCTGCGCCTGGAGGTGTCGAAGGTAAGGCCATGCACCTGGTTTGCGCCAGCTTGCACGGCTCTGTCGATCACCTGGCTGATCAACGCAAATTCGCTGACCTGCACCGTGAGCATGTTGTTTACCTGATAGCCGTTAACAGCGGCGGGTTCCTGTGAGTAATCATAGGTGGGATAGACGCTGTAGTTGTTGGTGCTCATCTTGCTTTGATCGATGCCCAGGGCGGTGAGGGAATCGATGATGGTTTGTATGGTGATGTTGGCCTTCTCCTGAGCTGCGGACACCGAGGCATCCGCAATGGACACGCCCAGCATGATGGTGGCTTTGTCCGGCTCCACGGCGATGGAGGCGGTGCCTGTAACCGTTAGTTCGCCGCTTTCGGCGGTGAGTTGGCCGATGGCGGTTACAGTCCTGTCCAGCAGTGCGGCCCAGGCGTCGTTGCCCGAGGCCAGGCTGGTTGGGGCCGCGCATAACAGCAGCGCGCCTGCCAGCAGTATGGCCACAAAAGTTCTTCCAATGGTCTTTTTCATGTTCTGTTCCTCCTTATTGTTTACATGTCATTCATACAACGTAACGCCTTGGAAAAAACCTGCTACTCTTTGGGCCGGTTCCGCGCTTTTTTTCTGCGCTTGTACAGGCGGGCGATACAAAGGGCGATGGCCGCCGGGGGCAAACACAACGCTAGGAAAATGCCCGCATCCCGCAGGAAGGCCAGGGTTGCAACGGGAGCGGGGGCGTCTGCCCTGTTGAGGGGTTCTTCCGCCAATTCTGCTTGTTCTTCTGGCGTTTCTGTGCGCACCGGTTCCGGCTCAAAGGCAAAAAAGGCTTCGCTGTCGGCTAGGTTCATATGCCCGCCGGTGTCGGCATCCTCATCCTGCCAGAGAGGCTCGGATTCAGAAAGGGATTCGGAAGGCATCAACCCCACGGCGCGCTGGGCAAGGGTTTGATCCGCTTGCGGCACTTCCATTTCCGGCACCGCCATTTGCGATTCAGCCATTTCGGGCAACACATTAAAATCGTCGGATGGGAGTTTGTCGAACACCACAAGCGGCACCGACCCATGGGGCGCATTGTTGACTGGCTCCAGGTACAGACGCCCGTAACGAACCAGGTTGGCCCCGCCGATCAACACCAGTATGCCCGCGGCCAAACCAGCCCAGGTTTCCCACCGGGGCAGGGCAAACCTGCGCCGCGCCCGGTCGCCTGCGGCCTGGGCCCGCACTGCCTGCCGCCAGGTTATCGCGGCGGCTTGCGGAACCTCGGCTTCATCGCCCATGTCGGCGCAGAGCGCCAGCGCCTCGCGAAGCGTGGTGGCAAGCTCGGCACAACTGGGACAAGCGTCGGCATGGGCACGCATAGCCGTCGTTTCTTCGGGGGTAAGGGTGTCGTCCATCCAACTGTGCAAAAGATGCTCAAACTGATCACAACGCATTGTGGACGCCTCCCTTCTCTTTTGCCTTTGTGCCCTGCGCACTTCTTTGGACGCAGTCGGGATCAAAAAGTTCCGGTTTTCCGGCCAGCAGCCCGGCCAATTTTTCCCTGGCCCGGTGGATGCGCGATTTGGCCGTGCCCAATGTGAGCCCCAGCGCCTGGGCCACGCCCTCGTAGGATTCGCCCTGTATATCGCGGAGCACCAGCGCCGCCCGCGCATCCGGCGGCAATTCGGTTAACGCGTCTCGAACCGCCTGTTGCCGGGTGTTTCGGATCACCGCATCCTCCGGCGAGGCAGCCGGATCTTCCGGCATATAGCCTTCTTCCTCCAGCGCTTCTAGGGAAGAGGCGAAACGTTTTTTTTGCTTACGCAGCGCATCCAGGCAGGCATTGGTGGCAACACGATACGCCCAGGTGGCGAACCGCGCGCGCTCGTCAAAGTCCTGCAACCCGCGCCACAAACGCAGCATGGCGTCTTGCAGCGCGTCCTGGGCATCCTGGGGAGACGACATCAAACGCAGGCATACCGCGTACAGTTTTCGTTCGTAGGGGGTTACCAGTTGCTCAAAGGCGTCGGCGTCACCTTGCCGCGCCTTGGCGAGAATGATATCTTCCTGCATGCGGGCCTCCTTTCCTGCGCGGGAAAGCCGCGCTTGTTTTTGTACACGCGTATCATATCATATTTGTGGGTATAGAAACAGTGTAAAAGAAAACCCCCTCGCTAGAAGGGGTTTTAACGAAACATAAACGATTAATCGTCGATCTCTAATTCGAAGGCTATTTCCTCAATGTACAGTGGCAAATCCTCCATCAAATCTTCTTCGGTCGGATCGCCAATATATGCGTATACGATGGCCGTGGCCCAACTGAAGTACGCGTTAGAGAAATAATTTTGCAAATCCGTGCGGAAGAAATCGAAGTACACGCTGGAGAGCAACGGGATCATGGGCTGTAACTCACAGAACCGATCTTGGAACGCCAGCCACCGCTCTACATAGGTTTCGCTGTCATGCACCTGGGTTTGGCGCATTGCCAGGGCCAGATTCATCAGCTCCTCGTCTTGCAAGCCGGTTTTGTTGGATTCGCCCTGGAATTCTTCGCCCGTGTGGAAGGCGTAATAGGGGTCAAAGGCCAGGTTAAAGTTGGTGGCCAAGGTAAGCATGTGATACTCCCGGTCTACCTGCCGGTAGTAGTGGGCAAGCAGCTCATCAAAGGACAGCCTTGCGATCTCGGTTTCGATGCCAAGGGCCTCTAGTTTCATGCCCATGGCCTGCTCCAGGATGTCCGAGAGGGTCGTTTCATAGGGTTGCGCCCACTTGAGGGACAGCCTTTCCAGCGTGCCATCTTCGGCCTGGCGATAACGCACGCCGCCTATTTCCGTATCGTAGGGATCGCCGTTTTCGTTTAGCACCCAGCCATCCGCTACAAGCAAACTGACTGCCGCACCCAGGTCGATGGGGGCTTCGAATGCGGCCAGGGCTTCGAAGTTCTCCTGGGCCATCCATTGGCCCAGGCCGTAATAAGCGTACACCGGCATGCCGTAATCCTGGGCGAACGCCATGCCTATCTCGTT
>Ga0123356_10002080_pt1 | contig 21599 bp, 13 predicted proteins | sample TergutEmb28metaG_2_FD_92546 | JGI IMG/M metagenome (GOLD analysis project Ga0123356, IMG submission 92546) | Embiratermes neotenicus P3 segment gut microbial communities from Petit-Saut dam, French Guiana - Emb289 P3 | ecosystem: Host-associated > Arthropoda: Insects > Digestive system > Gut ... | reverse complement strand
GAGGGTTTCTTGACGCGTCTATTGTAATAATTCGCGCGCCAGTTTCAAGGTATAAATTGACCAAAGTTTTATATTTTTCACGTACTTTTTCCTGAAAATCCAGATATTCATATATTTCAAGCGAAGTGCGTCCTTTTACGCGTTCAAGAGCTATATTTGTGTCAATGTCAAGAAAAATTGTAATTTCCGGGATGCCGAATCCCGAATTAAGCGCCAATGGCAGTTCATCCCCGCATTCAATACCTTGATAAACAAGCGAAGATAATACATATCTGTCGCAGATAACAAGCTCTCCATTGTTGACTCGCGTTAAAATTCCATCTAAAGCATGTAAATGTTCATTTCTGTCCGCCGCGAAAAGCAAGGCAAGAGTCTTTGAATCTATCGATATTTCTTTTCTTAGAGCCTGACGGATAATCTTGCCAATACAGCCATCTGTAGGTTCAAATGTTGGAAAAACCTTAATATTTTTATTTTTTAACCGTTCACAGAGCATTGAAAGCTGGGTAGTAGTGCCGCTGCCGTCTCCGCCTTCAAATACTATCAAATTTGATATTATATTTTTGTTATTCATAATTTTTAATTCAAAACTCCTGTGACATTTTGCCTGTAAAAGTATTATAATTATAGAAAGTATTAGTAATTAATTACAAGGTGTAATTTTGTCAAATTCTTCTCAAAAAGGCGGGGAAAAAGCGCTTTCCCGTTCATTCTACGTTAAAGTTCTCATTTTCTGTGGAATAATCTGCCTTTCCGCTATTGCCATGCAGCCAATTCAAGCCGCTTTGAGCCAAATAATACGCCAATTACGTACGGATTTTATAGAAAAAATAGAAGAAATGACCGGATTAAGAATTACATATTCATCAATACGACCCTCTTTTTTTGGTTCAATCGACATAAGAAATCTTAATTTTATGAAAGAAGACGAACCTGTTTTTACGATAAATCGAATCAGGATTAGATTTTCATTATACGAACTAATTGTCAGGAAGAATTTTTATGTACATACAATTCAAATTGAAAGACCTGATTTAAATATTGATACGTTAAGAGACAAAGATACTTTTGAATTATTGTCAAAATTGTTTGATACTCAGGAAGAAAGCGAGAAATCAATTATTCAATCGATCGCGGATTTTCTTCCGCGTCAGATTAATTATCATATAAGACACGGTAATTTCAGGCTTTCTGACGGAGATGCCGTATATGTAATAGAGGATTTAAATCTTAGTATACTGGAAGAAGACAGGGAAATATTATTAAACGGAAAATTTGACTTTTTATACCTTAATAAGGATTTTTTTGACAGGATTGTTTCTGTTAAAACAGAAATTAATTTAAGCGGTATAACTTCTCAGGATCTTAAAGATGGCAAAGCCAATATATCATTTTCTACAGTAACGTTTTCACAGCAGGAACGCGGCAATCAGCGTGTTTTGTTTAGTGTTAATCCTTTTAGAATCGCCTTTTCGTATAACGAAAGCGGAATTAATGTTTCCAGATCTTTGGAAAACTCATTTATAAATTATAGTTTTAACTATATGTTTAATACCGGTATTTTAAACGCGCGATTGGATATTTTAGATTTTAAAATCGGAGATATTATTAATTTATCTTCTTATTTAAGGGATTATAGCCATTTCCTTCATTTGCAGCTAACGGGAAATTCTTATTTAAGTTATAACACCAATTTAAATAAAGTGGCTTACAGTGTAGATCTAAGAGGAGGTATAACATCTGAAATCGCGATTGATTTATTGCCTGACACTTTTATTTTAAACGCGTATGGTAATGAACAAGCAGTATATGTTAATAATTTAACTTTAAGCTCTTCGATAAATCCCGCAAGTGAAACAGATAATGTTGGTTTTTTTCATGGGATGCTGACTTTTACCGGTAATATCGAATTTTCACCCTTAATGCCTTCTGGAATTATTACTCTGGATGATTTTAGTTTTACAGGAAATGAAAGTATAAACGCTGTTTTTAACCTTTCAAGTAAACCCGGTGAAATCAGATTTTTCAGTGACAGGGTTAATATAGCGGATACCGGTTTAAATAATTTTAATACTTTTATATTTTTATCAGAAACAGATATAGGTATAACATCATCGTGTTTCAATGACAATAACGGCGATATATTTTTTGACGCTGTCTATAACAGAAATAAAAGTCAGCTTGAAGCGTCTGTTTCTGTAACATTATTATCTGTTTATGAAATCACTCGATTTTTTCGTCCTTTTTTTAATTACATGAATATTCCCGTGTTTGCTCAGAATGTTTTAAAAGATTCTTTTATAAATACGGATATTTTCTTTTCAACGGATTTTAATAATATTTTATATAACGCTCCAAATATTACATTTGTAACAGGAGGAGCCGGCGGTAAATTGTCATTGTCCGGAACCGATCGTCAGGTTACCATAAACGAAGGAATTATTTTTGTTGATGAAAACGATTTGATTTTTTCCGCGAATTTAAATTTCTTTAATCCTATGGATTTAAACTTTTTTATAAACGCAAGTTATCAGGATTTAGCATGGCATGTAACAGGGCAGCTTTTAGACAGAAGGACGTTAATTATTCATGATCCAAACGGGTTTCATGTTTTTGGCAATATTACAAATACAGGCGCGATTTCCGGTTACATGGAAGCGATTGATTTTCCTGTTTTAATTAATTCACAGACAGTTTATCTTAATTTTTTCAGCGCTCTGCGCTTTAACTCCATAGATTTTTGGACTTTGGATATAAATCACTTTTTGGCAATTTATGGGGGAGGAAACTCGATAAAGTTTTCAGGGATTACAGATCAGGACGGAGCGAGTTTCAGGGATATATTATATATTGATTCATTCGGTATTCTCGCGGGAAGTATTAATTTATCGTGGGATGTTAATTTTTCATATATTGAATTACTGGTTAATTTAACAGACGGCGATGAAGAAGGCGAAAATTATTTTATCGAAGGTATTTATAAAGACAGACAGGTAAACGCGAAAGCCACTGTTTCAAATATGTATGTAAATCGATTAACCAATGGAAATCAACCAATAATCGCGAGCGGAGAAATGTCATTTCATTGGGATTCAATTAACCTTTTTAACGCTAATTTTAATATTACATCATTTTACACAATGATACAAAACGATCCTTTGTACGCTTCTGTTAATGTTTATATATCTGATGATGAATTATTTATTCGTAATTTAAATATAAACCTGCCGGAGATTAGCGCGCTCTTGCCTGAGTTATATATAAATATTTCTCAGGGAGTCGCTAGGACAACAGCGGTAATAGACGGTTTCGCGTTAGATAAAAATATAGAAGGAGTATTGGATTTTAACGCGGACTTTGAAAAAATAAACAGCTGGCTGGATATAGAAAAAGTATTTAACGAATTTAACGGAACTGTTTCAATTGAAAACGCGAAATATGGAAATTTATCACATAACAAAATGACTTTTTTATTTTCAAGCGCGAATGGAAATGTTTCTGTAACAGGAGGAATAAGAGATTTTTTAAGACTTGATATGGAAAGTGACGGAAGTTTTATGTTAGGTCTTGCTTCTCCTTTCCCGTTACATGGAACAATTACAGGTACATACAAAGAAGGAATTATAGACGCGAGCTGTCACAATTTATATATGGATATGTTTTCGTTTTGGAACCTGATGCCGGATATAGAAGAATTTAGAATAGCCGGCGGTTATATATCCGGTCACATGGATTTTAGAGGTCCTATTTGGAATCCCGGTTTTTATGGAGTTGTTAGAGCTTCCAGTATGCGTTTTGTGGTTCCTAATTATATAACAGAAGACATTAGACCCGTACCATTTTTAATCACCGCCGAAGGAAATGAAATGACCTTTGGTCCGATTGTTACAGCGGTAGGAAGCGGCGGCGGTATTACTAACGGATGGTTTCAGTTTGAACACTGGATTCCCAAAAATATTTATTTGGATATATCAATTCCAAGAGAAAGCCCTGTTCCTTATGGTTTTAATATTTCAGGTTTTCTGGCGGAAGGAAACGCTTCAGGAAATCTAAAAATAAATATCGATATTGATCAATTTGTTGAATTAACGGGAGATCTTCATACCAATTACGCTGAACTTGGATTAAATATCGATGAAATTACGCATCACGCGGAAAATACGCATTACATGGGATCGTTTAATACATTTGTAAATATGAGGATTACAACTGGATCGATGGTTGAATTTACATGGCCTATTATAAGTCCAATTATCAGGGCAAACCCCGAAATGGGTACTGTAATTTTAATTTCCGCTGATTCTCAGGCTGGTCAATATTCATTAAATAGTGATGTAAGGATAAGATCGGGCGAAATTTATTATCTGGTTCGCAGTTTTTTCATTCGTCAGGGTAATATTGTATTTAGGGAGAATGAAAACCAATTTGATCCCCGTATTACCGCGAGAGCCGAAATTCGAGACCGCGCCGAAGCGGGGAATGTTACGATATCAATGATAGTTGAAAATCAGCCTTTATTAAGGTTTGAGCCGCGTTTTGAGTCAAATCCAAGCTTAACCATGCTTGAAATTTATTCGATTTTAGGGCAGAATTTCTCTAATATCCAGGGAGAAGATAATACAGATATGGCGCGTTTCCTTATTTCATCTTCTACAGAGGTTTTGACTCAAATTATCGCCAGTTCTGATACTTTATCACAATTTGTGTTTTTTCGTCAAATTGAGCGGCAAATGAGGGACTTTTTAGGACTGGATATGTTCAGCGTAAGAACAAGATTTTTTCAAAATGTGTTTATGGAAGGATTTTCAGGGTTTGGGCAAAATCCTGTTGACAGTAATCAAGGTGTAGGTAACTATTTTGATAATACAACTGTTTTTATAGGTAAGTACATAGGACGAGATATGTTCATTCAGGGTATGCTTACAATGAGGTATGATGAAAATAACACTTCATTTGGCGGTATGGTCTTTGAACCGGATATCGGAATTGAGTTACAAAGTCCTTTTGTAAATATAAGGTGGGATTTTTTCCCATATCACCCCGAAAACTGGTGGGTAAGCGGAAGTTCAATTACTCTAAGATGGAGTATGTCTTTTTAGGAGTTTCGATGAAATTTAGAGTATTTGTTTTCTTATTCTTTATAACAGCATTTTTGTGCTTTTCTCAGGAGCAGGATGAAGAATGGTATCGGGGAAAACCAATAAGGGATATAATTTTTACCGGGCTTCAAAATGTGACACAAGCCGAGCTTGAACCTTTAATGAATCCGTATAAAGGCCGTATTTTTGACGATAATATATTTTGGGAAATTCAGGGAAGACTTTACGCTCTTGAATATTTTGATCGTATAGAACCATATACAATTCGCGCGAACCCGGCGGGAAGCGAAGTAATTATCAGATTCAATGTAGTAGAAAGACCGCATATAGACAGAATAATCTTTACCGGGAATTCAGGACTTTCACGCAGGGAATTAAACGATGTAATTATCTCCAGAGTTAACGGAATTTTTAATCAGTCAAAAGTCCGCCTCGATATAGAAGCGATTACAAATAAATATATAGAAAAAGGTTATCCCAATGTGACTGTAACCGCGACTGAATCACAATCGGGTGATTCATCCATAACTTTAATATTTAATATTGTTGAACGCGAACAAATATCTATTTCAAAAATCGAATTCCAGGGAAATTCCAGGTTTTCAGCTAACACACTAAGAGGTCAACTGTCTTTAAAAACACGTTCTCTATTAAATGACGGCGCTTTTCAGGAAGCTAAACTGCTTGCCGACAGGGAAGCTGTTACAAAGTACTATCGTGACAGGGGATATATTGACGCGCAGGTAGTCGATGTTACCAGAACCTTTGAAACCGATTCAAGAAGAACAAATATGATTTTAACCTTCATGATTAGTGAAGGTACCGAATTTAAATTCGGCGGAATAACTTTTGAAGGCAATATAATATTTTCTGAAGAACAGCTTTCCAGGCTTATTTCATCCAGAGTCGGTGATACTGTAAATATGACAAGGCTTGAAATGGACATGCAGCGAGTCGCGGATCTTTATTTTGAAAACGGTTATATATATAATTCATTAATAAGAACACCGGAAAAAAATACTCAGACCAATACGCTTTCTTATTCAATAACAATTGTAGAAAGAAGCAGAGCTTATATCGAAAATATTATTATACTTGGAAATCACAAAACAAAAGATGAGGTTATTTTAAGAGAAATTCCGATGGAACCCGGCGATGTATTTTCCAGAACAAAAATTCTGGACGCGCTTCGCAATCTTTATAATCTGCAATTTTTCTCGATGGTTATACCTGACACTTTACAGGGCAGCACCGAAAACCTTATGGATTTGGTTTTTACTTTTGAAGAACAGCCGACTACAGACGTGCAATTTGGTTTAACATTCGCCGGCAGCGCCGATCCTGATTCATTCCCTATATCGGGGCTTTTAAAATGGAACGATCGCAACCTTGCCGGTTACGGGAATCAATTGGGAGTCGAAGTAAATTCGTCTGTTGTAGATACAACAGCGTTATCAATTAATTATTTACACAGATGGGTATTTGGATTGCCATTATCACTTGGTATTGATTTTACCGCTAATTATTCAAGGCGTCACGCTCCTATGAACAATAGCGCGCCGTGGTTTGAAGGCAATGAGCCATTCGCGTTTCCGGACGGATTTAGTTCAAGAAAAGAATATGAAGATAATAATAAGGTGCCAACAAGGGATTATTTAATGCCTTATGATCAATGGTATCTATCTTTAGGTTTTTCATCAGGATACAGATGGCCGACAGCGTTTGGTAATTTTGGTTTAAACGGCGGAGCGCGTGTAGGTATTACATATATTTCGTATGACGATGAATTATACAGACCTTTCGATCCTGTGCTTAGAGAATCAAATAATGATTGGACTCCGCGAAATTCAATTTGGACAGCGGTTTCACTGGATCAACGCGATATTTTTTATGATCCAAGCAGGGGTTATTATCTTTATAACAGAACCAGTTTTCAGGGAATTATTGAAGGCGAAAGAGAATATTATATAAGAAACGATTCAAAAGCGCAGTACTATTTAACTTTATTTGATATTCCGGTAACAGAAAACTGGAGTTTTAAAAATGTATTGGCATTCCATGTGGGATTATCAACTATATTCGCGCAACCCGGGCGGGAAATGGATGGAAAACCAAAAATCGTAGACGGTAATAAACTCGCGGTAGACGGAATGTTTATAGGAAGGGGATGGAATTCTGAATTCGCGAACAAGGGACTTTTACTTTTGGATTCATGGGTAGAAATGCGTTTCCCATTAGTAAGGGGACTTTTAGCGTTTGATTTATTTTTTGAAACAGCGGGTGTAGATACAGAAGAAGGTTATTATTTTAAAGATTTTGGAATTGATAATTTAAGATTTGGTTTTGGCGGAGGTTTTAGATTCGCGATTCCACAATTCCCGATACGAATAAGCCTTGTAAAACGTTTTAAAATTCCAGATGATAGAATTGAATGGCAGAAAGGAGCGCTTTTCGCGAGTAATGATCCGGAAAAAAAAGACGGACTTGATATTGTAATGTCGTTTGTATTGTCATATTAAAGTAAAATTAAATAGAGGTAGTTATGGTTAAGAAGTTTTTAGTTTTATTAATGCTGGGTTTTATTTTTACAGGCTCAGTATTCGGACAGCACATTTCAAGAATCGCTGTTGTTGACCTTCCAAAAGTCTACACGGAATTTTTCAGGGAATCGCAAGCTGTAAGAAATTTTGAAACACGCGCTGCGAATGTACAACGCGATATTGAAAGAATGCAGACAGATATACGCAACCTTAATTCAAGGCTTGCTACAGCAATCGCGAACGACGACCAAAGAGAAATGATAAGGCTTGAAACAGAAATTAATACAAGAAATGAAAACCTGCGTGTTTTTTTCCAGGCAAGAACCGCGGAACTTGACGCGGAAAGAAAGCGCCTTATGGAATCAGGTTCGTTTTTAAGCCAGGTACATGATGAAATACGTTATATCGCGGAAAGCGAAGGATTTACTCATGTTTTTGACATTAAAAATACTCCCGGTTTGGTTTGGTTTGCCAATTCAACTGATATAACAGAAAGATTACTTAATAGTCTGCGAACGAGAAGAGCCAGGTAGTAAAAGAAACATAATGGCACAGCTTTCGTTGTATTCATATGAATAATACTCCGATGCTTGAGCAATACAGGCGCATAAAAAAAGAACATGAAGGAAATGTACTGTTTTTCCGTCTTGGTGATTTTTATGAAATGTTCGCTCAAGACGCTATTGAAGTATCCGCTCTTTTAAATTTGACACTTACAAACCGTAACGGACTTCCGATGTGCGGTATTCCGTATCACGCTTCCAGAACATATATCGCGAGACTTTTAAAACTTGGAAAAAAAATAGCTGTATGCGAGCAGTTAACCGCTCCGTCAAAAAGCAATAAAATTGTGGAACGTGATGTAGTAGAAGTAATCACTCCGGGTACAACAGTAGATGAAGATTTTCTGGATAAGGGAAGCTCAAATTATCTTTGCTGCCTCGCGGCAAGTTGTGCGTCTTTACTTTCATTTTCATATATCGAAATTTCTACAGGAGATTTTTTTTCTACAAGTTTTTCCAAAAACGATGTAGAAGTGCTTCGTCAGGAACTTGAACGCCTTCAAATAAAAGAAATGTTAATTCAGGAATCTTTATTGGAAGAAGAAAAAGATATCGCGTCTGCGATTTTTGACAGAAGCGCCATTGTTTTAAACCGCTGGGCAGATTGGCTTTTTGATCCTGTTCAGGCAAAATCAAGGCTGGAAAAACAATTTGGTCTCGCGAATTTAAAAAGTTTTGGTTTGGAAGAGGGCAGCGGAGAAATTGTATCGGCGGGAGCGTTACTCGATTATCTTGATAATACATCAAAAAGCCTGCTTCCTCATATCAAAACAATAAAAATATACCGTGATACCGAATTTATGGGAATTGACGAATCAAGCCAAAGAAACCTTGAACTGTTAAAAAATCAACGCGATGGTGATGTTCGATTTTCGCTTTTGGAAGTACTGGACGAAACCCGCTGTTCAATGGGAAAAAGATTATTAAAAAGACGCGTTTTACATCCTTTGCGTGACATAAAAAAAATAAATAACCGCCTTAATTTGGTAGAAGACCTATACCGCGACCAGGGAAAATTAAGCCGCCTTCGCGATATATTTGGAAAAACTCCCGACCTGGAAAGATTATGTTCAAGGCTTGCGATGGATAAAGCGCACGGCAGAGACTTACTGGCGATTAAAATGGCTGTTATTTCGTATAACGCTGTAATGGAGCTTTACGGACAGGATAAACCGCGGTTTGAAAGTGATGAAAATATTAAAAATGAATCTTTTATTATATTAGCTGATGTACTTGAATTACTGGAAAAAGGAATAATGAATGAACCTTCTATTTTGCTTAACGAAGGTAATTTAATAAAAGAAGGATATAATAAAGAGTTGGATAACCTGCGATTAATGAAGGATAACAGCAGACAAATACTGGAAAATTATCTTGAAGAAGAAAAACAGGAAACAGGAATAACAAGTCTAAAAATTCGTTACAACCGTTTAATCGGTTATTTTTTTGAAGTTACAAAAACAAATTTGGAAAAAGTCCCAAAACATTTTATTAGAAGGCAGGGTATTGTCGGCGGCGAGCGGTATTCGACAGTACGTTTGGCGGAACTGGAATCAGAAATTAATGGAGCGTCGGATAAAGTTACAGAGCTGGAAAGAACTCTCTTTTTGGAAATCCGCGAAGAGATAAAAAAATCTTTGTTTATTTTAACCAATGCCGCTCGCCGCCTCGCGGAAATTGACGCGGTACAATCGCTCGCGAAAGCAGCGTCCATAAGAGGTTGGACACGCCCTATTTTAACAGACGATGGAAAACTTGAAATTATTGAAGGCCGCCACCCTGTAGTTGAAGCTCACTTAAACCGAGGGGATTATATTCCAAATAATATAATACTTGGAACTGAGTTAGGTGAAATATCGTTCGCGATGATTACAGGTCCCAATATGGCGGGAAAATCCACATATCTTAGATCTGCCGCTTTAATTACGATAATGGCGCAGGCGGGCAGCTTTGTTCCAGCGACAGAAGCTAAAATCGGCATTTGTGACCGTATATATTGCAGAGTAGGCGCGTCCGATAATCTCGCGAGGGGTGAATCTACATTCCTTGTAGAAATGAATGAAACAGCTTTTATTTTAAATACAGCTACGAAAAAAAGCCTTGTTATAATGGACGAAGTAGGCAGGGGTACAGGAACAAATGACGGTCTTTCAATCGCGTGGGCTGTAAGCGAAGAACTGTTAAACCGTATTGGATGCAGGTCGTTATTCGCGACTCACTTTCATGAACTTTCGATGCTCTCTCATCCTAAACTCGCGAATCGTTCAATGGAAGTTTTGGAACGAGGAGAAAAAATTATCTTTTTACGCAAGTTAAAAGAAGGTACTGCCGCTGAATCCTATGGTATTCATGTTGCCATGTTAGCCGGTCTTTCAAGTCATGTGCTTCAAAGAGCGCAGCAAATAATGAACCTTTTAAAAGAACGCGATTTAAATTTAAGTAATACATTTCATAGTGAGAAAATTTCCATAAATAATGAGAAAATAATCGAAAAAATCGAAGATATAGAAAAACCAAAAGAACAACCAATAAAGAAGAATGAAACAAATGAACTTTTTTTATTTGATTAAAAACTTTTTCTTTCCCGGTTCCTGTGTTTTGTGCGATGTTAGTCTAACAGAATCAAAAGAAATTCATTATGGTCTTTGTGAAAAATGCCATAGCGATATTAATTATATTAACGAAAATAAATGTAATATTTGCGGTAAACCATTAATTTCGGAAATTGAAACCTGCTTACAATGCAGAAATAAAGAAAATTTAAAAGAAGAAAAAAGTAATATCGATCGCCTTTGGACATTTTTTCCGTATATGGGAAAATACCGTAAACTTCTTACAGAATATAAATTCAAAAAGAACCTGATTCTGGCGAACTTGTTTGCCGAATTAATTACAGAAGTTATTAAAAACGAGCCATTATTTGAAAATATAGAAATTGTTCCTGTTCCTCCAAGACCCGGAAAGATTAAAAATCTGGGATGGGATCAGGTAGACTTCTTGGTTAAAAAGTTAAAAAAACAGTCAAATTTTACTGTAAACCGCTGTTTAAAAAGAAAAAAATCCAAAATACAAAAACAATTAAACAGAGCTGAACGTATGGAAAATTTAAAAGGGCGTATTTTTATTAAAGGCAAAGCTCCAAAAACCGCTCTTATAATAGATGATGTCATAACAACAGGCTCCACAATGGAAGTAATCGCGCAGGTTCTTAAACAGGCTGGAACAAAAAAAGTATATGGATTATCCCTTTTTTATGATTAGTATAGTATAATTAACCATGCGTTATGACTTGATTATTAAAGACGGTACCATTGTTACTCCCGAAAAAACTTTTAAGGGAGATGTCGCTGTAAAAAACGGTAAAATAGAAAATCTCGGCAATGTTAAAAAAACCGATACGGCAGATGAGGTTTATAACGCCAAAGGTTTACACATTCTTCCGGGAATAATCGACGCTCATGTTCATTTCCGCGATCCCGGTCTCACAGAAAAAGAGGACTTTGAAACCGGAAGTTTGGCGGCGGCTATGGGTGGCATAACCATGATCGCGGATATGCCCAATGTTATTCCGCCAACTTTATCTGTTGAACATTTAAAAAATAAAATTAATATCGCTTCAGAAAAATCCTATGTCGATTTCGCGTTTTTCGCTTTATTAAATAATGAAAATACCGAACAAATTGAAGATTTAAAATTAGCGGGAGCTTTAGGATTTAAAATATTTCTTGGAACATCTACAGGTGATATTGCCGCTCCTTCGCGCGTGAATCTGCTTCGGCAGATGGAAGAATGCGCGTGTTTGGGTATGAGAATAGGTTTTCATTGTGAAACAAGCGAACTAAATGACTATTACACAAATATGTTTAAAAATAGGGAGTCCTACATCGGCGAAGCCGGCATTTTATTAAACGCCGCGAGACCTGTGTTTTCCGAAGCGCTCGCGATTCAAACCGCTATTTGTTACGCGCAATATACAAAAGCCAGGATACACATTCACCATATTACATCAGCGGACGGCGCCAAAATGACAGCTGATGCCAAAAAAAAGGGTATAGATATAACGGCGGAAACATGCCCCCATTATCTTTTTTTAAACGCGAAAAAAAATGTACAAAAGGTTTATCCTCCGATCCGCGATGAAATTCACCGTATTAGATTATGGGAAGCGGTTAAAAACGGCGTAATAGACATGATAGCAAGCGATCACGCGCCGCATACAATAGCGGAAAAATCACTTCCAGTCTGGGAAACTCCTGCAGGTCTTTGCGGAGTGGAAACTTCTGTACCTCTTATGTTAAACGAAATTAATAAAGGAAATTTAACTTTACAAAAATATGTTTCTCTCGCTAGCGAAGCTCCGGCGAAAATATGGGGTATATATCCGCGAAAAGGAAATCTATTTCCCGGCGCGGACGGAGACATTACAATTGTTGATATGAAACAAAAAAAGAAAATTTTGGCAAACGAGCTTCATTCAAAAAGTAAAACAAGCCCGTATGACGGAACGGATGTACAAGGGTTCCCTGTCGCGACTATTATAAGAGGAAATTTTATAATGAAGGACGGCTGCCTTACAGGTAAAAAAGGTTATGGATTACACATCATCCGGGAACTTTAACCGACATTAACATACGATTTAAAACAATTAAAGGATCTTCATACATTTCAAATCTAAAGCGAACTTCATAATTCTTATCGGAAATAACACGGATTGTTTTATATAAGCAGTCTCTTACTTCACTTGAACCAATATCAGGAAAGTATTTTGGCTTTTTTGGAATAAATGTAAGCTGACTTCCGTTCCTTCGGATTTCTCCCAAATTACCGGGAAGCGGAACAAGGAACATATAGAAGTCATCAGATTTACTGCCGCCAACTGATAACGAGTAACCTGATTTTAATGAATGAATATTCCTTTTACCAATAGCGACACTTTGTTCATCAACATAAAGATTTAACAATAATGGTCCTGATGGATTTATTATAATAGGTTTATTTTTATCTATGGCTGTTGGACGGTCATCATAAGGAGTTGTACGCCTGTTTTGAGCTGAAGCGTATTTAGCGAGGTCTTTTGAATGGTCAACAAATTTTTCATTTGTTGCCGCTTTCGCGCCCGCTGCCGCGGCGCTTCCCGCTCTAGCTGTCGCTATTTCACGGTTAGGACCGGATTTTACTCTTCTCGCGACAAAGAACATTAATAAACCTAAAAGAAGTAAACCAAGAATAATCAAACCAATTATCCAGGGCATCGAAGCGTCCCAATCTCTTGTGTCTGTTAAGTTGTCAGGAGTTACAGGTGTTAAACCTGTTGAATCTGTAACACCGTCTTGTTGATTGGTTTGAGTTGAATCATCAGGCTGTTGTGAATCTATTCCTGATCCTGTACCGGTCTGTCCTGTCGAGCCGGCTGCCGGCGAACGGCCTGAAACCGGCAAGTTTGTTAAAGGCTGCCCGGCTGTTACCTGAATGTAATCGATGGTTGTATCTCTGGAATTAAGACGCTGCCTTGATTCGCTTACAAGATTGTTTGTATTGGAATTGCCTAATGTAATTAAAACTATTTTTTTTGAACGTTCCGGCAGGGTAGTAAGGTATTGTTCTGTAAAGGTTAAAGCGCCGCCGGCATTGTTTCCTCTTTCTATTGGGTAATGAAGCAGCATTCGCCCGATGATAGTCTCAACAACGCCAATTCCGGAAATGCGCCTTGAAACATCAAGCCTTGTTGTTCCTGAAAAAGTAATTAAATGAAAAGTGTCTCCTACTCTTAAAAATTCAGATAAAAATGCGCCTGTTAAATAATCATTTACATTATCATAAGACGAACTCATACTTGATGAAGTATCTAAAAGTAAAACAAGATCGATAGGGGAGTTTTGTCCATAAACGAAAAAACACGCGAAAATTACAAGTACAATTGCCAGAATAGCTCTTTTCATATTTACCCCTTCAAAGTATATAAAACAATTAAATTTCAACCGGTATTATTTTTTCTACCAGGTATGAAATTCTTTCTTCGCTGATGGCAAAGTCAACCGCGAATTCGAACCTGTCACCTTCCATTTTGTTAAGTATAGCATTACCGAAAGGAGAAAGATAGGAAATAATATTATTTTTTGGATCCGATTCCCAGGGTCCAAGAATGGTGTATTCTTCTTTAATTCCGATGGTTTCGTTATAAAGAACAACCTTTGTTCCAAAGGATACTTTGGAGGTATTAATTGAATTGGGATCAAAGAACTGCGCTCTTTCAATATCTTCTTTAAGTTTGGCAACCTGTGAGTTAAGCTGTTCCTGCTTTTCTTTCGCGGCTTTGTATTCGGCGTTTTCCCGTAAATCGCCCAAAGACAGGGCATATTCGATTTCTTTGGAGTTCGCGGGGACTTCCACATCCATGATATGAGCGAGTTGTCTTTTCTTTTCCTCGTACATGGCTTTGGTAACCATAAGACCTCTTGATATCTTCTTTTCGACATCCCCAAAGAATTTAAAGCCGGGATACTTATCAAGAATTCTGGAACGCAGATTTACCTTATCCTGCGGATCTAAATCTTTTACACCGTTAATAAATGTAAATATTCTGATTATCGCCTCTTCGTCGGAAGTGTCGATAAACGCGTTTAATTCGCCGTCTTTAAAAAGAACGTTATGTACAAGTTTATTGATTTTTTTGTTTTCAACCGTATCTTTGTGATTTTTTATATCACGGAAAGTAATGTCCAATATATGAATTAAAGTTATAAGCTGTTTTTCGATGCTGATATTGGCTTCTTTAAACCAGTTTTTTCCCCGCGCGTTTTTTAATAACCAGACAACAGCTTCGCGGTTATCGCGGTATTGATCAAAACAGTCGCCGCAAAGGACAGAAAGTTTATTGTCAAAACCGCCTTCCTCCAGCTGCTCTGTAATTGTCGCCAATTGCGAATACGGGAATAATTTGATATAAACATCAGACCATTCATTAATATGAAGTTTAATGTTAGTAAGAAGCTCCGATTTTAATCTTGAATCTTTCATATTCCCGAACATGACAGGAACATTTTTAATATTCGCGAATACATCGCGAAAATTTACAGTAATGGAAGATTTTAAAAAACCGTAGTTTTTACTTGACGCGAGCTCGTTAATTAAAAGAAAACTGGCTATGGCGTATTCCGCGTTCTGATTAATTGTTTCTGAATTTTTGCGCGTTTCCTGTACGGAAGCTGATGATGTAAGAAAACCTGTAAAATAAGAAAACATTTCTTTAAAGTATTCTGAATCGGGGTCTGCTTTTTTATTACTCGTATAATCCCTGAATGCCGATACTTTGTCATAAAAGTTTTTCTGCGCCGCGAATTCACTGTAAAGTTTTTCCGTTACGCTAACCTGACTGTCACGCACAATAAAGACATCGCTATTGTCGGGGTCTACTCCAAAATCGGGATTCGATTTTAAAATATCGCGGGCTTTTGAACTCCATGTTGACCATTCGCCTGTTGTAAGGAGGTCGGGAGATAGTTCGGCTTTAATTTTTTTCATGTCGCAGGCATTGCCAAAACTTTTAATTATGGTTTTTAATGTCCAGATAATATTTTCGTCTTTGTCTTTAATTTTCTCTCTTATTTCGTCTCTTTTTTTGGTAGCTTTTAAAACCCAGATATGATCTTTGGAAAGGGTTTGAAGCGCGTCTACCGCCATTTTTAAAGACATTGAATGACCGCGCTTTTTTATAAAGTCGATTTTAATTTCATCGCCGACAATTCCGGCGATTCGTCCGACATGCCATGTTCTGTGATAAACGAAGTTGCCTTTGTCGAAAGAAATGTGTTTTTCAAAATCAGCGATTGCCTGATGTACCGCGCGGTAATTTTGCGAAAGGTTAGAAATTCGAACATATTCTTCCAGCTGGCTGTGTGACGCGTATTTTTTTCTGTAACATTCGATTATTTCTCTTCTTGCGTGAACGTCCTTTTCATCATATTCAAGAACGATTTTAAGGATTTTTATCGCGATATCAACGTCTTTTTCTTTATATTTCGCGTAAAGTTCGTTTAATAACGAAACAGCTTTATCGTCGCTTATGGTTTTCGCGATTTTTTTCTGAATGTGAAGGAAGAATTCGATATCCTCTACGTTTATATTTACAAGTTTTTCCCATATTTCACGAATGTTGGAATAGTTCGCTTTGTTAATATATCTGTGAAGGGCTTTTTTGTAGTAATCAATAGATTCTTCTTTATTTTTTTGTTTTTCATAATGTTCGGCAATGGATTTTACAATGTCGGCTTCATCAAAATCTACTTTTACAAGTCTTTCCCAAACATCAAATATTTTATCTTCTTCGTTATCGTTTTTATAACAATCCGCGAGAGTGCGAAGCGCGTATTTTGATTCTCCGTAATCAAGAATTCTTTCGCAAAGATATTTTACAATATTCCATTTGTGGTTATCCAAAAAAATCGATACAAGATTTATCATCGCGGAGTCGTCGATAATCTGACGGGATAAAGCGATCATTCCTGAAAGATAAAGAGCGATTATACTGTTTCTTGTAACCATCAGGTGGTCATCGCAGCTTTTTTTTAGATCATCAAGAACTTTTTCTTCGCGGGCTTTTTTAAGAATTACATCAAGGTCTTTAAACTGGTTAGTTGAATAATTACCGAGACTTGCCCTTGTCCACTTTTCTTCGTTCAGGGTTTCCTGTAAATTTTTTAAAAGCGCCTGGGCATTTTCTGATTGTGTCACTGTTGTTTCACTCATAATTTTTCACTCCTCATCAATCTAACCGGCATACATATTATAAATATCCGGATCGGTAACTTTTATTTTTAACAAGGTTTCTTCTACAAGGGAAGAATCCTCATGGCTGATTTCACAATGATCGATCAGCCAGAAATAATGATTTAAAAGTCTAGGTTTTAATATATCCCGTTTAGCGGGATTTGATTCATATTCGGCTTCCAGCGAAAAAATCGACTGTTTTAACCTTCCTGCCTCCATTTGTTTTAATTCACGTTTTACGGAAAATACACCCCATAGAAAACCATAAACCGGTATCCAGTCGGCAATCTGACCATTTGTAAACCCAAGCTCCCGAACTTTATCGCGCAGTTTAAGAATAAGCGCTGATTCCAAAAACCTGATTTCAATCTTTGCCGGATCGATAAAAAAGGCTTCTCTAAAAAGTGCTTTCGCTGTTTTTAATTGCGCTAAAAGCGCGTTAACATCGGCAACTTCAGCGAGGATTTCCGCGTCCTCTTTTTTAATACGCAAAGCCTGCTCAAGATAATCCAGCGCTTCGTCGTAATTGCCAAGACCTTTATAACAGCGTCCTACAAAAAGCAATAAACCATAATCATTCTGGTTTGACGGATTTGTTAATAATCCTTCAAAATAAAACAAAGCTTTTGAATAAACAAAAAACCGCACAGCGTACTGACACTGTTCAAAGTTTGAATCTGATTGTCTGTTTAAATGCTCCAAAAAAATATGATATTGCTTAAATAGTGAAATAATAAACGAACCCTTTTCAAAAGGGTTTTCTATTTCGTCAATCCTCCTGGTATTTTCAAGCCACCAATTTACGCTTTTTAACGCGTATTTGATTTCCTCATTTTCGAAGTCAAGCTCCAGAGCTTGTTCCATTAATAAACAAGCAGCCATAACATCAGAGGCTTTCAGTTTTTCATAGGCTTTCTTCATAAGCTCTATGCTGCCTGGTAGCGAAACCTGTTCATTTTCCATTATTTCTATTAATCATTATACCATTTTTTAATGGTTTGACAATAGTATTCGCAGTATGTATGATGTGCTCATGCAGGTAGGACCTTGAATAAAACTATTGTTTCCCCGTCAATTCTGTCGGCTGATTTTTCGGATTTTGGAGGAGCCGTTTCGCAGATTGAGACTTCGGGAGCCGGATGGATCCACATGGATGTAATGGACGGTTCATTTGTGCCGAATATTACCTTTGGCCACCACCTTGTCCGCGCCCTTCGCGGCAAAACAAAAGCGATTCTGGACGTGCATCTTATGGTAGTACAACCGGGACGTTTTATTAAAAAATTCGCGGAATCGGGAGCCGATATAATCACATTTCATTATGAATCAGAGGTACATTCACAAAAGTTTTTAACAGAAATACGAGATCTGGGTTTGAAAGCAGGCATCGCGATCGCTCCTTCTACTCCCTGTTCGGTATTGGAAGAAATACTTCCCTTTATCGATTTGGCATTAGTTATGACAGTAAATCCCGGTTTTGGCGGGCAGGTCATTATCCCAGAATGTCTTGAAAAAGTAGAAAAATTAAAGAAAATTAGGGATAATGCCGGATTAGATTTTCGCATTTCTGTTGACGGCGGTATAAACGAACAAACCGCGGAACAAGCCAAAAACGCCGGCGCCGACACTTTGGTTATAGGTTCGGCTTTTTTTTCCAGTTTGGATAAAAAATCACTAATCACAAAACTTCAAAATTAAGTATAAATATTGGCATTTTCCTTATAAATTCATTATAATATGGTTATGAAGCAAAGAAATTACATATTTTGCCCATTTTTATTAATCTTTATATTGTTTCCGGTTTTTTCATCTTTTGGACTGGAACTTGAACAGGAAACATATACACGGAGATTTCAAAACGGAGCTCAGTTATATAATATTTTCCGCTTTGAAGAAGCCGCCATTGAATTCCGCCGCGCTCAGGAAATTTCCCGGACAGCGAATGACAGAGTTGCCGCTCTTTATTGGGTAATTTTAAGCCAGCTTGCCTATTCCGATTTTGGCTCCGCGATCAGAGATATGGACGAACTTGAAAGAATAGCTCCAAATTCTACCTTCGCGAGGGACATAGTATATCACCGGGCAAGGGTTTACCATATGCGCGGTTTCCATGAGGACGCGATTTTCCTTTTTAACCGTTATAACGCTTCGACAAACGATTCTGATCGTGAATCAGCGGATCGAAGAGCCGCGGCGTTTTTCTGGATTGGCGAATGTCTGTATGCCTTAAATCAATTTGATGAAGCGGAAAAGTTTTACGCGTGGGTCATTGGAAGATACCCGGAAAGCCCTAAAATCGAAGCCGCCGCGTATCGCCTGGATTTAATAAAGCATAAAAAAATTGAAGCCGAGCTTTTGGCTTTGCTTCAGTGGAGCCATGAAGAATCGCTTAGAACAAGCGAAGAGCATCAAAGGACAGTCAGGACATTCGAGCACACATTAAATATGTATCAAAGACGGCTCGCGGAGCAGACAAATACTGAAGTTATTATAAATATTGAACATGAACATGAACCTCAACCGGGGGAAGCGTGGTGATTTGGCGAAAAGTTTTCCTTCTCTTTTTTGTTTTATTTTTTATTAGCGGTATTATATTCGCCGCCGACATAAGAGTAGGGAATATTCGTCTTGTCTTAAACGAAAGAACAGGCAATTACTTATTATACTATCTAACTAACGGACGTTATGAGGCTTTATTCAACCGAGAGCAAACTACAAGTTTTACATCGATTTATGTAGACGGAAATATTTTTCGTCTTGGAAACAGACCCTTTCGCACACGATTTGAAAATCAAAGCGGTAATCCTTCGGTAATTTTTGAAGTATCTAATTTAAGAGTAACCAAAGTTTTTACATTTATAAAAACAGTCAGTTCCCATGCTGTAAACGGCGTTATGATAACATATAATATCCAGAATATAAGCAATTCGAATATTTTTATGGGATTGCGTGTTCTTATTGATACCGAATTGGGAGAGGGAAGGGGGTTAACTCCTTTTTTTACAAACAACCGTGAAATTACAAATGAAACATTGATTGGAATAACAGCTAACGATATGTACTGGATTTCCAGAGGACGCAGAGCTTCTTTAATGGGAAGTATTATTAACCCGATTGATAATACGGCAAAAAAACCTGATTTTATACATTTCGCGAACTGGAAAAGATTATTCGATGCTCCCTGGATGTTAAATTATCTTGAAGGACATACGTTTAATAATGATTCCGCTGTTTGTTATTTTTTTGAACCTACAATTCTTGAAACAGGAAGGACAATTTCCTATTCAATAATTCTTTCCGCGGAAGATACATCATGGTATAATATGTTATGAAAGCCGATCCTATTTTAAACAAAGCCGTAAATCTGGCGAAAAAACACTATTATGAAGAAGCTTTAAAATTATTAAAAGACGAAGAAGACAATTACTACGGTTCATTTAAATTTTATTATCTTTACGCGGTTATATCTTTATATTCCGGAAGTTTCGCCGAAGCTCATGAATATTTTAACCTGGCAAGAAAAATAAAAATAAAAAATATTAACACAATGCTCGGACAGGCTGTGCTTTATTTAAGGCGTTTGAATACAGGGCAAGCTGTAGAATATTATTTAAATGTACAGGAGATGGGTCCAAAAAATAAAATCGCTAAAAAAGCTCTTGCCATTATCCGAAAATATTCCGTGTCAGAAGCGCTGTCCGACTGGATTTCTTTTGAAAGATTAAAAAAATTATTTCCGGCAATTCCTTCCGCCGGTATCGAAGCAAAAAAAATCGCCAATATAGCTTTAGTATCATGCGCCGCGTTTATTATAGTATACGGGATTCTCGCTATCGCGAATGTTCTGCCAAATCCTTTCAGGGCAAAAAGCCAGCGTCCTGTAACAGAATTTATACTAACAAGTCAGGAAAGAAACAATCCCGTACAGATCGACGGTTTTTACAGATATGTATTAACTCGGGACGAAGCTATTAATTTATACGATAACGCTTTAAATCTTTTTATGTCCTATCGCGATGAAGCCGCGAAAATAAATATAAACCGTATATTAGAATCTAACGCTTCGGAAGGATTAAAAAACAGGGCTCGCCTTATTTTGGATAACATGGATGTTCCCGGTTTTGACACCTTTAATAGAAGGGACAATCCTTCGATAACCGAAGTTAAAAACGAACCTATAATTTTTAGAGATGTTCATATTATCTGGAGAGGAATGGCGACCAATGTAGAAATAACGGACGAATACACTCGTTTTGATTTTCTTGTAGGTTATGATACCAGAAGAATACTGGAAGGTATTGTCCCCGTTGTTTTTTACAGCCCAGTAGCGATAAATATCGAACGTCCTTTGGAAATACTGGGAAGAATTAAAATTAATCCTTCCAATTTTGAAATCACTCTCGAAGGGGTTGCTATTTTCCAATCCGGCAGACTGGATAATTGATAAATTTATTGCGCATCACCCTTCATATTCTTTTATTATTTCTTCCAGTGATTTTCCGCTTTTTATTAGTAAAGAAGATCTTTTACCACGAACCACACGAACCTTTGATTTCTAGTTTTATCTTACTATCCTTATTATATCCGCTTTGGGAAATGCGTTAAAGTTTATAAGCAATCCCAAATTATAT
>Ga0123356_10002079_pt1 | contig 21603 bp, 19 predicted proteins | sample TergutEmb28metaG_2_FD_92546 | JGI IMG/M metagenome (GOLD analysis project Ga0123356, IMG submission 92546) | Embiratermes neotenicus P3 segment gut microbial communities from Petit-Saut dam, French Guiana - Emb289 P3 | ecosystem: Host-associated > Arthropoda: Insects > Digestive system > Gut ... | reverse complement strand
GTATGGAGCTGCTTGCGCCCGCGGGCGACCGGGAGGCCATGGTAGCCGCCGTCCAGTGTGGCGCGGATGCCGTATATCTGGGTTACACAGCCTTTGGCGCACGAGGTTACGCAGGAAATTTTGATGAACAAGGCCTGCGTGGGGCCATTGATTATTGCCACGAACGTGATTGCCGCGTGTATGTAACCGTCAATACGCTGGTAAAAGAGCACGAGATGCCCGCGTTGTACCGGGCGCTTGCGCTTTTCAATGACGCGGGCGCCGATGCCATCATCGTGCAGGATGTGGGCGTGGCGGCGGTGGCGCACCATTGTTTTCCGGATTTGCCCCTGCACGCAAGCACCCAGATGGCGCTGCACAATGCCCAGGGCGTCACTTTTGCCCGCAAGCAAGGCTTTACCCGGGTGGTGGCGGCGCGGGAGTGCCCGCTTACTGAATTAACTGCCATGGCCCAAACCGGAGTAGGGATAGAAGCCTTTGCACACGGGGCGCTGTGTGTGTCGGTATCCGGCCAATGTTTGTTCTCCGGCATGGTGGGCGGGCGGAGCGGCAACCGGGGCCGGTGCGCCCAGCCCTGCCGGTTGCCCTATCGAACTGGAGGCGGAGCGCAAAATTACCTCCTCTCCATGCGGGATTTGATGACCCTGGAATATCTGCCCCAGCTGGCAAAGGCCGGGGTAACGGCGATCAAAATCGAAGGACGCATGCGCCGTGCCGAATATGTGGCGGCGGTCGTGGCCAGTTATCGCCGTGCACTGGACGCGCTGAAAGCAGGCGCAGCCTACACGCTGCAAGAGGCGGAACGCGACGCGCTGTTGCAGGTGTTCCATCGCGGAGGGTTTACCAAGGGCCATGCCTTGGGTGTGTCCCAGGGCGAGCTGATCGACGCCTCCCGCCCCGGCCATGGCGGGCTGGAGATGGGCGCCATTGTTGGCATCCGTAACGGATTGGCCGAGATGATTGCCCAACGCCCCCTCCATGACGGAGACGGCCTGCAGGTGCGTGCCCAAAAGCAAGATATCGAAAAAGAGTTTACCTATTCCGGCCCTGATGTATCGGTTGGATCCCGCGCGCTACTGCGTGTGCCCTTTCCCATAGAGGTTGGGGATGCTGTGTTTCGCCTGACCGACGCCCCTCAAATGCACGAAGCTCGGTTGGCCTGCGCGGGAGAGCGGCGGCGCGTGCCGGTAGATGCCGTGCTTGCGGCGTTTCCGGGCATCCCTGCCACGCTGACGCTGACCGACGGAGCATTTACCGTGGCCGTGGCAACGGCTGACCCCGTGGCTCCCGCCGAAAAGCGTGCGCTGGACATTCAAGGCGCACGCAGGCAGATCGAGCGTATGGGGGATACGCCCTATGCGTTGCGTTCATTTGAGTTGCACAGTGAAGGAGCCTTTGTGTCGGCATCGGCTTTGAATGCATTGCGCCGGGACGCGCTGGATGCGTTGGGATTGGCCCGCAAAGAACGGCCAGTAAGGCGTGTTTTGCCGTTGGCGGAGAATCCCTCCACCGCTGCGGCGGTTCCCCTCCCTTTAACCCCATACCCCCCTTGTCAAAGGGGGGAGGGCCACCGCAGTGGCGGGGGGATTCCGGGGCAACGGCGGTCAACTGGATTGATCGCCCAAACCAACCGCCTCACCGATGCAAAAAGTCTGCTCGCCGCCGGGGCGGACGCGGTATGCTGGTCGCCTTTGGATTACCGGCTCGAAGCGCTCCAACGTAAGATCAAAAACGCCGGTCATTCCAATGTATGGTTTATGCTTCCGCCCCTTGCCTGGAGCGAGGAGTTGAAGGAGCTGGCCGCTTGGGTGCGCGCCGCCGAATTTAACGGCGTGGTGCTCACCAATCCCGGTCACCTAGCGATAGATTGGGGCGAACTGCCTAAAGTGGCCGACGCAACCCTCCACGCCTGGAACCGCTATGCCCGCTATGTTTTGGCCGAATGGGGCTGCCAACGCGCCACACTGCCCCCCGAACTCAACGCCGGGGAGATCGCAGAGGCGATGGCGGCTGGCGGCGCTTGGGAGATGGTGGTGTACGAGCGCACGCAGTTGATGCTGCTCTCTCATTACCTGCCGGGCGAAGGGCCGCTCATCGACCGCAAGGGGTATGCTTTTCCCCAGGAACGCCTGCGCATGGCCCATGGCTGGCACACTCGTTTGCTCAATAGCGTGCCTACCTGGCTAACCGACAAACACGCGCGGGCCCTGCGTTCGCTGGCGGAGCAGGGGAACCTGAGTTGGCGGCTGCGCTTTACCGATGAGCCGCTGATGTTATGTGAGGCGCTGATATGCCGGGTGAGGGCGCGGTTGGTGGATCGAATCGATGATGAACTGGATGGGATGCTTGGGGTTGTCACATCGGGGCATTTTAGCAGGGGAGTAGAGTAGCGCTTGACAATGAATGCCTGGCTTACTAAACTTGGTTTATGGAGCCGAGGAGGGAACTGGCACCCCATGTAGGGGCGATTATGAATCGCCCGAAGAGGCTGGCGGGCGATTCATAATCGCCCCTACAGGAACGTTGGGCTTGCCCATTGTAGGGCGCGGCGCCTCGACGCGCCGTCGTATTGCAGAAGAGGCATGTTTGTCGGGGCGAATCACGGCGCGCCGGGGCGTCGCGCCCTACGTTTGATTCGCATTATACATTCAAAAATGAGGTGATCCCATGACAGAACGCACATTGCGCGTGCTGGAATTTACAAAGATACGGGAGCAGCTAACCTCCCACACCATCACCGACATGGGCGCGGAATTGGCCGCCGCCCTAATCCCCGATGCCGATTTGGGCCTGGTATCCCAAGCGTTGCAGGAGACCGAGGAAGCCTACGTGGTGCTCAGCCATCACGGGGGGCATCCCCTCATCCCCTGCGCGGACGTACGCAGGCAGCTTAAGCTGGCCGAGATCGGCTCCACCCTATCGCCTCGGGCGCTGCTGGACGTGGCGGGGCTGATGCGTGCCTCCCGTGTCGCACGGGACACCCTGGTGACCGAGCGCGAGAACACGCCCCAGCTCACTGCCCTGGCCTCACGCCTGTCCACACACCATCGGCTGGAAAGCGACATCGTAGCGGCCATCCTAAGCGAAGAGGAGATCGCCGACCACGCCAGCAAGGAGCTGGCCGACATCCGCCGCCACATCCGCCAATGCAACAGCCGGGTGCGGGACAAGCTCAACAGCATGATCCACAGCTCCACCTTTCAAAAATACCTGCAGGAGACCATCATCACCATCCGCAGCGACCGGTTTGTGCTGCCGGTAAAGCAGGAATATCGTGCCAACGTGCCCGGCCTGATCCACGACCAGTCCACCACAGGCGCAACACTCTTTGTAGAACCCATGGCTGTAGTCGAGATTAACAACGACCTAAAGCAATGGATTGCCAAAGAAAAGGCGGAGATCGAGCGGATTTTGCTGGCTTTTTCCGCCGAGATCGCCCCCTTGTCGGATCAGCTTGCCGCCAATCAAGACATCTTGGCCCGGCTGGATTTTGCCTTTGCCAAGGCCGCCCTTTCCCGCGCCATGTTTGGGGTGCTGCCTAGGGTGAACGACCGTGGGTTCATCAAAATCGTGCGGGGCAGGCATCCATTGCTGGACCCCGATACGGTGGTGCCCTCCGACCTGTGGATGGGCGACGTGTTTACCTCGCTGGTGATCACCGGCCCCAACACCGGCGGCAAAACCGTAACCCTCAAAACCGTGGGCCTGTTTACCCTAATGGCCCAGGCTGGTTTGCATGTGCCTGCCGACCTGGGCACCGAGCTGGCGGTGTTCGACGAGGTATTTGCCGACATCGGCGACGAGCAGTCCATCGAGCAATCCCTTTCCACCTTCTCCAGCCACATGAAAAACATCGTGGATATCCTGCAACGGATCACGCCCAATTCCCTGGCCCTGTTTGATGAGCTGGGCGCGGGCACCGACCCCACCGAAGGCGCGGCCCTGGCCCAGGCTGTGTTAGGCACGCTGCTGGAGATGAAGGCACGCACCGTGGCCACCACCCACTACAGCGAGCTGAAGGAGTATGCGCTCACCACGCCGGGGGTAGAGAATGCCTCCGTTGAGTTTAACGTGGAGACGCTGCGGCCCACCTACCGCCTGTCCATTGGCATCCCAGGCAAATCTAACGCCTTTGAGATTTCCCAGCGCCTGGGTTTGCCCGACATGATCATCGATAAGGCCCGCGAGTTGCTGAGCCACGACCAGATTCGGTTTGAAGATGTGATTGCCAATGCCGAGTATCACCGGCAGGTGGCCCGGCGGGAGCGGGAGCTGGCCGAAGAGGGGCGGCAAGAGATAATCCGCCTGCGGGAAGAGGCCGAGGCCCAGCGCAAAAAGCTGGAGGAGAGCCGTGAGCAAGCGATCCGCAAGGCCAAAGAAGAGGCGCGCCGCATACTGGAGAAGGCCCGGGGCGAATCCGAGGCCATCGTGTCCGAGCTCAAGCGTATGAAAAAAGACGGCATGGCCACCCCGGAGCACGAGGTGCAAAAGCTCAAGCAGCGTTTGCAACAGGGCTTAGGCGAGGTGCAGGATGCCCTGGCCCAGCCGGTGCAGCGGGTCACCGCGCCACCCCGCGACCTAAAGCCAGGGGACACGGTGCGCTTGGTTCACCTGGGCAACGACGCCACCGTGCTTGTTGCACCCAATTCCAAGGGCGAGGTGCAGGTGCAGGCCGGTGTGATGAAGATGAAGGTGCATATATCCCAGCTGGAATTGCGAAAAGAGGAAAAACCCAAAGAGCGCGCCCACATCCGCAGCATGGTGGACGTACAGCACCGGGCCGTGGCCCAAGAGATCGACCTGCGCGGCATGGCGCTGGACGAAGCCCTGGGCGAGGTAGACAAGTTTTTAGACAACGCCGTGCTCTCGGCCCTGAGCATCGTGCATGTAATCCACGGCAAGGGCACCGGCACGTTGCGCGCGGGTATGCAAAACCATCTAAAAAAACACCCCCATGTCAAATCGTACCGCCTGGGCAAGTACGGTGAGGGCGAGGAGGGGGTTACGGTGGTGACGTTGAGGTAGGCAGGCACGATTACTTCCACAGCCCTTTGCAAAGAAGTGCTGCGATTGAGGCAAGTGTTCCGGCGAGAAAAAGACTCAATATCACTTTTGCCGCTGCTTCCATACAAAAACCCGCCTTGCACCACGAATAAAATCGATTATACGCTGAACTCAGGGCGTTGTGTGTTTTTCGATTCATTCTCTCAGTAATGCTGAAAACTTGACATCTTTCGGCACAATATGTATAATTATTGTGCATAATCAGCAGCGTGTGAGTATAGAACGGAGTGGTTTCTGGCCATGCTTCCCTCTGAAAATCAGAATGCCTACAAAAGCTATCACAAGCAGCTGATTGTGTGGATTGCGGGGCTCATTGTTGCACTTATTCCATTGATCGCCATAAGTCTTTATGCTCGTGAGGAAAATGTTGTTGTTTGGGTGATGAGCCGTCCAGATATTTCGTATATCTGTGTAGCATTGGCTGTTGCGGCCTGTTGTGATTGGGCATTTAGGAAAGACAAGCTTTCAGGAAACGTTATTGTCTTCGATGTTCTATTCGCCATTTGTTGTTCTGCATTTTACATAGTAACATATATAGCAGGACTGGAAGGAAAGCCCTTTGAGCAAGACATGATAGTAGCAGCAAATTCTTTTTTTCTAATAGCTGTTTTGCTGGTCCACACTCTGGCATACTTGATGCCTGATTTAAGGCGTGGTTGGGAAAAACTCAGGTTGTTACGGCGGCATGCGGCGTGAATGAGTGATCTTGATTGAAAGCGAGGTTTTTTGCTTGTTAAATCTAGCAACTGGGATATTAATAACCTTTGCATCCGGCACAGTGCTTTGTGTGCTCGCTATTTTATGGAAAGGTTTAAGTGGCAGAGAGGATCAGAGAGAAGAGCGGGCCGTAGAAAGCAAGCTTAATGTAAGCGAGAAAATGCTGGAAGAGCTGGCAAGATGGAGCGCTTATTTGGAAGATAATTCGGGTCACGTAACAGAGCAAGATATGAAGCAGCTTATCGAAAGCGCGGCCATGAAAATTAAAGGAAATAGAAACGAATTATCCGCATAAGACCAAGATCGCTATCTAACTATAATCAGAGGGTTACTCCTAAGTTTGGTGTAACTGTGCGCCAGGCTTTTTTCGATATTTTTGATTGCTGCTGTTCGGCTTATCGGGAATGGTTCGCTCAATCAGGTTTTGTGCCAAGGCTGGGCCGAGATAGTTTTTTCTGAAATTTGTGCGATGTGAAACACCGATTCTTTCCATCAATACCGAAGCAGAAAGTGTTTCACTTCCAAGGGCAAACAACAGCTCTTTGACTTGGTCACCGACTTGGTCACTGACTTGGTCACTTTGGTGATGTTTGGTCAAGGTGGCAAGAATCGCCGACAGCATAAACTCAACAAAAATGCCGCCCTCGTTCTTTTGAGTTGATTCGGCCAAGGCCTGGTAGTACTCCTTTTGCCGGTCTTTGATAACCGTTTCAACAGGAAGCCATGCGAATAGGTCCTTCCATTTCGAAAGCAGGAGCGATTGCCAATAGCGCCCCATCCGCCCGTTGCCATCCGAAAACGGGTGAATGTACTCAAATTCGTAATGGAAAAGGCTGCTGCTGATCAAGGGATGATAGTCGGTTGCTTTTACCCAGGCGAGCAGGTTTGTCATGTGAGCCCAAACAAAACTCGCCGGTGGAGCCATATGAATCACGGCATCACCAGCCATCACTCCTACCTGCCCGGCACGAAAATGCCCAGCATCTATTTTCAGGCCTTCCATCATCGCGCCATGGGCTTTTAAAAGGTCGTCGATGGCGTAGGGGTTGAGGGAAGGCATCAATTCATAAGCGCTACCGGCATTGACAACCTCGCGGATTTCATTGGGTGGGGCCAACACTTTTTTGCCATCAAGCACCGTCGTCACTTGCTCAAGCGACAGGGTATTGGCCTCGATCGCCAGCGAAGATTGGATCGTTTTGATTCGGTTTTTTCGCCTTAAGCGCAACCTTCCCGATACATCCTCTGTGATGGAGATTCGTTCGGCCAGTGCGCTGATCTCAGAAATCAGATTTACAACCCTTGCATTTAGGGTAAACGGAGGTTTGTATTCACCATTTTGATCAGACAATCTAACACCTCCCATACAAAAGTTCTATACCGAGCATACTTTTTCCTTTGCCTGCCAAACTAAGCGCGATATGGCAAAGGAGGCCTGCCCATGGCGCACTTTTCCCTTTCTTTAAGTTTGGACGAGAACATCAACAAACTCAACGTCCTGTTTGAAAACGACGATTCCCTGGTGCTTCGCCATATGCAAAGCGCCAACGGCAGGCGCTTTTGCGTGGTGTTTTTAGAAGGCATGGTGGACTCGCAGCTCATCAGCCTAGCCGTGGTGCGCCCGCTGCGCAACGCAAACATACCCGAAGCATGGGCGGATTGTGCCCCCCTGATCGATTTGGTAGATTCCGATGAGGCCAAGGACTTTCAAAACGCCGATGAGGCGTTGCGTGCGCTGATGCTAGGGGATGCATTGGTATTTATGGATGGCGCTGCGGGCGTGCTGATGTGCAACGCCAAGGGCGGTGAGCGGCGCGGCGTAACCGAGGCAGATTCCGAACGAAACCTGCGCGGGCCCAGAGATAGCTTTACCGAATCGGCCGTGGTTAATTTTGCCCTGATCCGCCGCCGGTTGCAAACGCCGGAACTAAAGTGCGAGATGCGCACCATTGGCAGGCGCAGCAATACCATGGTTTGCGTTTGCTACTTGGAGGGTGTGGCCGACACAAAAATATTGGCTGAGCTGAAGCGCCGCCTCGACAAAATCGACGTGGACGGCGTGCTGGAGAGCAACTATATCGAAGAGTATATCGAGGACAGCCCGTTTACCCCCTTTAAAACCGTGGGTTCTACCGAAAGGCCGGACGTGGCCGCCGCCAACCTGCTGGAGGGGCGGGTGCTGGTGCTGGTGAACAATACGCCCATGGTGCTTTCCCTGCCCTATTTGTTTATCGAAAACTTCCAGGCCAACGACGATTACTACCTGGGCCCCTGGTTTTCCACCTTTGGCAAGTGGTTGCGATTGCTTTCGTTTTTGCTGTCCACCTCTATGCCTGCTTTTTATATCGCCGCGGTTTGTTATCACAACGAGATGATCCCGGGCACATTGCTGTTTAATATCGCCAAGGCCACCAAAAGCATTCCCTTTACTGCAGTAATGGAAGCTGTGATTATGCTGCTGATCTTTGAGATTCTGCGGGAGGCCGGCGCCCGCATGCCCACCAAGCTGGGGCAGGCGCTGAGCATCGTGGGTGCGCTGATTCTGGGGCAGGCGGCGGTGGCCAGCGGCATTGTGAGTGACTCGATGGTGATCGTGGTGGCCCTGTCGGGCATCACGTCGCTGATGGTACCTCGTCTTGCGGAGGCTGCAGTGCTTTTTCGCTTTGTGTATCTGGGGGCCGCTGCGGTGTTTGGGCTGTACGGACTCTTTTTTGGCCTGTTGGCATCATTTGTACACTTGGTTTCCCTGTCATCTTTTGGGGTGTTCTATCTAGAAGGGTTTGATGCCACGCGCAGCCGCCATATGCGGGATATCCTTTGGCGCGCGCCCCTATGGCTGATGAGGCTGCGCCCCTCCTTTGCCAAAGACCGGGTGCGAAGGGACGGGGAACGATGAGAAGGCTGATTGCGCTGATCCTGATCACCCTGTTTGTCTCCGGTCGCTGGGATTATCGTGACATCAAGGATAAAACCATCGTGGCCGGTATGAGCGTGGATATGACCGAAGGCGGGCAAAAGTTAGTAACCTTCGAAATGGCCAATATATCCCCCAACCACGACCAACCCATCGAGCCGTTTGCTTTATCCACCGTGGGCGAAACCACCCAGGAGGCCATCAACAACGTGGCAGGCGACCTGGCCGACAGCGTGTACACCGGGCACGCTTGGCTGCTGCTCTTGTCAGAAGAGGTAGCCCGCGATGGGATCGACAAGCTGATTACCCTGATCAACAGCCACCCCAAATACTACATGCTTACCGATGTCGCCGTGGTGCGGGATGTTCCCGCAAAGGAGGTATTTGACTGCGAGGCGGTGGGTTCCACCTTTATTTCGTACGAATTAAATAATGGCTTCCGAACCGATGAGCGGTATGTGGGCAAGACCTATCAGATGTACGCGTACCAAATCTATTCATTCCTAAAAGATCCATACAGGGGATACCTGATTCCGGCGGTATCCATCATCCACAAAAACGAAAAAAAGTTTGCGGAAAACGACGGCTCCGCCATATTTCTTCAGGATCGTTTGGTGGGGTTCCTGTCGCCAGACGAGACGCAAATGTATCGCATTGCCATGTGCAAGATAAAAAGAACCGAGCTGCGTGTTTTGGTGGAGGGCGAGCCTGTTTCGCTGGCGGTGGAAAATTGCCAAACCAAGCTGGGCGTAAGATGGCGCGGGAATACGCCGGTGTTTTCGCTGGAGGTGGACTTGAAGTTATCTACCTCGCTGCTGCAAAAGATAGACAAACATGAATTGTTGGAGGAAAGCGCCCGGCAGACTGTGGAAAGGGGAATCCGCCTGTTGCTAAGCGATGCCCAGGCACTGCGCTGCGATTACTTGGGTTTTGCCGATCTGCTCCATCGTCACCACCTGTCGCGGTGGAATATGATCAAGCATGACTGGCCGGAGATCTTTTCTAAGGTGGTATGCACCATTCAGGTTCGTACGGAAGTTTTGTATTAGGTGGTGATACCCAGATGGAAGAAAAGATGTCGGGCAGGCAAGGGATATGTTTGCTGGCGCTGTTTATATTAGGCAGCACCTTGGTAACCGAAGACATCCACCCCACCCGGCAAGACGCTTGGATCGCGCTGTTGATGGGGTTTGTGGCGGCCATTCCCTTTTTGCTGATCTACCAGCGCATACAGCATATTTTTTGTGGCGCATCGCTGTATGAAGTCGCCTTTGCCGTTTTTGGCAAGATTGGCGGCGCTGTGATATCGGCGCTGTATACACTCTTTTTTGCCCATCTGGCCGTGATGATCGTAAGCCGGTTCATCATTTTTGCCCACATGACCACCCTTGCGCAAACGCCGGGCATATGGCTGGCCCTCGTCATTTCTGGCCTTGCCGGATGGATGGGCGCGGTGGGCGCCCAGCGCTTTGGCCGTGCCAGCGTGATGATGTTTTTGCTGGTGGCGTTGGAGCTGGTGGCTTTGCACTTGCTCTCGATAGAAAAAATGGAGCCCGCACGCCTTTTGCCCATTCTGGAAGCATCCCCATGGGCCCTTGCAGACGAAGCCTTTTCTTTTTTTTCTGTGCCCTTCACCCAAACGGTGGTGTTTTTGTGTATGTTTCATGGGATTCCCGATCGCTCGGAGCGGAGCAAGATTTGGCGGATCGGTACGGTGATGGGTGTGCTGATCGTGGTTGTAAACCTGCTCCGTGTGGCCATGGTGCTTGGCGGGGAGATCATGGGTACGATGTATTACAGCACATTCCTCTCCTCCAGCGTCATCGGCTTGGATTCGGTGCTGCAGCGTGTGGAAGTGATTCTGTCTCATGCGTTCTTTCTATCGCTGTTTGTAAAGGTGGCGGTTTACCTACATGCGTCCTGCCAGGGCTGCGCGCGGCTTTTTCCCAAGTGGAATATCCGTACAACGGCCATCGTATTGAGTGTTTTGGTGGCGACTGCCTCCGCGATCTTTGGCAATTCCGTAACATTGATTAGTGAGCTGTATTTTGCGTATCGTATCTATACCATTCCTTTTCAGGTGCTCTTGCCGGTGATCATCTGGATTCGTGGGGAGTTTATACTGCGCAAGCAGCGAAAGGGCGCGCCTGTGGCGTAAAGGGCGTGCAAAAGCCGCACAAATCGACAATATATGCTATAATGCAATCGCAGCCCGAAAGGGCCGCCGGGGCAGGGGCTTTTCCTCTTACTTCTGCAAAGGAAGGAGGTGGGGCCTATGTTAGTCACGCTGGTGCTCTCGGTAATCATTGCTGTCGTAATCCTAGTGAATACGCTGCGCGATATCGAAGCCAAGGCAAAAAAATCCGCTTGTGACGACTTTGACGGCGATCACAAGCGATGACGCTTAGGCTTTAGCAAAAGAAAAGCCTCTGCCTCGTTATTTTAGCACATTGAGGCCATCCTTGTCAATTTCGAGAAAAAGGAAATTCTGGCTTGACAAACACAAACCCCAATGGTATAGTGTTGAAAATTTCCAGAGCAATCTTCTTAACAATATGTTTATGAAAGAGGATAAAAGCCGTGACCAAACACCACCTCGTCACCCAATGCTTTGCCACCAAGTCCGGTACTGATAACCCGTGGTTTTCTCGGGCTTTTATCCGTACCCTTCCGAAAGCTTTCCATTAAGTAAAGAAAAGGGAAGACACGGCTGAAAGTCTGATAAAGGCTTTCAGCCGTTTTTTATATAAACAAAATGATTGGGAGGCGAACCGGATGAAAACCGAGGGATTTTTGCACGATACCGACATCGTGCGCACGTTTTACGACGCGGACGTGGAGATGGAATGGAACCGCCTGGACAAACATCCGGTGGAGTTTGAGCTCACCAAGCGTTTTTTGCGCCGCTACATCAGCGATGGCGCACGGGTGCTGGACGTGGGCGGCGGGCCAGGGCGATATTCCCTGTGGCTGGCGGAGCGGGGCTGCCGGGTGACCCTGGCCGACCTATCCCAGGCCAATGTGGAATTCGGGCTGGCCAAGGCCGCCGAGTTGGGGCTTGAACTGCGCGGTTTGCGCGCCGACGCCCGCGATCTTTCGGCGCTGGCGGGGCAGGCGTTTGATCATGTGCTGCTCATGGGGCCGCTATATCATCTGACCGATGCGGAGGATCGCAAAAAAGCGGTGCGCTCGGCCCTGGCGTTGCTGGCGCCCGGCGGCATGCTGGCTGTGTCGTTTATATCGGCCTTTGCGGGGATACTCTACGCCATGCGGGATGAGCCGGATGCAATACTCAATCCCGATCTCATGGAGCATTTTGCCATTGCCGCGCGGGATGAGCCTTACTCCGGCATGGCGTTCACCCAGGCGTACTTTGCGCGTCGGCAGGACATCCTGCCCTTTATGGATGGCTTTGGGCTGGAGAAGCTGCACTTTTTGAGCGCCGAGGGCATGTTATCACCCTACGAGGCCAACCTCCTGATTCAACCGCCCGAGGTGCTGGCCGCCTGGATAGATTATGCCGAAAAGCTGTGCGAGCGCCAGGACATCTTGAGTTTTGCCGAGCACTATCTGTACATCGGGAGGAAGCCGGTATGAAGTGCATCGAAATCCACCCCACGGACGATCATTTCCATCCTGCGCCCTTTGTGGAGTTTTTCGAAACCGGCGAGCTGCAGGATGAGGACCTCACCTTGGTATGTGTGCAAAAGCAACCGGCCCGGCCGGACATCGGCTACGTACCTGCTTATCTCTATGAGCTTCGCGCAGAAGGCAAACGCGCGGGGGAGATTTCCTTGCGCATCGGCATGACGGATTCGTTGTACTACGGCGGGCAAATCGGCTATGCTGTGGAGCCGGAATTTCGCAGGCGGGGATACGCCGGGCGCGCCTGCAAGCTGCTGCTGCCGCTGATCCGACGACATGGCTACCAAAAAATTCTGATCACCAACGATCACGCCAACACGGCTTCTCGCCGCGTATGCGAAAAACTGGGCGCGCGTTTGGTGCGCGTGGCCGAACTGCCCCAGTGGCACGATCTATATAAGGAAGGCCAGCGCCACGAGTGCATCTGGGTATGGAATGTGGTATGATAAGACTTGCAAAAGAGAGCAAACTACGACTGATTTGCGTCTGAAATGAGGTGGCCGGATTTGCGAAGGAATTGGTTAGGAATTATTGCGGTGGCGCTGGCCTGCGCCATGCTGGGGGGCGCGCTGACCCTGGCCTGGATGGGGAGCGGGGGAGCGCCGCTGCCGCTTACGCCCCGTGCAAGGGCCGAGGGCACACTGCTGCCCACCCTGGAAGGTTTCGATAGTCCCTTTGTCCAGGTGGCGGAGACCGTGATGCCCTGCGTGGTGAGCGTGAGCAACAAGGGCCGCGCCTTTAATCTGCTCAGCGGGCGTCCCGAGCAGGTGGAACAGGCATCCGGTTCCGGCGTGGTGATCAGCGTCCACGGGCATATTGTTACCAACTACCATGTGATCGCCGATGCCCGTGCGGTCACCGTGATCGCTGGGGGCGTGGAGTATGACGCCCATGTGGTGGGGTACGATGCCCTTACCGACCTGGCCGTGCTCCAGGTGCTGGACGCCAACCTGCCCGCCGCGGTGATGGGGGATTCGGATGCGGAGCGCGTGGGCAACTGGGGCATCGTGATCGGCAACCCCCTGGGCCAGATGTTTGTGGACACGGTGACTGTGGGCATCCTGAGCGCCGTGAACCGCGAGGTAGAGGGTTCCTTGGTAAAAATGATACAGACCGACGCGGCCATCAATTCCGGCAACAGCGGCGGCGGCCTGTTTAACACCAAGGGTGAGCTGATTGGCATCCCCTCCATGAAGTTTGTGAGCACTTCGCCCCACAACAGCATCGAGGGCATCGGCATGGCCATACCCATCAACGTGGCCAAACCCATCGTGGCCAGCATCATTGAGCATGGCCGCGTGCTGCGCCCGCGCATGGGCGTAGAAATCGCCACCCTGCCGGGCACAGAAAAAGTGGAAGCGGATTCGCTGCCTGCCGGGGCCCTAATAAGCGGCGTTTCGCCCGGCAGCCCGGCGGAAAAGGCCGGTATACAGCCCGGGGACATCGTGATGTCCATCAACGGTAGCCGCGTGCGCAACTTTACGGATTTGATCGACCGGGTCAACACCCGTGTGCCGGGAGACAAGGTGACGCTGGAGGTATACCGCGTGCCCGGCATTCTGGATTTGACCCATCGGGATGCGATACCCGACGGGGAGATGCTAACGATTGAAGTGGTGTTGGGGAGCGCGGAGTAGGGATGTAGTGGAAAATTGAAAATGGAAAGTGGAAAATGTTTTCCGCTTTCCATTTGTTTTGTACAGCTTCCCGTCATAATCCATACGCTTTATGACGGGATTTTTGCTAAACTGCTTGTTATGCTTATAATGGAGAGGGGGCAGAGATGGATACAACAGCGAGTTTGAACGCCGCCATGCGGTACATCGAGAAACATCTGCTCAATGCAATCGACTTTAACGAGGTAGCAAGAATCGCTTGCTGTTCTGAATATCAATTTCGACGTATGTTTTCATACCTTGCAGGCATGCCTTTGAATGAGTATATTCGAAAACGCAGATTGTCCTTTGCGGCGGAGTTGCTTTATTCGGGTGGTGAGAAAATCATCCATATTTCCCATCAATGTGGCTACGAATCGCCAGACGCATTTGCGAAAGCTTTTCAAATCCAGTACGGTATTACCCCGTCTGCGTTTCGGAAAGATTCCATTACCCTCAAAGCGTTTCCACCCCTGTTCTTCCACTTAACAGTAAAAGGAGGAATCGAAATGGATTATCGAATTGTTGAAAAAGGCGCCTTCTATATTATGGGAAAATCGGGGCGAATACCTTTAATTTATCACGGAGCAAACCCACATTTCGCTGCTGTCTGGCAAGAAATCCAGAATGATGGCATTCTCGTGTTAACCGAATACTCAGAGGTTGAGCCGAAAGGCATCTTGGAGATTTATGATGAATATGACCCGAGCAACCCTGTCGAGGGCGATGAGTTCACGCTTTATGTTGGCATTGCAATGGAGAAGCCCATGCCCGATTATTTTAAGGGTCGGTTCGATGTTTTGTCATTAAATGCATCTACATGGTTGGTATTCACTGCAATTGATAACACGAAACGCAATGATGTTTGGGGGCGCAAACAACTGCATGCGCGTATTTCGGAATGGCTTCCAACTTCAGGATATCAAGTAAATGGCCCCACAATGATATGGTTTGCAAGTTATGACGCTCATAGGCCAGATTTAAAGAGCGAAATATGGGTTTCTGTGCGTAAAAGAGATTAATTGGTTACGGCAGCACAATCACCGCAATCGACGCTATTTGCCAAAAGGGTTGTGGGATCAAAACAGCGCACGCATGTAATCGTGGATAGCATGTAGATTCCTTTTGGCCTCTTCGGATAGGGTGACATTAGGCATGTCAATCCTCCAAGCCCGCAAAGGTTTCTTCAATGGTTAAGCCGCCTTCTTTGCGCAGGGACTCCACGCCTTTCGTAAGCTCAGAAAGCAAGCGGATGGTTGCGAGTTGTTTTTCGGAATCGGTGAGGTTTTGCATAAAGTCTACCTTCTTTCATTATTGGCTATCGCAGTACAATGATAGCAATCGGCGTCGTTTGCGCAGGAATGCTTCGGGTGGAAACATCGTAGATCACCACCAAATCCAGCCCATTCAGTTCGCCGTCAAACCCTTCCCCATCACTCGTAACGATCTGCGTATTTTCATCAATGCGCAGGGCAAGCATGCCGTCTTCGCTCACCAGCATCCCTTCAAAACCCTCTAGCTCGGTGCTGAAACGATCCACATGTATGCTCTGATCCTCGGGCATCCCGGCTACGACCACCTCGGCCGTGTACTGGGGCGGAAAGATCAGCGGCATAATGGGGGAAAAGCGATAGTAGCCGGTCACCTTGTCGCCCACGCCGATCTCCTGCTCAAAGGGGTAACAGGTGGCCTCGCTTACCAAAAGGGTTGTGGGATTGCCAGCCTCATCCTCAATTTGTATAAATTCCTCGCCCACTTGGGTCACAACGCCGGTGATGGATAGAAAAACCGGCGGCTCAAAACTGTCGGCGGTCATCGGGCCTGCGAATAGGGCAGCAAACAACAGAATAGAAAACAAAACGATCAAAACTTTTTTCATGGCGGTTCACCTCCAATCTGTTAGACGCGCGCATTCTATTTTTTGTTCCCTATCCAGATTGAATATCTCACTGAATATCTTTTTCTTTCCCCTCATACACATGGAACGACGCAGCGTGTAGGAGGGAACGGCATGGAGAGAGCAGTGATGGAAAAGCCCGACCAAAAATTCGATCTATACCGCGATATCGCCGGGCGAACCGATGGCGACGTGTACATCGGTGTGGTGGGCCCGGTGCGCACCGGCAAATCCACCTTTATTGCCCAGTTCATGGAAAAGCTGGTGCTGCCGCTCATCGACAATCCCCACAAGCGGGAGCGCGCCCAAGACGAGCTGCCCCAAAGCGGATCGGGCCGCACCATCATGACCACCCAGCCCAAGTTTGTGCCCAACGAGGCCATGGCGATCCGGCTGGGGGACAATGCCGGGGTAAAGGTGCGGCTGGTGGATTGTGTGGGCTACCTGGTTAAGGGCGTGCTGGGCACCCAAGAAAACGACGTGCCGCGCATGGTGCGCACCCCCTGGTACGAGCAGGACATCCCCTTTGAGGAAGCGGCGGAGCTGGGCACCCGCAAGGTGATCGCCGAGCACAGCACCATCGGCATGGTGGTGACCACCGACGGCAGCATCACCGATCTGTCCCGCACCGCTTACGTGGATGCGGAGGAGCGGGTGATCAGCGAGCTGAAGCAGCTGGGCAAGCCCTTTATCATCGTGCTCAACAGCCAGCAGCCGCAAAACGAGGATACCCAACGCCTGCGCGCCACCCTGGAGGAGAAGTACGATGTGCCGGTGGCGCTGGTAAACGTAAAGCAGATGGAGCTGGACGACATACAAGGCCTGCTGACCCAGGTACTGTACGAGTTTCCCCTGCGCGAGGTGCGGGTGGAGGTGCCCACCTGGCTCCAGGCCCTGGACGACGACCATTGGCTGGTGCAGCACGTATTGCAATGCCTGCGTGAGGCTGCCGGCGCCAGCATGCGGGTGCGGGATCAGCAGGCCTTTGGCCACGCCTTTGACACCTCCGAGTTTGCCGATCCGTTGCGGCGCAGCGAGATGCAGCTGGGCGAAGGGCGCATGACCTACGAGCTTCCCCTCCACGATGGGCTGTTTAACCGCATCCTGAGCGAGGAGTGTGGCGCGGAGATCCACGGCGACGCCCACTTGCTGAAGCTGCTTAAGGAGCTGGTGGCCGCCAAGGCCGAGTACGACCATGTGGCCGATGCTCTACGCTCCGTGCGGGAGACCGGCTACGGCCTGGTGACACCCTCCATGAGCGAGTTGACCCTTCAAGAGCCGGAGATCGTACGCCAAGGCAGCCGCTTTGGTGTGAAGCTGAAGGCCAGCGCGCCTTCGCTGCACATGATCCGGGTAGACATCCAAACCGAGGTTTCCCCGGTGGTGGGCACCGAAAAACAAAGCGAAGAGCTTGTGCGCTACTTGCTCTCGGAGTTTGAGAGCGATCCAACCAAAATTTGGAACACCAACCTGTTTGGCAAGTCACTCAACGATCTGGTGCGCGAGGGGCTGGCCAACAAGCTGATGCGTATGCCCGCGGACGCCCAGGTTAAGGTGCAGGAGACGCTGACACGCATCATCAACGAGGGTAGTGGCGGGATGATTTGCATCTTACTTTAGTTAATAGTTTATAGTTAATAGAGAAAGGGTGCCGCGCGGGGTTGCGCGGCACTTTGGTTTATCATACGATTGAGGGTATCCATGTAGAGGCGAAATCCATTTTCGCCCGTGCAAAACATCATGTTTCGGGCGGCGGGCGGATATGGAATCCGCCCCTACAGGAACGGTACGCCTGCCCATTGTAGGGCGCGGCCACCGGACGCGCCGCCGTATTGCGGCGAAAACGCGTTGTTTTGGGCGAATCACGGCGCGTCGAGTCGCCGCGCCCTACTTTTGTTTGGCGTTTGCATATTAATTACAGGTCGTCCGCATCTTGGTCGGGCATATCCTCTTCGTCTTCGGGCACGCCGGTATAGCTGCCCAGGGTGTCGGTGGGGATCAGGCGGTCATGCTTGGATTTGCCGCGCCAGGCGCGGATTGCTTTGGCTAATCGGTTTCGCACGCGCTTGCCTCCTTGCTCTTAGTTCATTGTGAATAGAAAAATAGTAAATAGAGGAAAGGCGGCCAATCTAGCAAAGCGCCGCCGCAACCTCTATTTACTATTCCCTAACCCCTAATCCCTATCCCCTAAACTAAAACGGATTCTCCTGCGGATACAACATCCCCTTGGGCTGGTTAAAGGCGATGTCCGGCACGCCGATGTACTTCATGGCCTCGTACAGCACCTTGCCTACATGGGCAAAACCTACGCCGCCGTGATGCGGATAACGCTTGGCGATCAGCACGTGGCGATAGAAGCGGCCCATCTCCGGTATGGCAAATATGCCGATGCCGCCAAAGGAGCGGGTGGCCACCGGCAGCACCTCGCCCTGGGCGATATAGCTGTGCAGCGAGGTATCGGCCGCGCTCTGCAGGCGGAAGAAGGTGATGGGGCCGGGTTTGATATCCCCTTCCAGGGTGCCGCGGGTGATATCCGGTTCCTTGTCAGGCTCCAACGCGCGCTTCATAATCAGCTGATATTTCATTTCGGGCTTGACCAGATGGCAGGCCGACGTGTTGCCGCAATGGAAACCCATAAACGTATCGTTTAGGGTGTAGTTGTGCTTGCCCTTGATCTCGGCTTCGTATATATCGGCGGGCACGGTGTTGTTGATGTCCAGCAACGTGGGCGCAACCTCGGTGGCGCAGGCCAGTATGTACTCGCTGAGCGCGCCGTAAATATCTACCTCGCAGGACACCGGCATCATCTTGGCGGCCAGGCGGCTGTTTACGTAGCAGGGCACAAAGCCGAATTGGGTTTGGAAGGCTGGCCAGCACTTGTTGGCAAACACCACGTACTTGCTGGCGCCCCGGTGCGCTTCGGCCCAATCCAGCAGCGCCAGCTCGTATTGAGCAAGGCGGGGCAGGATGCCGGGCATCTTGTTGCCTTCGCCCAGTTCCTTTTCCATGTCTGCGATCACGCCGGGGATGCGCGGATCATCTTTGAGGGCGTTGTACGCGGCAAACAGATCCAGCTCGGAGTTTTCTTGGATCTCCACGCCCAGGTCGTACAGCGCCTTGATGGGTGCGTTGCAGGCAAGGAAATCGTAGGGGCGGGGGCCAAAGGACAGGATCTTGAGCCCCTTGAGGCCCAGTACAATCCGGGCGATGGGCTCAAATTCGGCGATGAGGGCCGCCAGCTCGGGCGCGGTTCCCACCGGATACTCGGGGATGTAGGCCTTCAGGTTGCGCAGGCCCAGGTTGTAGCTGGCATTGAGCATGCCGCAATAGGCGTCGCCCCGGCCGTCGATCACCGAATCGCCGCTCTCCTCGGCGGCGGCTACCACCATGGTGGGGCCGTCAAACTTGGCCACCAACTGGGTCTCGGGGCCTTCGGGGCCAAAGTTGCCCAGGAACAGCACCAGGGCGTTGCAGCCCTTTTGATTGAGCTCGGCCAGGGCGCGCAGGGCGTCCAGCTCGGATTCCACGGTGGCTTGGATTTCTTCGATTTGGCCGCCGGCTTTACGATAGGCGGCCACGATGGCGGCGCGCCGCCGCTCAGACAGCGCGATGGGGAAGCAGTCGCGGCTTACCGCCACGATGCCCAGCTTTACCTGCGGGATGTTCTGCATACAAAGACCCTCCTCAGTGAGTGTTCAGATTCTGTAAGTATACCATGCATTTGGCCGCGTTGGTAGCGCGGGTTTCCGTATAAGAAAAAAATCCACCTAAAATCGAAAGAAAGCAACCTTCTTGGGGGTATGTGATCAAATTTACCCTACGTTATCATAATAGTCCCAATTATCTATCGGCTCAACCCCATACCTTTCAACCGCTTCATCTATCAGTTCTTGATTGATTAAGAACGGCTCAATAAAATGCGCAACGGTTATGTCCATCATGCCTATTGTTTTATTTATGGTGGCTCCATTATATGATTCCACACCGGGTGCTGTTATTTTTAGTAAATCGGCCAAAGGCCAACTTGTAGAAGGCTCCCCCTCTACTAAATATTTTTCTCCGTACATAAACTCATACACTGAAATTATTCCATCATTTTTATCCGTACGTATTGTTTTTCCTTCCTCTTCCGAGACAGTTGCTATCGCACTTCCCATTAGAAGTCGAAATGTTTCTGGTGTATATGGTATGTGATACGAAACATAGTGATAATTGCTTAAATCACTTACTGTATATGTTTCTTCATTTTCGAACAAGCCTTTTGACAATCCTGAATCTATTCTTGATAAAGCTGCTTCTGAGACTGTTAATCCCTCGTCAAAATAACGCTTTAGCTCGGCTTCAATTAACTGGTCTAACAATTCCTGTGCTGTTATGTATGAAATGGAGACCAGCGTAGTAAATTCATTAATTGTAAGCTCTTCTTGGTTTGGGTATAGTAAATCCGCTATTTGTTCCAGATTTATTCTCACCATTGGATGAGGATCTTGCTTACCGAATAAATACATATTCGTACTTTTTTCATCTTTTGCATAGTCTGCACATACATAAGGATCCTCCATTAGACCTGCAAAATAATTAAAACTTATTATAGATAACTTTCCACGCCGGGCTTCAATATCACTGAGCGCTGCTTCCACTAGTGCACTATTCTTAGTTGCACGCCTCCCCATATACCCTAATCGAAATTTATTTTCAAGGCTTTTTTTCGAGACTGTTGTGTCACCATAAAATTTAGAATAGTGCTGAATGCTCCATTCAAATTCTCCATTAGCAATACTATCTGTTACAAATTCGAAAGCGGCTTCAGGAATTTCATCCACTCTGTCATATGCAATGCCTAACCCTTCTGTGAACTCCGTAGAGTCAGGCCTAAATACCATTCCATTATATAAATACCACAAGGATTCATAGGCCGGCACATAGCCTACCTCGTCTCTCGTCACTGCGGCTTGTGCTACTGGTACAAAAAAAGTTACTGCCATTGCTATCATTAACGCAAACGATAATCCCTTGCCCATCCAACTTCTGATACATTTACCCATATTATGAAATCACCCTTCTTTCATATATTTACGCAACTCGGAGTTGAGTATATTCTACTTGTATATAAAAGTCAATCACTCTATTAGTTTTACGGGATAAAAAATGCACAAAACGAAGTCCGCAAAGCGCGTTTTGAGATGATTTGAAATTTCCTCATCTTCGGTGTATACTAATAGCCACCACATATGAAAGGCGGTGCGGTCATGAGCGAGCCGATTGGACCCGATACGCAGCAGTTTAAGCCCGTAACCGAAAACGCCAACACCGCGGAAAAGATTTTGAAGCGTGTGTATCTGGCGTTGCGTGCCAAGGGGTACGATCCCATCACACAAATCGTGGGATACCTGATGAGCGGTGATCCCACCTATATCACCAGCCACGACAGCGCCCGCTCCCTGATCTGCCGTGTGGAGCGGGACGAGATTATCGAAGAGCTGGTTGGGTATTATGTGCGCGAGGTACAAGAATAGCATGCGACGCGTTCAATTGGGTGCTCGGGGGCCAGAGGTTTCGAGCCTTTGCTTTGGTACGTTGACGCTGGGCCGCCTCCAGCGCGATCTGCCTGCGGACGAGGGCGCGGAACTGATTTGTTATGCCGCCAGCCAGGGCATTGATTTTGTGGACACTGCCGAATTGTACGGCACCTATCCCCACGTGGCGCTGGC
>Ga0123356_10002078_pt1 | contig 21603 bp, 21 predicted proteins | sample TergutEmb28metaG_2_FD_92546 | JGI IMG/M metagenome (GOLD analysis project Ga0123356, IMG submission 92546) | Embiratermes neotenicus P3 segment gut microbial communities from Petit-Saut dam, French Guiana - Emb289 P3 | ecosystem: Host-associated > Arthropoda: Insects > Digestive system > Gut ... | reverse complement strand
TTGAGCGATATAAAAAAAGCGACGTCATTTTTATTCCGAGCGGCGAACAGGATAAGCATAAAGCAATTTTAGGCAAAGGCGAAAAAGTTACGTTATTACTCTTTGAGGTTATTGAAGCTTAACTTCAATGGTATAAATTATTGAAAGGAGGATTTTTATTATGAAAACTAAACAACTCGGGAGGGATTCCTCCCGCTAACAGGAGGAAATTATGGACTATATAAAAACCAACAAAGCCGCGTGGGAAGAGGCATTCGAGAACCGCACGCAGGGCTGGGGCGACGACAATCATATCACACTCAAAAGCGAGAAGCTCGCCTTTTTCGACAGCGACTTAAAAGAATTTATGGCGAGCATGGACTTAAAAGGCAAAGCCATTGCACAGTTTTGCTGTAACAACGGGCGTGAGCTGCTTTCGCTTGTGCTTGACAGCGGTGCGGCTTCGGGGACAGGCTTCGACATCGCCGAAAATATTCTGAACCAAGCCAAAGAAACAGCGCAGAAAGCGGGAATTACAAACTGCGAGTTCGTGAATTGCAACATTCTTGAAATTCCCGAAAGCTATTACGGCAGGTTCGATTTTATCTACTTTACAATCGGCGCAATCGTTTGGTTTCAGGATTTAAATCTGCTTTTTGAAAAGGCAGGGAAGTGCCTCAAAGCAGGCGGAACGCTGTTAATCAATGACGGGCATCCGGTTATGCATATGCTTCCGCAATCCGGCGAGGATGAATTTGACGAGAAGAATCTGAACAAGTTCGCGTATTCATACTTCAGAAAAGAAGCGTGGATTGGAAAGCAAATGGGGTATATAGCGGGCGGCTACGAAAATAAATCGTCAACGTTTACGGACTACTCATATACGCTTTCTGACATTATTAACGCGCTGTCAGCCGGCGGCATGAAGACAGTAAAACTGAACGAGTACGACTATGACATCGGCAGTATAGGCTCGGATTTGTACGATAAAAAAGGAATCCCGCTGTCGTATATTCTAATCGCAGAAAAATCGTAAATAAAAAGGGACACTTTATAATTTAAAGTGTCCCTTTTTTTATATATCATCTATTGCAATTGTGGTATTTTTCAGCGAACTATAAAAATTCACGGTTTCTGCGGTGAATTTAAGTATGCAGTAATCGGGGTCGGTTACGCCTTTCGGGTAATATTTTTCGTCGCCTTTGTTCCAAAAACGCTCTTTAGTTTCGCTGTCTTCAACGACCTCCATCGTACCTGTGAACAATGCGCCTTTGAAGGACGGAATTTTCTTTGAATAGTAAACCGACGCTTTGGGGTTTTTGCGATACTGTGCAACTCTCGCCGAGCTTGTATTAGTTGAAAAATAGTGCGTTTTTATGTCATCGCTTTTAAGATTGAACATACATTTGACCTGCGGGAAACCCTCGTCGTTAATCGAGCTTATATATGCAAATGTGTTACTTTTCCGCATGGAACGGACTTCGGCTATGATTTTACTGTTCATTTTATTTCTCCTTTTTTGTAAGATTGTTTAAAATTCGCGACAGATTTTTTTCAAAGGCGATGATTTCATCATCGTCAAAACCTTCATAGAAAAATTCGCTCATGCGTGACGATACGTCGTCATATTGGCTTTTTAAAGTGCGAGCAGTTTCGGTTAGTTTGATGATAATTTTTCGGCGGTCAGCTTGAATGAATTGACGTTTAATATGACCTGAAGCTTCGAGCCTGTCCAGCATACTTGTTAGCGTTGTTTTGGCAAGCCCTGTCTTTCCTGAAAGCTCGCTAATGGGAATATTGTCTGTATTCCACAACACAAACAAAATCCGCCCTTGCGCACCATTGAACTGGTCTATTCCATGCTCTGAAAGCAGCTTTTCAAATACCCGCCCTTGAATCTGTTTAATTTTACTGATTAAAAAGCCGCCGTTTGTTTTTGAAATCATTATAACAACCTCCCTCTATATAGTATAGTACTATATAGAACAAATGTCAAGAATTTTTTTGGTTTTTAATTTAAAAGGTCGGGCGTGGAAGCCCGACCCTACATATTCTACGCCCCCTGTGAAACGTATGTTTTCAAGTTCCCCTCGTAAACGATTTTCTTGCTCGCTTTCAAGAGCTCCTGCGGACTCACGAACACGCGCGGCGTGCCGAGGTCAAAGATTCCACTTTCGTAAAGCACGTAATAAACGAACTCGGAGCAGAAAAATCTGTTCTTGTTTTTGTAGTCGAGATGAAAGAAATTCGCGAGTAAGCCTAAATAATTGTAGCCGTAATCCTTGCGCCGCGAAAGGAATTCGTCGAGCTTTTCCATAACTTTTTTGTATTGCTCCTCGGTCACGGCGAGCTCGAGAACAGTGCCGGGCAGGTCGGCGAATTTGCCGTAAACGCCCTCGTTGAAGTTCTCCTGCTTGAAGCCGCAGGGACACGGATAAGTCGTCCAGTGCCGCCCGAAGCTGAACATCGAATGAAGCTCCTCGTCGAGCGAAAGCGCGGCGTGGGTGAATTTATTGCGTTTGAACAGGTTCATCAGTTTTGCCGGTACTGTCGGGCTTTTTATCAGTACGATATAGATTTTTTTCATGCTTTTTATCTTTCTTCTTTCTTTTATTGAGATAATTTTTTAAGTATATTTTCAGTGGCTTTCGCCGCTTCAAAAACGATTTTTTCAATGTCGATGGTTTTATATTCGCCGTTTTCGTAAAGAATTTTCCCGTCGCACATCGTCATAATTATATCGCCGCCGCAAGCGGAATAAACAACGTTGTTGACTAAATTGTGCGCGGGGTTCATGTTCGGCTTTGACAGGTCTAATGCGATTAAGTCAGCCGCGAAGCCCTCCTTCAGCAGTCCGCAGTTGAAACGCCCCTGCGATAACGCGCCCGCTCTTGTCGCAGAGTACAGCGTGTCACGCGGCGAAGAAGCCGCAGGCTCGGCGAAGATTCCCTTATGCAAAAGCGAGAAGAATTTCATTTCCTCAATGAAATTTAAGCTGTTGTTGCTTGCACAGCCGTCCGTGCCGATTGCGACGTTTACGCCGTTTGCTTTGAGCTTCGGGACGTTGCAGGTTCCGCTCGCGAGCTTCAGGTTGCTAATCGGGCAGGAAGCGACAGTTACGCCTTTTTCTTTGAAAATAAGGATGTCATCGTCCTCAAGATGAACGCAGTGCGCCGCAGTAGTAGGGCTGTCTAATAAGCCGTGCTCGGCTAAGTAAGCCGCAGGAGTGAGCCCGTGACGCTTTTTGCACTCTTCGTGCTCGAACTTAGTTTCGCTGACGTGAACGTGCACACGTGCGCCGATTTCTTTGGTGTATTCGGCAAGCTGACGCACGGTTTTGGGGTTTGAGGTGTACTCCGCGTGAAGCGACATATCTATTTTTATGCGCTCGTCCGCTGAATTATGGTAGTTTTTGAATAAGCTTTCGCACTCGCGGAAACGCTCGGTTTCGCGCAGTTCTTCGTCCGTGAAGCTTAGAATCGCTCTGCCGATGTTGCATTTTAAGCCGGCTTCGGTGTAAGCGCGCACCATGTCGTCGCAGAAATTATACATATCCGTAGTTGAAACAATCCCGAAGCGTACAGACTCGGCAAGTCCGAGCATTGTACCGAGGTAGACCGCGCTTCCGTCAAGCTGATTTTCAAAAGGAAAAATGCGGGTTTCAAGCCAGTCTTGAAGCCCCAAATTTTCGCCGTAGCCGCGCAGAAGCGTCATCGGCGTGTGCGCGTGGCAGTTGTAAAACGCGCTCATGAGCAGCTTATTCGCGCCGTCATAAATTTCGCCGAAGTCGCAGGAAGGCTTGCTGTCGCCGATAAAAGCGATTTCTTTGCCCCTAACGCCGACATACATATTCGGACGCACGTTGAAGTTTTCGTCGATTATTGTTATGTTACTAAAAAGCATTTGAACCTCCGTCAAGCGAAAAAATCTGCAAGCATTATGAAAAAAGTTACGAGAGAAGCAAAAATTCCAACGGTAGCAAAAAAATATAAAAAGTCAGATTCTTTTTTATTCTTTTCTCTTATTGTCTTTGCAACATCAAACGCCATTACAATCATTAACGTAGAAGCAATTGGCGTGAAAATTATAAAAATCAAAGGGTTTTCTGTATCAACATTAAATACTTCTGTCAATAGCAAAAGAACTATAATTAAGACAGTGTATATGCTTGTATATATGAAGAATTTTTTCTGATTGCGTTTATTTTCAAAAGATAAACCGTAATGAAAAATTGCGATGAGCAACATTATAAAAGCGATAACGCCTGTGACTGCCTTTGCTAAAATATCTTCGGATACACCTGAAGCACTCCATAAAATTGATGTAACTATTAGGTAAAAGAAAAACGTGCGTTTATTCCAAGTAGTTTTCTTAAACATTTATTTTGTCTCCGCACTTTTTACTAACGCCTTAAAATGCTCCCCGCGTTCCTCGAAATTTTTGTAAGTATTATAACTCGCGGCGGCGGGCGAAAGAATACAGCGGCGTTTCGTCACGCGCACGGCATATTGCACAGCATCTTCCATGTTTTTCGCGCGATATATGTTGATTCTGCCTGATTTCAACGTTTCTGCGATTTTATATCCGCTGTCGGGCAAGGCAATCATATTCATTATACCACATTTTTTGCTTTTGTCAAGGAAATCTGTGAGTTCTGCGTAACAAATTCCTCTGTCCATGCCGCCGATGATGAGCGTGTCGGTGTCGGGATAAGCTTCAACCGCCAAAATCGCCGCCCGCGGAATCGTGGAAATGCTGTCGTTGACGTACTCTGCGCCGTTTATAGCGTCGACGAATTCGAGGCGGTGAGGAAGCCCGTTAAAACTTTCCAAGGCAGAAATTGCATCTTTTTTGTCGCAACCGAACCGCGCGCAAACTTCCATAGCGACACGAATATTATATTGGTTGTGCTTGCCCGGCAGACGTGAATTGTAGGTTTTGGTTTGTTCGTAGGAAAGCGGGAGTTTTTCGCCTTTTGATGAGCGCAATTTATGAGAATCGAGCTCATCAAGAAAAATTAGCAAATCACTTTCTTTTTGGTACAGATAAATATTTTCTTTCGCCGCGCGGTAATCTGCGAAGCTATTGTAATGGTCAAGGTGCTCCTCGTAAAGGTTCAGAAACACTGCGATATTCGGCGAAGCCTGCAGGTATTCAAGCTGATGGCAGGACATTTCACACACAAGAATAGTTTCGGGCGCGAACTGCTTCGCAAGCGGCGGAACGCCGATGTTGCCAATAAGCGCGGATTCTTTGCCGCAATAATTGAGAACGTGATGAATCAACGAAGAAACGGTAGATTTACCTTTTGTGCCTGTGATTCCGACGATTTTGTTTTGGCTGAAGCGAAGAAGCAAATCCGTCTGCGAGGTGATTTTCGCCTTGATATTAGCGGGGATTTCTAAGCCTTTGAAGCTGATTCCGGGCGATTTCATAATCACATCAACCTCGCTGTCATGAAGCGCGTCGAGGTAATTTTCGCCCGTGTAAGCTTTGAAGTTCAAGCCTTTCACGGCGTCGGGATTTTTGTCGGCAACCACGATTTTGCACGGCAAATCCCGCAACAAAGCCAAAGTAGACTTGCCCTCCAAGCCCAAGCCGAGAATCAAAGCTGTTTTATTTGTAAAAAAATCTTTCATTTCAATAACTCCAAAAATTCATCGGGAATAAAATTATTTTCGTCGAAAAAGCTGTCTAACAGAGCGGGATTTGCGCGGTTTTTGTCAAGCGCTAAGTTCACCTCTTCGCGGGTTCCCACACATTCAAAAGGCTTGTCGTAGTCGGGGTTTTTGAGAGCTTCAAGCAAGTGAAAAAGCGCAGGGTCAGCGAGCAAATTCCTGCCGAAAATAGGGAGCAATTCTTCTTCGCTCAAAAACGCGGAAAGCATGATGTAAACGTAGAGGCACTTCGCGCATTTCGCGCACCATGTGTTAGTTTTTGAGCCGACGTTACAGCTCCTGAAGACGCTCAAATATTGCGGAAAAGTTGCGAATTTCTTTGTAATCTGCCACTCGCTCCAAGGGCGCAGAAGGCTGAAATATTCCGGTAAATCTGCGCCGATTCGCGAGATGTACTCGCGAAAATCACGCTCGAACTCTATAGATTTACTGTACTGGTGATTAACGCCGTCTGCTGTGTTGCCTTCGTTTGCACTGCTTTCGTTTGAAAGCACGATATATTTTTTACCTGTGAGATATGCAAATATAAGCGACGAAAAAGCAATAATTGACGAGAAAGGCGTATGCCCGTTAAGATAGCCGCGCTTGTTTAAATCAAGCAATACAGGGTCAATCGTGCGGCGCACTTGAATCACCTGCGAATCAGCATATCCTGCGGTTTTAGCGCAATCAAGCGCGCTCTGAATATTACCGACTACATAACAATTATTGGAGGTTTTCTGCGATTTAAGCAGCTCGAGCGTGACCACGCTGTCCTTTCCGCCGCCTATGGGGATTAGATTTCCCGCTAACTCGCGCTTTTCGGGCGCGGGAAGCTCGCTTCCTGTTGCATAAATCTGCATAAAATCATCATCGGGCTGAATGTCATTTATATAGAAAAACTCACCGAGCCCGTTCCTGTACAGCTTTTTCCACCACTCTATCTGCCGGTTGTCCAACGCGCCGCAACGCACCTCAACAATCGGAGGGCAGGCGCATTTCCAGTAGCTGACGAGCTCTGCCATGCCGAGATTAAACGCGAGCAGGTCGATATTTGCGCCGTTAAGCGGCACAGAAAACGACCAAACGGGCTTAAAATGAAATTCGTCAATTGAAAAATGAAAGGTAATTTTACCCTCCGAAACCTCGAAATCGTGGTAAACAAGCCGTTTGTGCCGCTCTCGCAGTTCAAAAAATTTACTGTTCATAATGTTCCTTTACGAATTTTGTTGAAATTTGGCGAATAATATGTTAGAATGGAAGTTGACGATAATCGGGAGTGAAAAAATGATTGAAACTTTGAACGCTGCGGGTTTTCTGTCCGAAATCAAAAGGCTGAAGCTTTCGGGCAAGGATTTCCTTGAAATAATCGGAAATTCTAAAATCAGCAACGATATTTACAACGAAATAAAAGAGAACGCAGGGCTTACTTACGAACGGTTGGTAGGGCTCTTAGAGAGCTCTGCGCTTACTTCTGAGGACTTCGCGCGGCTGTTGAGGGACGCGCATACCTTGGCACAGCTTCGCGTGCTTGAACGCCGCAAAGGCAGTGAACAACGGCTCGGGCAGGCACTCGGGCAAGCAGAAGAGCGGCTTGAACAACAGGCAAAGGTACCTGTAAAAACACCTGTAAAAACGCCCGAAAAAACGCAAAATATCGGCTTTGAGCCTGAGCTTAAAATCGCTGATGACGACGGGCTTTACGAGGATATTATCGACGACGAGCCGGAAGAAAACGACGGCGAAGCCTATATTACCGCCGCCGATAACCGCGGGAAAATTATTTTCTGCTTCTGCCTTGTGCTTCTGCTGACCTGCGCAAGCTTTGGTCTGCGCTGGTTTTACACGGGTTCGTTATGGCTTCCGAAGGAAGAAATATTCGTTTTTGAAGCTCCCGAAACTTATCACGAGCTCGCGGAAAGACTGATGAACGCAGGAGATTCGCCGTCAGTGAGAATAGGGCATACGCAGTACGCAATATCGGGTGAGGACTCGGATTTATCAGCGCGGACATTGCTTTTCAACAACAAATATATTTTCAACGTGATTAAAAATTCGCTCTACATCGTTGAATATAACAACGGAATTATGCAGAAAATTGCAGAAATCGAGTATAATAACGAACAAATCCGCGAGCTGTACTTGCTCGGCGACAAGCTTTATGTGATTACCGAGAGCGAATACGAGGGAAGCTTTCACCATGTAGGGAACGCTGTCCTCAGCGTTCCGCATGAACCGGAAGAAACGCTTGAACCGGAAATTATTGCAGACAATTTCACGCAGAAGACAGTTTCCGTGCGCGTTTATGACTCTTGGGACTTTGGCGTTCAGCCCGAGCTTACGCTTACGGCGGACGGTGAATATAACGCGGTTTTACTGCATAAAAACAGGCTTATTCTCGCTACGGACTACACGCCGCATGAACCGCAGGCGTACAGCGACTTGTCGGCGTTTGTGCCGTCTGCCGCGCTCAATGGCGACAGAAAATTTATTGATATGAGTAATATTTACGCGCCGCCTGCCGCACTTATGAATACGGAAATGACAGTGCTCGTCATGCTTGACGGCGCGGAAGCTGTTGGTGAATTCGCAGTTGTCGGAGGTGCGGCGAGCGTCTACGCGGGTGAGGACGCGCTGTTCATAGCGCAATCGGCAGGTGAGAAGTCGCGGCTCATCAGATTTGATTTGAACAGTGAAGATGAACCTGTGTTTTTTGACACAGACGGTGTGATTCCCGTCGGCGGCGTCAGCGAGCGGCATAGTATTCTGCGAGTCGGAGTTTTCAAGGACGACAAAGCCGAGCTTTATATTTTCAACAACGAATTAGAACTGCTTTCGGGGGTTCAGAATATAGGAAACGAGCCGCTTGACGGAGTTTTATTCGACAATTCTCACGTTTATTTTATCGGCGAAAAGCTTTACGCTTTTGACACGGCGAATCTTTCTGAGGTAGTTCCTGTTGAAGATGTAACAGTGCAGATTCATGCAGATTATTTCCACAGAATATCGGACAGAGAGCGGCTTGAGGTCGTTGTTGAGCTTGACGAAAGCGATAATCGCGCGGGAATCCGCTTGAATGTTCATGCGCGTGAGTCGATTATTGCAACGTATTTAATCACTGCCGACAGTAATGTCGCGGGGAACTGGAATCCGTTTCTTTTCACAGACGCAGAATTCGACAAGGAAGCTGTTTTCATTGCGGAAAGAACGGGGATAATACTTGTGCCGATTAAGTTCTCGAACGGCATTGCGGACATTGAAAAGCTTCTTGTTTTCGATTTTCACGAAACCACGGGCTTTACGCTCAAAAACGAAATCGTTTATATTTACGAGCTCGGCGGCGGGAACGAGCGCAGGCGCGCCCTGCTGATTGACGGGTTTATCTACAGCTTTTGGGATACGACAGCGGTGAGCGCGGACGAGCTCGACGGCTCGGTGGTCATGAAGCTGGAGCTTTGATATTAATTTTAGCATATTTTTAAATTTAAAGCAATAGGTATTGAAGTTCTCGGGAAAATATAGTATACTGAATATAATATGTAATCAGAAAGGCTTCGATAGGAGTGATTTAAATGTCGGCAAAAGAACAATTACAAGATGTACTTGATTTCATTGGTGAAAAAGAAGCTATGCAAATTTTAGTTTATGTAAAAGAATCATTCGCGTTAAAACCTAAGTCGTGGGAGGATATTGAGGAAGATGAACCCTCTCCCGATGAGGTTTTGGCGTTTGAGGAATACCGTGTAAGCAAAAATCAATAGATAAAATAAAACAGAAAGAGGAAATTTATGGCACAGGAATTTTACGTAACTCTCGATACTCTCGTGGAAGAATTCGAGTTAGAGCCGCTTTACAACCCCGGTGAGCTGGCTGACATCCGCATAACCAACAACGACATCAACCGCCCGGGCTTACAGCTTGCGGGCTTCTACGAGTATTACGACAACAGCCGCATACAAATTGCGGGAAAGGCCGAGTTCGCCTACCTCGCGCATTACACCGAGGAACAACGGCTGAAAATATTTGACGAGCTGTTAGCGACAAAGCCGCCTGCGTTTATCATTACGCGCGAGATTGACCCTTATCCCGAAATCATGTCAGTCGCGGCGAATTACGAGGTAACTGTACTTAGAAGCAAGGAAAGCACGTCTACCTTTATGGCGAAATTAATCGCTTTTCTTAACATAAGGCTTGCGCCGAGAATCACGCGGCACGGCGTTTTAATTGAGGTTTACGGCGAAGGCTTGTTAATCCTCGGCGAAAGCGGTGTGGGTAAGAGCGAAACTGCAATCGAGCTTGTAAAGCGCGGGCACAGATTAGTCGCGGACGATGCGGTTGAAATCCGCAGAACCTCCAACATAACACTCGTCGGAAGTTCACCCGACAATATCCGCCACTTCCTCGAACTGCGCGGAATCGGCATTATCAACGCGCGTCAGCTTTTCGGTATGGGTGCGGTTAAGATTTCGGAGAAAATTGACCTCGTGGTGGAAATGGAGCTTTGGAACCCCGAAAAGGTCTACGACCGCATGGGAATGGATAATCATTATATGGCGATTTTAGGCGTAAAAGTCCCGCATTTGACGATTCCTGTTAAGCCCGGGCGTAACCTTGCAGTAATTCTCGAGGTTGCAGCGATGAACAACCGTCAGAAGAAAATGGGCTATAACGCGGCGCAGGAGCTTCTCGACAATTTAGGGTTAAATATGGAAGCGAGCAATACAGTCAGAGATTATGATTAGTAATTTGTGCAAAACAATGAGAATAAAATAGGAACATGATTGATTTAAACAAGCTTGAAAAAATATGCAAAAAATACGGCGCGGAGTATGAACTTAACGCGCCGCTTGCGCCGTACACGACATTCAAAATCGGCGGAGCGTGCGACTTTCTTGTGAAAGTAAATTATATTGGGCTGTTGCAAAAAATCGTGCAAACCGGTGTAAGCTATCGCGTACTTGGAAACGGCAGTAATGTGCTTGTTTCTGACGAAGGCGTGCGGGGCGTTGTGTTTTTGATTGGAAGCGACTTGGCGAAAATCGAAGTCACCGGCGATGAACACGGCGACTGGATACATTGCGAGGCAGGTGCAAGCTTAACTAATTTATGTCTTGCGGCGAGAGACGCAGGGCTGACAGGCTTAGAGTTTGCCTACGGAATCCCGGGTTCTGTAGGCGGTGCGATTTATATGAATGCGGGAGCTTACGGCGGTGAAATGTCAAACGTGGTAAGTGCTGTAAATTATTTTGACGAAAACGCAGACGATGGGTTTGGAACTTATATTTCTGATTCTGCGGATTTCGGTTACAGAAAAAGCCCTTTTATGGGAACTAAAAAGATAATAACATACGCAAGCTTTGAGCTTCAAAAAGGCGACAAGGCGCAAATTACTGCAAAGATGAACGATTTTATGCAGCGGCGCAGGGATAAACAGCCGCTTGAATTTCCGAGCGCGGGCAGTACTTTCAAGCGTCCCGAGGGTGATTATGCCTCGCGGTTGATTGACGTATGCGGCTTAAAGGGCTTCACGGTCGGCGGCGCGCAGGTCAGCGAGAAGCACGCGGGCTTCGTTATAAACAAAGGCGGCGCGACCTGCAAAGATGTGCTGACGCTTATAGAAGCAGTGAGAGAGCGGGTTTTCAAGGAAACCGGAATTATGTTAGAGCGGGAAGTTGAGGTCATAAAATAATGGAAATCGTGATTATTACAGGGCTTTCGGGTTCGGGGAAATCCTGCGTTGCCGACGTTCTTGAGGACGCCGGTTACTTCTGCGCGGACAACTTACCGCCGCAGTTGATTCCGAAATTCGCAGAAATTTGCAAGGATAATACCGAGATCGAACGAATCGCACTTGTGACCGATATTCGCGGCGGAAGTATGTTTTTGTCGCTTCCCGAGCGGCTTCAGGAGCTGCGCGAGCAGGGCTACAGCGTGCGGCTTTTGTATACGGACGCCGACACGGAAATCATCAAAAAACGCTTCAATGAAACGCGCCGCCGTCACCCGCTGACAGAAGCGGCAGGTGGTGATTTAGATAAGGCGATTGCCGCCGAGAACGAAATTTTGGCGCCGCTGAAGCAGATGGCAGACTTGTATATAGACACAGGCGGAATCGGCGTTTCGCGGCTTAAAGAGCACGTTTTCGACCTGTTGAAGCACGACTTTTCTGACTCGATGATGATTACTTGTTTGTCGTTCGGATTTAAGCATAATTTTTCGGGGCAGGCGGATTTGCTGTTCGATGTGCGGTTTTTGCCGAATCCTTTTTACGTTGAGGAATTGAAAGAAAAAACGGGGCTTGATGCGGAAGTGCGCGATTATGTGATGTCGGCGGATTGCACAAAAAGCTTGATTTCGCGGCTTTCGGAGCTACTTGAATTTATGGTTCCCGAATATGTCAGAGAGGGAAAAAGCCGCTTGACAATTGCATTTGGTTGCACAGGCGGGCGGCACAGAAGCGTTGCGCTTGCTGAATATTTTCGCGGCTGGCTGACGGAAAAAGGCTATAACGCTTCTGCGTTGCATAGAAATATTTAGGTGAATTATGACGTTTTCAAGTGAAGTAAAAAACGAGCTTTGTGGGCATCGCGAAACGTTGAAAAACCACCGTAAAATCTTGTTTTTCGGCATGATTTACGGTGCGCGCAGGAAACCAAAAACTGAAAGCGAAGCGGTGATTACGCTGTACGAAAAGCTTTCGGCAGAGTTCGCGGGTGAGCAATTCGATGCAGTAAATGTAGGCAGTGACCGCGAAACGGGGTTGTTTTTGCGCGGTGTTTTTTTATCGCGCGGAACTGTTTCCGACCCTGCGCAAAACTATCACTTAGAGCTGAATATTCCCGATGAAATCAAGGCGGACGAGCTCTTCGCGATGATTACAGAGAGCGGAATTTCCATTAAAAAAGGTGCGCGAAAAAGCCGCTCGATTTTGTATATTAAAGAAAGCGAATTGATTTCTGATTTTCTGACTTTCATCGGCGCAGGCGTGAATTCTATGGAAATAATGAACGCGAAAATCATGAAGGAAGTACGCAATAACGTCAATCGCGCAGTCAATTGCGACGCGGCAAATATAGAAAAAACGACGCGCGCGGCGGCTGTGCAAATTGCGAATATTGAGTTTATATTTAAGAAAAAAGGCGCGGAATTTTTACCGCCCGAGCTCAAGCAAATTGCGAAATTAAGGCTCAATAATTTTGAAATGAGCTTGAAAGAAATCGGCGAGGCGTGCGAGCCGCGACTCAGTCGTAGCGGGGTTTTTCATCGGTTTGAAAAAATAAATAATATAGCGGAGAAGCTGCGAAATGAAAGTTAAAATTAATGCAAAAAAATCGTATGACGTTATTATTAAAAAAGGAATATTAGCTGAAATTACGGTGCATTTGCCGGCAGATTTTAAAGGAAGAACTGCCGCCATAATTACCGACAGCAACGTCATGCCGCTGTATGAAACTGTTGTTCGCAAATCGTTGGAAAGCGCGGGTATCAGCGTGTTTTCATACGCTTTTGAAAGCGGAGAAAAAAATAAAACGTCCGAAACGCTTTTCAATGTATTAAACTTTTTAGCTGAAAATAAAATCACGCGCTCAGATTTTATAATCGCGCTCGGCGGCGGAATTGTCGGCGATATGGCGGGCTTCGCCGCGGGAATATATCTGCGCGGAATCAGATATATTCAGGTTCCAACGACGTTTTTAGCGGCTGTGGATTCCTCGGTGGGCGGGAAAACCGCTATAAATCTTGAAGCGGGAAAAAATTTAGCGGGGCTGTTTTATCAGCCGGAAATTGTAATCTGCGACCCCGAAACATTTTGCACACTTGATGATATTACGTTTGCAGACGGCGTTTCAGAAGCGGTCAAGCACGGGTTCATTTGTGATGAAGTATTTTTCCGCTGTTTAAGCGGAAAAACCCGCGCTGAATACATGGAAAATATAGTGGAAATTGTTGCGCGGAACGTTGAAATTAAAGGCGGAATCGTTGAAGAAGATGAGCTTGAAAAAGGGAAGAGACAGCTTTTAAATTTCGGACATACGGCAGGTCATGCGATTGAGAAATGCACTAATCACGCGGTTTCGCACGGACAAGCTGTAGCGGCGGGAATGATTTTAATGAGCAGAGCGGTGCATAAAAAAGGCTTCTGCGATAAAGATTATTCGCAGGAAATAGAGGCGGCATTTTCAGGATTCTCGAGTTTAATTGACATGAATTTGAGCGCAGAAAAATTATACGAAGCGGGGCTTTCTGACAAAAAAAGAAGCGGCGAAAAAATAAATATTATCATTCCCGAAAGCGTCGGAAAGTGCGTAATAAAGCAGATAAATGCAGAAGAATTGCTTGAATTATTTAAAGCAGGACTGGAGAAATAAATGACATGAAAATAAAAATTACTCCGCGAAAATTATCGGGAGAAATCGCGGCGATTACTTCAAAATCAGCGGCGCACCGTGCATTAATTTGCGCGTTTTTATGCGAAGAAAAACCTCAAATAAAAATTGAAAACACTTCAAAAGATATTGAAGCAACGCTTGCGTGTCTTGGCGCGATGAATGAAAAAAATCCTCTTCTTGACTGCCGCGATTGCGGTGCGACATTTCGGCTTTTACTGCCGTTGGCAGCGCATTTGTGCGAGGGTGCGAGGTTCGTTGGTGAGGGGCGATTGCCCGAACGTCCGATTGAAGATTTGCTTGATACGCTTCGTGCAAACGGCGTGAAATTCTCGGCGGACAAGCTGCCTTTTACAGTTTCGGGTGAGCTCAAAAGTGGCGAATTTATTCTGCCGGGAAACGTGAGCTCGCAGTTCGTTAGCGGGTTGCTTTTTGCGCTTCCGCTACTTGACGGCGACAGCGTAATTAAGCTAATTTCTCCGCTTGAATCCAAGGGATACGTTGATATGACGATAAATTCATTGAAAGAATTTGGCGTTAAAATTGAGCAAAAAGAAAATTGCTACGTAGTTAAAGGCGGACAAAAATTCATTTCACCTAAAGAAATAAATATAGAAAAAGACTGGTCAAATGCGGCGTTTTTCTTGGCGGCAGATGCAATCGGCGGCGATGTGAAAGTAACGGGATTAGATATAAAATCGTCGCAGAGAGACAAAGAAATAGTTAGCATATTGAAGCAATTTCAATTGCAAAGCGAGCTTCGCGGTATAGAAATCGACGTTTCGCAAATATCTGATTTAGTACCGATTTTAGCGGTTGTAGGCGCGTTTGCGAGAGGCGAAACTGTCCTTTACAACGCAGCGCGATTACGCATGAAGGAGTGCGACCGTCTCTCCGGAGTGTGCGAAATGTTGCAAAATTTAGGCGCGAAGGTTGAAGAAAAAGCCGACAGCTTGATTATAACCGGAGGCGCGTTAAAAGGCGGAATTGTTGACAGCAAAAACGACCACAGAATCGTCATGGCGGCGGTAATTTGCGGTAGCTTTTGCGAAGGCGAAACGATTATAAACGGCGCGGAGGCAGTGGAAAAATCGTATCCGAAGTTCTTTGAGGATTTCGTAAAATTAGGAGGAAAAGCCGATGTCGTCTGAGTTTGGAACGAACATAAAAGTCTCTGTGTTCGGGGAATCACACGGCGCGGCAATCGGCGCAGTGATTGACGGATTGCCTGCGGGTGAGGAAATAAACGAGCAGGAATTGCTCGCTTTTATGGCGCGGCGTGCGCCCGGCGCGGCGTTAACAACGCCGCGAAAGGAAGCGGATTTTCCGCGATTTGTTTCGGGCGTTTATAAGGGGAAAACGACAGGCTCGCCCGTTTGCGTGATGATTGAAAACACGAATGTTAAGTCTTCCGATTACGAAAAAATGAGCGCGATTCCGCGCCCGGGACACGCTGATTTTACGGCGTTTGCGAAGTATTCGGGCAACGCGGATATGAGAGGTGGCGGACATTTTTCGGGAAGATTAACTGCGCCGATTTGCGCAGTTGGCGGAATCGCGTTGCAGATTTTGAAGCGTCGCGGAATTCTCATAAACGCAAGCATAGTCGAGATTGGCGGGGCTACTGCCGACAAAATGCAAGAGGTATTTGAGGGCTTGAACGGCGATTCTGTCGGCGGTTTGATTGAGTGCTGTGCTACGGGTATACCTGCGGGGCTCGGGGGCGGAATGTTCGGGCTTGAAAGCAAGCTGTCATACGCACTTTTCGGGATTCCCGGGGTTAAAGGTGTGGAATTCGGCTCGGGCTTTGCGGGAAGCAGAAAAAAAGGCAGTGAAAATAACGATGCGTTCTGCGTTAAAGACGAAAAAATTTTCACTGAAACAAACAATCACGGCGGCTTGCTCGGCGGGATTACGACAGGTATGCCGCTCGTTTTCAGAATCGCGCTGAAGCCGACGCCGAGCATTGCGCTTGAACAGGACAGCGTGGATTTGAACACGCTCGAAAACGTAAAATTAAAGATAGAAGGCAGGCACGACCCCTGCATTGCAATCCGCGCTGTGCCTGTGGCAGAAGCGGTTTGCGCGTTAGTTCTGCTTGATGAAATGGTGTAGAAATTATAAAAAGCATGAGGCTAATATGAATGAATTATTTTCAAAAATTACAAATGAATTAGTGAGAAAAGGTAAACGTATAATTGGAATTAACGGTGTGGATTGTGCGGGAAAAACAACGTTTACAAAGAATTATTCAAATTATTTAACGTCGATTGGCATTAAAAACGTAATTATTCATATTGATGATTTTCATAATACGCGGGAAGTGCGTGACCGAGGCGATTATTACGACACCGCACTCAATTATCAACTGCTTATTGATGAAATACTTAAACCGTTGATGAAGAGCGGAAATGTAGACAGGGAGATAATTTGTCTTGATGTTGAAACAGATAAATTCGAGAATATTAGACATTATAAAATTGATGAAGAAACCATCGTATTGATTGAAGGATTTTTGCTGTTCAGACCGCCGATGTCAGAATATATTGACGGGAGAATATTTCTTCATATTGAATTCGAGGAAACATTAAAGCGCACTGCTGTCCGTGATGTTCCGAAGCACGGTGAATGGTTTATCGAGTTGACAAATGATTTGTTTATCCCCACGCAAAAGCGATATTTAAGTGAATTTGAACCGCATAAAAATTGCGATATATTTATCGACAATAATGATTATAAAAACCCGGTATTAAAGCTGTTTCGCACATGAAAAGGAAGGACGAAAAATGAACTTAGAAAACATAAGAAAAGATATCGACGCGCTTGACAACCAAATCGCCGAACTCATAAATAAACGAATGAAAATCGTAGAAAACGTCGCGGAATATAAAAAGCAAACAGGAACGGGAATAACTGACAACAAGCGGGAAAATGAAATTTTCGCCCGTGTTTGCACAGGCGAAAATGAAAAGGAATTGCGTATGATTTTTGAAACGATTTTACAAGCGAGCAGAGAATATCAAAGCCGCGTAATTTCAAGCTCTGTTTGAATTGGCGGCGCGCCGTAAAGCTTTGCGCTCCGCTCGTCGGGCTGAGTGAAGCCGACGTTGATTTTCCACTTGCCGCCGATTTTATATAAATCGCCGTTGCTATCGCGCCGCAAAAATGCGTTTTTATCAAGCGCGATTGTGAAGGATTTAGACTGCTTTGAGTCAAGCTCAATCCGCTTAAAACCAATTAAACAGCGGATTTCCTTTGTGTTCACGCTTTCTGCATAAATTTGCACTACCTCACCGGCTTTCATTAAGCCGGTGTTTTTTGCGATGAAATTAACTGCGGTTTCGTTGACATTTACATCGCTGAGTTCAAATTTACTGTAGCCGAAACCGAAGCCGAACGGATAAAGCACATCGCCTTTAAAGTAGCGGTACGTGCGGTTTTCCATGTTATAATCGCAGAAATCAGGCAGGTCAGAGTCGCTGTTGTGAAAGGTCACGGGAAGCTTCCCCGACGGGCTGATTTCCCCGAAAATAATGTCCGCAATTGCGCGCCCGCCCTGTGCTCCCGGGTAAAATCCGTGCAGAATTGCGCTGACATTTTCGCTGTTCTGCGCCCACATAAGAGCGAGCGCACTGCCCGCAAGAACGACTAAAATCACAGGTTTGTTTCCTGCGGCGGCAGTCACTTTTTCGAGAAGCTGCTGTTGTCTGCCGGGCAGATTAATGCTCGGTTTATCGCCGCTCGAATACTCGATTCCTTCGCCGCCCTCTTCGCCCTCAATCCGCACGTCGAGCCCGAGGCAAACCACGACTGCGTCACTGCTCTTTACCGCGGAAATCGCTTCGGATTCTAAGCTGTCGGGAAGAGTCAGCGCGCGCACTCTGTCGTTAAATAAGTGACAACCTTCGGCATAGAAAACCCGCGCGTTACAGGCGTTTGCGTATTCACGAATTCCGCCGAGAACAGTAACATATTCGCTCGCTGTTCCCTCATAATTCCCGACAAGTGCGGCACGGCTGTCGGCGTTAGGGCCAATTACGGCTATTGATTTTATTGCGCTTGGAGCAAGCGGTAAAGCTCCGTTATTTTTCAGCAAAACTATACCGTTTTGTGCAGTTTTTAAGTTCAATTCTCTGTGCTTCGGGCAATCGACCACATCGTAGGGAATGTTGATGTATTGCGGATTTTTCGGGAAGTTACCGAGCAAGCCGAGCTTCATTCTTGTTACAAATAAATGCTCAACAGCGTCGTCGATTTTGTCCACAGAAAGCAAGCCTTCTTTCACTGCAATTAAGCAGTAACCATACAGGTTTCCGCAGTTGAGGTGACAGCCCATGTTGACGGCTAAAGCCGCCGATTCAGCCGCGTTCGCGGTGACACCGTGCTTCTCGTGGAAGTCCTTAATCGCCCAGCAGTCGGACGTTACGTAGCCGTCGAAATTCCACTTTTTACGAAGAATATCCTGCAATAAAGCCTTTGAACCGCAGCAGGGCTCGCCGTTTGTGCGGTTGTAAGCGGGCATAAAGCCTTCAACGTTTGCTTCATAAACCATCGCTTCAAACTGCGGCAAGTAGGTATTCCATAGGTCATAATCGTTGCACTCGGCGTTGAATTCATGCCGCAAATCCTCGGGGCCCGAATGCACTGCGAAATGCTTTGCGCAGGCGGCGGTTTTCAAGCAATTTTCATCATCGCCCTGCAAGCCCTGCACGAATTTAATCCCCAGCCGCGCGGTTAAATACGGGTCTTCGCCGTAGGTTTCGTGACCTCTGCCCCAGCGCGGGTCGCGGAAAATATTGATGTTCGGCGACCAAAATGTCAGCCCCTTGTAAATATCTCTGTCGCCCTCGCGCACGCAGGCGTGGTGCTTCGCGCGGCCCTCATCGGAAATCGCGACTGCAACCTCGTGCAGTAATTCCACGTCGAATGTCGCCGCCATCGCAATCGCCTGCGGGAAAACTGTCGCTGTTCCGGCGCGCGCAACGCCGTGCAAAGCCTCATTCCACCAGTTATAAGCGGGAATCCCGAGCCGCGGAATCGCCGCGGAATTATGCAGCATCTGCGAGACCTTTTCTTCTAAGCTCATCTGCGTTATGAGCGCGCGTGCGGCGGATTTGTAGTCTGTCATGGTTTCTGCCTTTCTGTTAAATATTATCTGCAACGGAAGACTGCGAGATTCTCCATTCGCCGTCGATATTCTTTTCAATGGTCATCGTGGCGAAATTAGGGGATACATGGTAAGGACCGCTGCCTCCGTACCAATACAAAGTGTATACATTCGCCTCAATGATTTCTGTATTTTCTGAAATAATATCAATGTAATAGCCATATATAAAACTGCCTCCGAAGCCGTCTTTTTTTATGTGATAAAGTCCGTCTTCTTTTTCAATAAGATGAGGTGGTCTTGTCCATGACCAATCGCCGTGAAACTGCTCGAACTCAACAAAAAGCTGTGCGTAAATCTTATGTGAAAGCTCCTCTGTAAATATTTCATTTAAGGTTTCAATATATTCATCTTCTGTGCGGAAGCCCTCTTCAGTAATTTTTGAATAAGGGTCAGTAAATCCCGCTCCGTTCCATGTTTCATTAGGCACGGTTTCAATGGTTGTGTAGTAAACCTTCCATTGATATTCATTTAGTTTTTCTAAAGAATCAAAAGCAATTTTCAAGCTTCCTTCATCAGGGTCAAGCCTTTGCGAAACGCCGTTAAAACGATTGTTTTCGCTGTCGTATGTGAAGACAACTTCTCCGTAAAAATCTCTGTGAGCATAATTTGAATAGAAAACCTTGAATGAATTGTCGCCAATAGGAATCCCCGTCAAAATCGGAACACCTATCTCCTCTATTTTTTCGCCGTCTTCATAGAATTCTATCGGCAGAAACTTATCATCACCAATAGTGTAGACGAAAAATGTATCTGGGTTATAATAAGCTTCTGTATGGTTGGTAAAAGCAATTATAATCGGCTCAATTCCGAATAACGGCAGTACTAAATCTCCATTCATATAATAACCCTGCGAAAAACTGCTTTGCGTTTTTCCGGCATTAACTCTGTCTACTTCCGCGCCGTTTTTTTCAAGAATGATATACCTATTTTGCTCCTCTGTTTCCTCTCTCGCTATAACTATAGTATAATCATTATAATTTAAAGCCATGCTCTCCCTATAAAAGAACAGTTCCGGTTCTTCGGATTCGTCAGCTATTTCTTCCTGCGGGACGCTGAGGACAGCGTCCCCTACATCTGGTTCTTCGGCTTCGGGCGGGGCGTCAAGCACGCCGTCCCCTGCAAGCGGTTCTTCCGCATTGCAAGCCGCGAGCAGAATCATTCCCGCTAAAAACAAAGCTGTTAATCTTTTCAAAATTGTTAATTGTCTCCTGTTCATTGTAATTTAACCTCCGTTCCGCCCCATTCAATCACTGCGAAGCCCGTCCGCTCGAACGGTTCAAGCTGTTGCTCGGGGATATTCACAGGTGCTTCAAGCGGCATAAACGCCATGAAAATCCGCTGAATACTGTCGGGCTTCGGCGAGATGTGCATTGCCGCGTTTTCCTCGTAAACAGTGGTCTGGAACGTGATTAAGTTATATGCATTGTTTTGCATTAACGGCAGGTAATAAACGATAAATTCGTTGTATTCGCGCGGGATTAAGCCTAAGTAGGCTAATTTTTCTTGAAAAAACTCAATAGTATCGCTGCCCTTGACCACGAATCCGCTTGAAAAATCCCAGTTCGCGGGGCCTCTGCCTGCCCAGTAAAGATACTGGTATTCGCGGTTGTCGGCTTTGCTGAACAGCGTGCCGTCGGGGTGGGCGGTGACGCTCCAGCCGTCGCCGTAATCGGGATAAGTCGCGGTGAAATAACCGCCGCGCGGGAAAGTAACGCGGACCTCAACATCGGTGATTTCCTCGGGGTAGAGATAAACGACGGGTTTAGCGTATGCGCCGATTGAATAAATAAGCGGGTCTGAAAGATAACCCTTATCATCGGTGAAATAGGCTGTTATAAGCCTATGAAGAGATTTTTCAAACTGGTCTGAATCCATTTCACACCAATCCCTGCCGTTCTCCCCCCACGACCTGTTCGGGTCAAGCTTATAGGCGCTCGGAATCAATGAATACTCAAAAAGACGCTTGATTTTGTTATATTTATCGCCAACGCTTGAATAAGGCGGTAAAGTCGGAAAAAACGCAAAATAACCCGGAGGGAAAACCCCTTCTTCCCATAATCCTTCCCCCGTGTAAAATTCCTTTTCGGAATTTTCTATGTAATCGTCATAATCATTTTCATACCACGCTAATTCCGCTAAGTATCTTTGATGAACTATATCATATTCTTGAATTTCTTCCGGCGTCAGAAATAATTCCTGTTCATTATAAACAAAGTCAAAGCGCTCCCACAAATCATCTGCATGATAAGAATGAGAAAATTTAACAAATTCGCTTATATAATCATCTGTGAAATCAAACAATCCAAGCCGCCACTGCGAAATTTCACCGTTTGTAATCATATTAGGTATTACCCAGCTTCTTTTACCGTCGTCATCGGTGTGAAGCGCGATTGAGCTATTGGATGTTTCGTCA
>Ga0123356_10002077_pt1 | contig 21612 bp, 13 predicted proteins | sample TergutEmb28metaG_2_FD_92546 | JGI IMG/M metagenome (GOLD analysis project Ga0123356, IMG submission 92546) | Embiratermes neotenicus P3 segment gut microbial communities from Petit-Saut dam, French Guiana - Emb289 P3 | ecosystem: Host-associated > Arthropoda: Insects > Digestive system > Gut ... | reverse complement strand
GGCGATGTGTTCGTTATATTTTGGGAATGATGGGAACTTCTCGGGCATTTGCGAGTTATACGCAATAACGTGTGGAAGCAGGATGCCGTTGGCTCGACCGTGGGGGATATGGAACTCGCCACCAAGTTTATGCGCAAGCGAATGATTAATGCCAAGGAACGCATTTGTAAAAGCCATGCCGGCAATTGCCGAAGCGTTGTGCATTTTCTCACGTGCCAGTTGGTCGGTTTCGTCTTTGTAACTTCGAGGAAGGAATTCAAACACCATCTCGATGGCTTTAAGGGCAAGACCGTTTGTGTAATCGCTTGCCATCACCGAAACATAAGCCTCGATTGCATGCGTAAGGACGTCAATGCCGGTATCTGCGACGACGGACTTTGGCATGGTGTCGGCAAACTGTGGGTCGATGATTGCAACGTCAGGTGTAAGTTCGTAATCCGCAAGTGGATATTTTATGTTGCCTTTCTTTTTATCAGTAATGACCGAGAACGCCGTTACTTCACTTCCAGTACCCGAAGTTGTCGGGATTGCGACGAATTGTGTCTTTGTGCCAAGTTTCGGAAAGTGGAATGCACGCTTGCGGATGTCCAAAAACTTCATGCGCAAACCATCAAAGTTCGTGTCAGGCTGCTCGTAAAAAAGCCACATACCCTTGGCGGCGTCAATAGGTGAACCACCACCAAGTGCGATGATAACGTCGGGCTTGAAGTTCCTCATCATCTTGACACCACGTTCAATCGTTTCGGTCGATGGGTCGGGCTCGACGTCTGCAAAGATTTCGCAATGAACATAAGGCTCACGCTTGCGCAGGTAATAAAGCAACTTGTTAACGTACCCAAGTTTTTGCATCGTCTCGTCCGTTACGATAAACGCCCGAGAAATATTCGGCATCTTTTCAAGATACTGAATCGAGCCACGTTCGAAATAAATGCGTGGCGGAATTTTAAACCATTGCATATTTGTCCTCCTGTTGGTTATTCTCTTTTTATTTATCAAATTGACACTTGAAACATTGGCGGTCGTAGAGTTTCGCCCATAAGATCCACAACCAAGCGTCAGCGACGGCTTGTTCATATTATAGATACCACCAATCGCACCGTGCGAAGATGGGGTATTTACGATTATGCGACCCACCTGCATCTCTTTACCAAAACGAAGAGCAAGTTTTTTATCTTCCGTATGGATAACGGCGGAATGCCCAAGTCCACCAAGTTCCAACATCTTTTTTGAAAACGCAATACCTTCGTCGGCGTCTTTTACAACGAAATAAGCCAACACCGGCATAAGCGTTTCAACGGACAGCGGATGTTTTATGGAAGGCTCGGGAAGTTTTGCAAGCAATATCTTTGTACCGACTGGGACGGTGAATTTGGCCTTTGCCGCAATCCAACTTGCGCTTTGCCCAACACACGCCGAGTTCACGGATATTTCTTTCCCCTCTTTTTTGATTACAAGGCGGGTCAGTTTCTGGGTCTCTTCCTCGGTTAGGAAATGGCAATTGTGTTCCTTCATGTATTTTTCGAACTTGTCCGAGATTGCAGCGTCGACAATCACACCTTGTTCCGATGCGCAAATCATCCCGTTATCAAAGGTTTTTGAAAGCATAAGGTCCGTACAGGCTTGTGGCAAATTCACGTTTTTATTTATGTAACACGGCACATTACCCGGACCAACACCAAGGGCGGGCTTTCCGCAACTGTATGCCGCTTTAACAAGCCCAGGTCCACCAGTGGCAAGAATAAGCGAAACCCCGTAATGGTTCATCAGGGCGGCGGTAAGTTCTTTGCTTGGGTTTTCAATCCACTGGATACAATGTTGTGGAGCGCCATGGGCAATCGCAGCGTCACGCATAATCCGGGCACTTTCCACCGAACACTTTTGTGCCGACGGATGAAACGCAAAAATAATCGGGTTACGTGTCTTTGCACAAATCAAAGACTTGAACATAGTGGTCGATGTCGGATTGGTAACAGGAGTAACCCCCGCCACCACGCCGATTGGTTCTGCGATATCGACATAGCCTTCCAAATCATTTGTTTCCACAATGCCGACGGATTTCAAACGCTTGATATCGTGCCAAATATATTCGGTTGAAAAAATATTCTTTATGACTTTGTCTTCGACAATTCCACGGCGGGTTTCTTCGACGGTCATCTTTGCAAGGTGCATGTGGTTATCAAGCCCCGCAAGTGCCATTGCATGGGTAATCTTGTCAACTTGCTCTTGCGTCATTGGCATAAATTGTGCAAGCGCAATCTGTGCATTCGCCACAAGTTTGGCGATCACACGTGAATTATCATTTGATAATTCACGTGGGACAAGGTTCTCGCCATTAGGCGAGGTTCTTATTGTTTTGGCAATTACCTTGTCTTCCATATTACCCCTATACTTGTTGATAGTATCATATTATGTAATATGCAGACAACTTAATTTCATTTACATCTGATGCAATATGCTGTTTATTGTGTCCCGTATTTCACGGGGGTCGTGGATTTTGTTGTAAACGAATTCGCCGTTTGCTGTCACAAACCTTATCGTGCCGTAATCAAAAATTCCGCCAATCATCGAGATATCCACACGAATATCCTGGATGCGGTTTATCGGAGCATCCAAAACCGTCAACGCCGCCAAACCTTTTTTCCCAAGGACCCGCATATTAGTAACCACAAGTTCCATGTACAAAAAACCAATGACATCATTTATCAAAAGAAGCAAAGCAATAACAAGGGGCGAAAACGCCAAAATAGCCCTCAGTCCGGCACCAAGGCTTTCAAACCATCCAAGCGTATAAACACAAACCAAAAACCCCGCCGTGAACAACGTCAAGATTATGGTGTCGGCAAGTATCATTGTTGTCTTTCGGGATCGAAGCAAAATCCTCTCACCTGGCAACAATTTGTCGTCAAAATGACCCATACAAGGTCCCCCTGTTTAAATTTCTTCTTAACAGTATAGCACATTTTTGACCCCTTGTGAAGAGGGGAATTTCATTGTCAATTTTGTTGCAAGCGTGTTAAATTGAACCATGCAGAAAAGTTTAAAAGACATCAAATGCTTTTTACTTGATATGGACGGAACGGTGCACCTGTCCGGCAAGGCTTTTCCTGGTGTGCGTGAAGCAATTGGGCGCATGCGCAAACAAGCCAAAGTTTTATTCGTAACAAACAGCACGTTATTTTCAAGAACAGACCAAGCAAAAAAACTTGCCGACATGGGCATCGAGTGCGACGAGGATGATATTTACACATCCGCAATCGCAACACGTGACTATCTTAACGCAAACCACCAGGGCAAGACTGTATACGTCCTTGGCACCGAAATATTAAAGGGCGAACTTGAAAGAGGCGGCATCAAGGTCGTCGAGGATAATCCCGACTTGGTCGTTTCCTCGTTTGATAATACTGTGACGTTCGACAAGCTACACAAGACCTGCCACTTCATACGCACAGGCATTCCGTTCCTTGCGACCCACCCTGATAACAATTATCCAATCCTTGGCGGTTACTGGCCTGATGCTGGGGCGAAACTTGCCCTTATCAAAGCAAGCACCGGCAAAGACCCGTTCATTATTTGTGGCAAGCCTTTTAAACCATTAGGCGATGGCGTGATGAAGATGGCTGGTTGCAAACCCCACCAAGTCGCAATGATAGGGGACAGGTTGATGACCGACGTCGTCCTTGCCAAAAACAACGGCTTTGTTTCCGTGTTGGTTCTAACCGGCGAGGCAACCCTTGCGGACCACAAAAAAAGTCCGCACAAGGCGGACATTATTCTTGCTTCGGTTGCTGTTTGGGATCAGGCTTTTTAGAAAGCTTTATAAACTGCGTGATGTAACTTATCCCTGACATTATGCTAAGGATTGCAGAAGCCCCAAGGAACACCCATGTCGCCCACCTAAGCGCAACTTCGAAATCGCCGCCGTTTTCAAGAGCAATAACATAGAACGCATAAAACATCGCAAGCGAGATACCGATGAATTGAAGAAAGCTTTTAATCTTTGCGTAAATGTCCGCCGCAATAACGTGATTTTTAAGTGCGGCGAATTGACGCAATGCATTGGTGATGTAATCCCTGAAAGTTGCAATAAAGAAAACAAGGAACGCAAACCACACCGGATAAAGCAAAGTTGTGCCAAGTAAAGTCACATCCGAGAACACCAACAAGAACCCAACAAACGTCAATGTCTTGTCCGCAATAGGGTCAAGCAACTTTCCAAGGTCCGTGATTTGGTTAAACTTGCGTGCAATCCACCCATCGACGAAATCAGTAAGCGCCGCCACAATAAACAAAATCATGGCGATAAGTTTTCCGTATTCTATCAGGTCATAGGTCCCAGAAAAATAAAAGAAAACTATGACCGGAATCAACATGAAACGCACTAGTGTTACGCTTGTTGCCGCATTAAGCCATGACTTCTTTTCCATATAGTTGACTATCACATGCGTGGTTTCTTTTGTCAAATCGTTTTACATACAAGCATCAAAAATGCTATATATTATAGGGGGATTACGAATGAGAAATTTAAGACTGTGCGTTTTTATTGTTATGTCAGTCTTTTTATTTTCCGCCGGGATTGGAATTGCATTTCAACCGTTCACAGCCCCCGAAAAAGGTGCTTATGCTTCAAGCGGCGACTGTTCCGAGTGCAGGACCGGCGCTCCGCATATAATAAACAACTTTGCAGACTTTCTTACTTCCAGGACGTGTATGGCATCACCTGGAACTGTTGCGGTCGTCAAGCATTTCAAAATCACTGGTGATATAACAGTAGGAACCTTTCCAATAGGTCAAGAGCGTAACCTTGCCAACCACATAATCCTTTATGGAGAAAAGGGCAGTGTACCCGGCGCAAGGGTCGAATTTACAAACCTGCACACAAGTTTATTCCACAGGGTACTTGGACCAAACACGGTTATAAAGAACATAGAATTTCGTGGCAATGGAAACATAGCACGAGAGTTTTCCGGCATCATGGACAACGTACACCATATTTCCGGAAGCATGCAAAACCTGAACGTAAGTGACACCGGGGCAATTGGCGGACTTGTCGACATTTCAAACAACGCAACATTCAGGCACAGCAGCAACAGTGCAAACGTTCTTTTATCAACTGGCGGTGGTACAAGACCCGTCAACGGTGGAATTATCGGTGAGGCACGTGGGAACCTTCACATAAGCAATACTTTCAACCAAGGGCATATCGAGACGTTCTTGGCAGACATCGAAGCAACCGGTGGACTTGTTGGAAGGATTGCAAACAACACGCACGAAAAAGCGGTGATTGTACTTTCATATAATACCGGCGAAATAAATGGCAGGCGCTCTGGTGGCTTGATTGGAAAAAAGGAAGGCAACGGTGAACTTGAAATTCGTGAAAGCTATAACACGGGGTGGATAAGAAACCGTGATACAACACGTGTCGAGACAGCTGGGATTTTGGCGTGGGCAACCGGCGGGCTTGTATATATCGGAGGTTGTTATAACCGTGGTAATGTAACAACAACAGGAACAACAACGACAACTGGTTCCGCCGGAATCTTTTCGACAAATAACGGAGCAATTGTCACAATCCAAAGAACGTATAATACAGGCACTGTTCGTCATGCTATTGCGGTCTCGGGTGGAGGTGTTCAAAACGTTACTGTGACAAACAGTTTCAATGCGGTAACACCACAACCAACACTTGGAAGCGCCGCACAAGTGACCATACCACAGCTTAGTGACGGACTAAGGTTGCCTGCACTGAATCCACCAGCCCCCGCTTCGCCAATATTCATGGTTCACCCAGGTGGCACATCAAACCCTCCTGTTCTTGTTGGTCTTAATGTTTTCACTTATACATTCCACGCCAACGGCGGAACTATTAATACAACAAGTGGTCCTGTTACCTCGGAAAGATTTACACAGGCAAATTGGGCAACCGTAATCCAAGGCAACCCAGTTCGCAACCATTTCGACTTTCTAGGTTGGAGCGAAGACGCACAAGCAGAAATAGGAATACCACTTACAAGTATCACTGTGCTAATCGGACCGTCCAAAGATTTTTATGCCGTGTGGAAAGCAACCGAATACGACATAGTGTTTGTTGATTCCGGCGGTGTTTTTGTCGGAGAACAAGATTATTCGGTATTCGACGGCGAGGGAGTTCTTGCAAGTCCGACAAGCGCATCTTTCGTCATCGGACAAAGTATTTCTTTGCGGACAAATATTCGTGAAGGTACAAGCCTTGACATGGGTCGCATACGTTTTGTCGGGTGGCGAGTAAACCCTCATCCCACACCTGATGGAACGGGCTTTGGGCGTTTTACTTATGGGAATGTGCCTGGCATTCCGACGGCACATTCGGCACGCTTTGATATTTGGGAAAGCAATGGGCACATCATCGATTCCGAGTTTATCGGTAACTATACCCATAACGGAGTAATGACCGTACGTGGTATGTATGAATATATTGAAGGCAGTGACCCAATCTTTGATGTAACCGTCGAAGCGGTGGCTTTTGAAAACGGCGTACATGTCCCACGTCCAAGTTGGGGCGTCGCACAAATAGACGACGGCAATATATTACGAGACTTTCCAAGCCTTGACGCTTGGATTCCTGTAACCGAAGGGGAAAGTGCCGTTATTCGTGTAAAACCAAATGAACATTATTCCCTTGAAGAGTTAATTATAAAGACAGGCGGAAGCGAGATTCCTGTCACACCAGAACATGCCACGGATGGCTTTTATGTTTACGAACTTGATAACATAGATGACGATTATACAATTCGAGTGGTACTTAAACGCACTGAGTATAAAGTAACAATTACGGCACAAACCGTTGACGGCGCCGCAATCCCCGAAGAATACTTGGATGAATTAATTGGAACACAGCGAACTTTTGAAATATCGATTGGAAGCACATTCAACGACATAGTACTTTCGTCAAGCAGTGCGTACAGACTGTTCCACCAGTGGGATAACAACTATAAAATAAATCTTCCGGGAACTACAAATTATTCTCGTCGCAGCAGCGAAACCAACGGGCAAATCATCATCAGGCAAACAGAGTTCGAATCCTTTATGAGCACGTTTTGGGGCAAAGGCTGGGACCCAGACACCGATGAAATTGAAATCATTGCAATTTATGTCAGGCAAGTCGAGTTAAGCCTTGCAATTTCTTCAGAGGACTTTACAAGGATGGGAACTGTGGTTATTGAAATATCCCACCCCGACCCACAAGACACATTCAACGCTACAATGTTTAACGGCGTGCCAAGTCGTGGGTTCAGGTACGGAAGTATCGTCGAGATTTTCATCGAACTTTTTAATAACGCACGAGTTCAAAACATCAAAGTCAACGACACGGGAAAAATCGGTGACCTGACACTTATCGGGGATATATATCAAGATGCTCGCACAATGAGTTTCACATTTGAACTTGAAACCGCTACGTTTATCGATATTGCATTTGAAATTGACGACTATGTGTTCAGCCTGTCCATTGTTGACGAGACAGGCAGCAATACACCGACCCAGCCACTGCCAATCTTTGAAAAGGTCGAGATTTTGGATTTGCTGCACGCCGATGGACGAGAATGGCGTGGCGAGAACCTTGCAGACAACGACGTAATAAGACTTACATTAGAGCGAGAGATCGAATGGAGAAACGACTGGGTATTTGACGGAGTATGGATTATATATGACGGTGATGAAGAAGAAAAACTTGGTTCACAAGAACATGTTTTCTTTTCGGTGCTTACTTTAATTGACGGAAGCAGGGTCATCAGGATAGAACTCGATGACGTATTCGTTGGGGAATACCTCGAAGATGTTTCCGAGTTCACAATTGAAGTCCGTTTCATCAGAATATTGAATATTAATATTCGACTTGCTCTTCCCGGCAGTGGGAATGTGGTGAATGCTGATACTGGACTGAATCTTATTTTGCCAGGCATGACTTCAACAAGGAGGCCGTTCCCTGTCGGCACAACGCTTAAAATAAGACTTGTGCCTAATGCATATTACGAACTTCCAAGAACCGGAGCAATTGTGGTGGACAATTTGAACTCTGCCACGCCAATTGAACCCGAAACGGATGAGCATGGTTCGTACATAGAACTTGTTACATCACAAGAACACGACATCACTGTGCATTACGTACCAGAACAGCGAGCCATTAATACTTCAAAGAACCAAGGTAACGGAGAAATTAAAAACAACAACCTCACCGAGATTGGTATCGGAACAGAGGTTATCATCCAATTCAAGCCAAGTGTGGGCTTGCAAAGGTCATCGTGGAAAATCAACGGTGTTGATGTTGGAGACATCCAAGAGAAATACAATATGGCAAAAGGATCAGTAAGGATAAGAGGGAACACAGTAAGCTTCACTGTAAACGAAAAATGGTTCAGTGAACATTTCGGCAACTTGCATTCGGAAATTGGCACAGAGCCTAATACTATGCTTATCGTATTGGGTGCAGTCGGTGGAGTGGTTGTTATTCTACTTATTGTTGGGCTTGTGTTCATGATTATTGCCAACAAAAAACGGCGGGCAGAATACGCACTTGCACGTGAAAAAATGAAAATCGCAAAAGCAAGAATGGGTCACGCCGACATGATTAAAGGTTTAAGGGAGGGATAAACTGATGAAGAAGTTTTTAGTAACAAGTTTATGCCTTGCCCTTGTTTGTACGGGCGTTGTCATGCTGCTTCCACATGTATCAGGGCATGATAATTCTCCTGCAACTGCCATGGCTTCCATACCAGGATTAACTGATAACTGGGCGCATGTTAATGAAGGCGACGAGTATAACGGTGTACCATTGCCGACTGGTCGTGGTGACGGGACAAGACAAAACCCGTACAAGATTCACAACGCCGACGATTTGATACATGCAACTTGGGGATTTGGCACACTTGCGTCGAACCTTGCTGCGAATACCCTTAATACTAATACTATTAATGCTCGTGGCAGGCATTGGATACTTATGAATAACATCACGCTGACCGGTCAATGGACACCAAGGGTACTGCCACCGTATTCCGTGTTTGATGGCAATAACTATTCAATTCACAACTTGACCATCGGCAGAAGATTGACCGACAATCCAAACACTCCAAACGCAACAGTCGCCAACCCAGCATTTTTTAGCAACATGTTCGGAACGATTAAAAACGTCACATTTGAAAATCCATCTGTACGAACAACAGGCAGTTACGTCGCAATCGTTGCTTCAAGGGTGTGGAACAGCCCACCAGCGGGCTGGGACGGTGCGCCTTTCCAAGGATTGGGCAGGGTGTCTCGTTTTGAAAGGGTATTCATCGGAACACGCACAGTTCCCGGAGAAGTACGAGGTGCCTCGGTTGTTTCCGGTATGATAGGGGAAATCTTTACCAATGGCATTGCAACTATTGAAAACAGTGTTAACTGGGCGAACGTCACAGGCACAGGTGGGCACGTTGGCGGGCTTGTAAGCCGAATATCACCAAGCACGGCAAGTGATGCCGAAGCCATCATCATCCGCAGTGGTAATGAAGGAAATGTGACTGGAAGCACAACAAGCGCAAGGGCGAACGGTATCGGTGGTGTAGTTGGTTGCGTTTGCGGTGGAACGGCGACAATAGAGTACAGCTATAACAGAGGTAATGTGCGTGGACATGGCGGACTTGTAGGTGCCACACGTGTCGCAGGTCGAGAGATGATTGTAAGAAACAGTTTTAATGACTCGCTAGTTGAACGAAGTAACACTGCCAACGCACTTGGCATTATCGCAGTACAAGAAACTGCAACAACAGCAATCCGGGCAGAGAATAACTGGGTAAACCGTGACAGGTTCGGCAACACAGGACCGTTCCCTGTTTTCGTCAACAGGGTAAGTCCAGCCAATCAGGAACTTCTTGCGGCTGGTCACACCAACGGTTGGTACACAGCCAACGGAAACGGCTGGACACGACCTGGGGCATATACTGGCTCGGCTCCTTATTATAATATCGCCACGCAAGGCGGTCCGACTGGGCTTGATGAATTTATCAGGCAACTTAACCAAGGGATTGAACAAGACCCTGCATTCATGGTAATAGGTGGAAGGGTAGAACTTGCCGCATCCAACCGCACCACACGGATAATCCAATTTGATACAAAACGTGCCGAGATTAACCCGTACCAGATTCATGTGGACCCTTCCGCTTCGGTAACATCATTTAGTGGCTTTCCAACCGGCGGCACACTTGGTACCGACATTGGACGCAGACCTTGGCATACATTCGAAGGTTGGCGCCTAAACGGTGTCGGACCGCTGTATAACGCCGGATCGCCATTTGCACTTCCTACTGTTAACCCTACCAACAGGGACACAATGGTTTTCAGGTTCGAAGCACAATGGACACCTATCCAAATTCATTTCCGTGACAAGACCAACAATCCACATCCTGATTTTGTAAACTCATTTAGTATCGGGCAACCGGATGTATGGCTTTTGGGCGAGGAAGACCCAAATGCGTTCTGGCTTATAAAGATGGCGAAAAGTTCGGATTACGATATCCTTAGCAATGCCAAAGACTTTAACCTGGCGCCAAGGATAACGGAAGACGATGCCGGCATCGGTGCAAGGTTCCTTGACAACCATGTTGATTTCGATGGCCAGCACTTTATAACAATCGACCGAATGACCGAAAACTTTGATACGACGCACTGGCAAATTTCGGTAAGCACAAATACTATTGCCGGTGGAACCTTGCGTGTTTCCACAGGTGACAACCCAGCTGCCAATGCGCCAAGTTGGCCACTTATGCTTGCCCCTGGACTTGACCGTGGAGTATCAAGAGGTGTCACATACCATTTCCACGTCGAAGCAAACCCACACTATGAAATTGACGAAATCATCGCAGGCGGCGTACCAGTTACCATTCTTGATGAAAAAAACCAGTCGTTCACTCCGGCTTTGGGAAACGGCTTTGAAATCGAAATCAAGTTCAAGCGAATACCATATGCCGTTAATATCGGACTTGACCTTGTTACAAGTAACACGGCACTTTTGCTTCCAACCAAATACGAACTTCCGGAAGAATTATTGCTTATGGAAAAAATCGGTGGCGACAAGTATTTTGAAGTATCAATCGCAAACAACATAAACGACCGAACAAATATCGAACTAAAAGCCCTTCCAAGATTCGAAGACGGCGCAAACGTGTTCCGGTTCATCAGTTGGAACTTGTGGATAAGAACATCGGCAAGCGGCGGTATCTATATCCCAATTTCAAGCGAGCCCGTTTTTGAAATGAACATGCTGGTCAACAATTCTTGGCTTGCGGAACACTTGTTCGAAGAGGAGGCAATATTAATCATTGCCGAGTATGCTCCGTTATATACTTTTTATGTCGACACATATGATGATGAATTTGATGTTTTCCCGGAAGACGCCGAGAACAAATCGTATGGGATTACGTATCAACTTACACACGAGGTCATGCCGCTTGGACTTGGACTTAACGTTGCTCCCGAGGCTGCAACATTGTCTATCAACGTTTCTATGAGTTTATTCGCAAGCGAACGACATCCAAGCTTTCTTTACGAGTTCGTTGAATTCGAGGGTCTTGAACTGTGTGCAACTTGCGAACCTGCTGGGCGCAGACTTGACGATTGCGATGATGAAGCATGCGAATGGCACAAAGAAGAAGGGAACCAAATTACCGCAACCATCAGGATTATGGGCAACAGGGCAGAAAGCAAAACTATCCGCCCGGTGTTCAGGCGTCGTGATTTCGCACTCACATTGCGCACAGTTGCCCAATCAAGCGGCGGTGCGACAACAGAACTTGGCTTGGGTATTTGGGTTGATAAAATAGGACAGACGGCAGCGACCGAACTTCGAATTGGCGACACAATAACTGCGCTGCGTGCCCAGAGTGTCTCAGGATACAGATTCGAAAACAGGTTTACAATAACCCACCAATGCCAAACTTGTGTCCAGCAACCTGCCCTCGAGGTTATTGTCAACAACGGAACAGCCGGATTGATTCAAAACCGTCCGGGCGGCATTATCAACGTTGATGAGGACTACTTGTGTTGTCACACAAGTAGGGGTCGAAGGATAACAATCTCGGCGCATTACACAAGGCTTTTGGCTTTTGATGTTGTTGCTGACCAGAGGGTCGGTTTCGTTGAGGTGTACCGAGGGACATATATAACGGCACCAAACTTTCTTGGCACATTGGAAGACCTTGGTCGCAGCACGCTTTCCGTTTCAAACCTTGAACGAAACGAAGTAATAACACTTGTGCCTATTGCAAAATTCGGGTATGAATTTTCTCATTATACCTATACCGGCACAGCAGAAACCCCAACAGGAACCCCAGACGGAAACAACCTTATAATAACAATGACTGGTGGTCGCTCGGTCGAAGCGCATTTCAGGTCGATGCGTGTCAGTGTGAAAGAGGAATTGACACACAGTGGATTTGGCGGTTCGACATCGATGCGAGTATGGGCTGGCACAGACGACGAACACGACAAGCGGGTTCTGCTTGGTGACGAGAGGACTTCCGAAGAAAACAACAAACACCTTCAACTTCGCACAAACGACAGAATCGAGATTATCTCGACACCGGACCTTTTTGGAAGCTTTGGAAGCAAGGTCAACGGATGGACAATCAACGGTCTTACTTATGATCAGATTAACACAAGATACCGCAACAAGTGTGACAGGGAAGTATGTGTAAGTCCATGCATTGGTAATGAATGCAAAAAATGTCACAATGGGGATTGTTGTAACAGTGTCACAGTTATTGGTGACATGATAAGGATGACACTGACAGCGGAATGGTATGAAGTATATGGGAATAAATTTGAATATCACGTCAATTTCGGCTTTACCACAGAAATTTGGATTATTGTTATGCTTATCGTTTTGGTAATGGTTCTTGGATTCTTGTTACTTGCTTATTTCCTTAACCTTCAACGAAAGAAGCGTATAATAAAGACGTACCTTCTTGCGGATAAACGAGCCCGGGCAAGTTTCAACCAAGCCGACATCGTAAGCGGAGCACGTGCGGGCAAAGATATAAGCGGTGTTTCAAAAGCCGCAATCAAAGCCGCACTTAAAGCGGAAAAGGTCGCCAGAACTGGGAACACTAAACCACAAATTGTTCACAAAGCGGCACCAATGCCGGCACCGCAACCAGCACCAACGCCACCGCCGGCACCTGCACCCGCACCAAGACCTACACCGCCACCACAGGCACCTGCGCCTGCACCGCAACCTACACCTATGTCACAGGTTCTCCGACCTTCACAACCAGCGCCTGCGCCGTCGCAAGCATCTGCCATGATGCCGGCACCTGCATCATTGCCTGTGATTACCCCAAGCCTCAGTGGTACAAGAATGTTGCAAGACCGCAGGATAGTTGACGGCGGGGGAAGAGTAGTCGCAACACTGCACACAGACGGCACCATGGCGGACGCAGCAGGCAAGGTCTTTGCAAAAATCCGAATGTCTGACGGGGCGATTGTTGGAATGAATAATAAAATTCTTGGAGTTGTCCAAGGAGATGGTACAATAAAATAGAATGAAAGAGTTCACAAACTTGCTTTCCGAAACATGTGCAAGGCACAAGAAGTTTATTGTGGTATTTGTTTCCATGGTGCTTGCACTTTGTGTTGTGGGAATGATTATTGCGACGTTTGTGGATTTGCGCCTGTCCGAGGCACTTAATAATCCAACACAATGGTTCAGCAAGTTATTGCACAACTACGGCGAGTGGCCGGCATATCTTATCAACGTTGGATTTCCTGTTGCGCTGTGCGTGTGGCTTATAAAGCACAAGAAATACTTTTGGGCGATTCTGCCGTTTGTGTTCACAGTGGTCTTTGGATTCTTGTTTTCTATGATGTGGTTTAAAAGTACGTCTATGCCGTTTGTGTTTAATGCAATATTCAACGCAGTTTGCACGGGTGCACTGTTCGGACTGTTTTTTGCCATTCCAAAAGAATTTCATCGGAAAGTCCTCTACATCCTCGGCGTCGCTTTTGTCATTTCAAATATTGTGTACCTTGTAATGCTTGCAACGAAATACTTGTGGGGCAGGGTGCGGTTTTTTGATTTGATGGACGACTTTACGCCGTGGTACCGACCAAACGGAATTAACGGGCACGAAAGCTTTCCGTCGGGGCATGTTCTGTCGGCGGTAAGTTTGCTTATGTTTTGGCTTGTGCCGATTATATTTAAAATCAAAAACATATTTGCCAGATTACCATTTATAATTGTGCCGGTACTGTATACACTTGCAATGATGTATGCAAGAATCGTAGTCGGCGCACATTACCTTTCCGACGTAGTGTTTTCGATTATTCTATTTACGGTTTGCACCGTGGTGTTCTTGTGGATTATGTGTAACAGACCAGCACCTGAAACAACCTAACAAATTTTTTATTTTTTCGGTTGTTGTGCTTGTGCAGCCCTCGACATGGCAAGTTTTCGTTTTCCATTTACATAATCTTTCATCGAGTAAATCCCAGGCGCAGTTCTCGAAGCCACAAACTCTGCTATCCTGAACCCACCATTAACAATACTTATATGGCCGTACTCACGCATGCACGTATGGTACTCGCAATCGCCGTTGTAAAAACGCACCTCGTGCTCGGACGCAACGCTTCCACCTCGAAGCGAGGCTATGCAAATATCTCCATGTTGTCTAGCGTCATCCGAAGACATTCTTCCAACGACAATCTCGCCATAACCACGTGCTTTAATCATCGCTTCCGCTACCTGCAAAGAAAGCGCACTTGGAATCTCTTTATCGTATTTGCTATGAGTTTCGATAACTTCAATATCCCCGTCCCAAACCTGTGCGAAATCCGCACACTCTTGAACAAACATATAAATACTTATGCTTGTGTTCATTGCTTTGTAAATCGGTATGTACCTAGCGTACTCATTGATAAGGGCCTCATCCTCGGGCGAGTAATTGCTATACGCAAAAAAGGCTGGCTTCTTGACTTGCCTTGCAAATTTCAATATAGTTTCCGTTTCACCAGGGTGGGGGATTTGGCAAGCATTAACAATCACATCAAACGGCTGTTTGATATTATTAAAAGAAAAATAATTGGGGATTTTCGAAGCTTTCGAGCGGATTTCCTCGGAATCGTCGCTTATATCCACGGTAGCAGATATTCGGTACGGTTTGTTATCAGTGTTGATACCGAGTGCAACTTGTCCAAAAGGAGAGTGTGGCCCACATAATAAAATGTTGGTCATATTATGAGATAACACAATATATCGCATAGTGCAAGCGTTTTACACAAGTTTGATTATCAAATTATTTCGACCGCAATTTCATTTTTGCTTGGATTTCGTTGTTGGTCTTGTTTACATATGCTCTTTTCTTCGACATTGTAAGGTGTTTTTTCCCGTCGACACTGCGTGTGAAAAACAATTCCAACTTCTTGATGCGCTTCACCATTCTTTGCTGGAAGACTTCCGCTTGTTCTTTTTTCTTGGCGAATTCTTCCGGCACCGCAAATGCGCAACGATAGTCCGGCTTTTCGTTTTTAACCCTGACAAGAACATAACGTGGATTGTCAATCGGTCCAAGGGCTTCGGACATGGCTTGGTGGAAAAGGCTTTTTTCATATTTTGAACACCGCATTATACCGACATTGACGGTTTTGCCTTCATGGTCTTTTTCAATTATTGACTTGGCTTTTTTGTTGATGATATCAAGTTGTTTAAAAGTCCGCAACACGGCGGCAGTAACCCGCTTAACGGTCGAATAATGAGTCGGCTTCATAATAATACCCGGAATAAATCCACGCTTTGGTTTTGGTATTTCATTTTGGATGATGACTTCGTTTGATGACTTTGCAAGTGCGGCAAACCAACGACTGTTTGTCTCTTCACGGTTGCGTGCAATTTCGAAGGATTGTTCATTTGCCTTGTCGATGTTTTTCTCGTCAAACGGCGTCCGCAGGGTATTTGCCCTCTGCAATGTGCTTTCGATGATTTCTTTGTTGTAACAAAGTCCAAGGAATCCGTGGAAACGACGCTCCATCGTTGCATAATCCGACGACGGCGGAATACCGCCTTTAACGTCTGGCATCAAGTGTTCCGGCATAATGGCGGTCAGGTGCCAAATATTTCCAACCTTCTCGGGAACGTGGCGGTCAATCCGTATCGCACGCCCACGCATTTGGTTTGAAAGCATGAAACTTCCAACGCAACTTGCCAAAATAAGAGTATTAATAACCGGCGAATCCCACCCCTCGCCAAGAAGCGATTTGGTCCCAACAATGCCGTTGATAATCCCCTGGTTGAATGCCTTTGTGATGACGCCGATTTTCATGGCACTGTTTGAACTTTCAAATCGAAGTTCGCTGTGGTCGGTACCCGCAATCGGCACCGCCCTCATTCGTGCTTTGTCTTTCGCTGCGATTTCCTGAATACCTTCAAGCGCAGCATTTGGAACAATCACAATCTTGCCCGAGATAACGGAAAGTTTAATGCCAAGGTTCTCTCTTCGCAAAAGTTCAAATATCGGCACGACGCCCATTTCTTTTATCTCGTCGTCACTACCCAAGACCTTCGAGTTCGCTCGAATAAAATCCGTCAAAACAAGCAACCTGATTTTATCACCCAAGTTGGCGTATTCTTCACGCACGATGTGTTTGATGCTTTTTAACTTTCCGATACTTGTAAACAACAACTTTTCAACCTCGCCACAAGTAACAAGTCCAACTTGGCTTTTTTCAACAAGCCCGTGCTTGCTAAGTGCCGCCTTTACAAAGTCCCTGTCCTTTGTGCAAAACATTTGGTCGTCACTTATCATGCACTGGAACAGAAACTGCGCAACGGATAAATCCCAATTAAGCTCACGGTCGTCACGCTCCAAAGTTTTTCGTAATTGTTTCGGAGGTTTAACACCGCTCTTGTCCAAAAATGCCAACACAGCCTTTACAAACTCGCCCCTGTCTTCAAGTTCGTCCCAAAACTCGTCCGGGTCTTTGTACCATTCGGTGTTTGTGATGATTTCCAAAAACTTGCGCTCGGCAAAAACTTCTGCAACCGCTGTCTCGACGGTCTTTTGATATTTTTCAATAATTCCCATTTCCTCTTCCGTCGGGAAGTTGTAATAAATAAAATCTTGATGCGGGCAAAGATTTTTCGCACGCACCAACTCCGGTACGAAAATTTCCTCGTCAATCGGACCGCACATGGTAATGTATTTATCCCACTCGGACTTTTTGGAATCATACGGCGGGGTAGCGGTAAGTGCAATAATTTTGACGTTGTGTTCGACCTGTGCGATGAACTCGTAGAGCGCCTTTTGCCATTCCGCCCGCAAATGGTGTGCCTCGTCCAAACAAATCACGCTTATCTTGTGCTCTTCCATAAGTTCCAAAATATTTATTCCCGAGAAGTTTTCCGGCGGGTCTTCATTTTCCTCGCCATCGCCTGCCTCGGGCTTTGTGCTGTCAACAAGCCGCCTCCACGAGGTATACAACCCCTGATATGTAATCGACGTCAGCAACTTTGGTTTTCGCAAAGTATTCGAAACATAAGTCTCAAGCTCCTCGCCCTCGGGCAAGAACATATCCTCGAAACGCTCGCCCCATTGCTCACGTATCGCAACAGTGGGCGACAGGATAAGCGCAGGCCTCCCAAGCACCCGAATAAGCTCCAACCCCAAAATGGTCTTGCCACTTCCCGGCGCCGCCACAATATGTATCTTGTTGTCATTTAAATATTTTTGATAATTATCAACCACCCGCTGTTGATAGTTCCTGAACGTCCCATTAAACTTTACGTTCGCAAACCTCTCGTCCCTGTCGGTGAGTGTTATCTTTTTGTTCCGCACTTTTTTCATTGGTAGTGGCGAGTAGATTTGAACTACCGACCTTCGGGGTATGAATCCGATGCTCTAACCAACTGAGCTACGCCACCATGCGAGAGTAATTATACATGCTAGAACCCTATTTTGCAAGCAAAAAACTTTTCCACAAAATGTGGATAACTGCATAGATATCCACATTGGTTTAATCTTTAACAATTTCCATGACGTAAGCTTCAACAGTTTGTGCGCAGGTTTTGACTTTATCACTAATCTCGACCCCAGCGACCGCCAATACTTCACTGCCCACCGCCAAAATCGGAAGTTTATCACGCATACGTGCAGGAATCTTTTTATCAATAAGGTAAGCCGAAAGCGATTTTGTGCCACCGCCGAATTTTGTGAACTGGTCGCCTTCTTTGCGTGTGCGCCATTTTGCGGTGCGTGGGACTTTTTCAACGTCCATGACAAGCAAGCCCTTTTCACGTGCAGGCTTGAAGCTAAGTGTTCGGGTAACAAGTACCGCACCAAATCCCGGAAGCACGGTCTTGCCGACTTTGAACGGACCAGTTGTTTGGTATTTTTGGGCACTGGCTTTTTTGACGATTGTAACAAACTCGTATTCTTTGACTGCGTACAGGCTGTTTGGCAGATCCACACGGTTTCCGTTCTCGCCCGTCAAGGCAAGTGCGCAAATCATATCGACGTGCTTTTTCTCGATATTATATCTCAGGCCAAGTGAATCAAATGCTTGCAGGATAATTCGTGAGATAACCGCCATAGGATATGCAAAATAGTTCAACGCAATACGAACATGGTTTTCCGAAGTTTGAAGACCCCAGATACTTACAACCGAATTGATATAGTCATCATCCGCACGACAGTTTTGTCCAAAGTCGATGATGTTCTTTTCGACGTTGCGCCACTCTCGTTGTAAAAGTGGAATAATCTCATTGCGAATAAAGTTGCGAGAGAAGTTGCTTTTGATATTGCTCTCGTCTTCCACATACGAAATTTTGTTTTTAAAGATGTATGCATTGATATCTGTCTTGTCGGTTTCAAGGAACGGACGCACATAAATGCCACGCATGTGTTCCATGCCACGTGCCCCTGCAATACCGCTTCCACGGAAGATGTGAAGCAAGATTGTTTCCGCTTGATCGCTGCTGTGTTGTGCGATTGCGAACTTGTTAAGCTTGAATTTTTTGATTGCCATTTCGAAACACTCGTATCGCTTGACACGTGCTGCGTGTTCCGGGCTTAACTTGTTCAAATTTGCATAAGCCGGTACATCGACGTTATAGCCGATATACGGAATTCCGTGAACCTTGCAATAGTCCGATACGAACTTGCTGTCCTTACGAGAACCCTGCCTCATGTTGTGATTGACGTTCACCGCTACAAGGTCAAAGCCGATTTTTTTGCGCCCCACGTTGTGCAGGAAATGAAGCAACGCCATACTGTCGCTGCCACCACTTACGCCTACGCCTACACGGTCGCCTCTTTCAAATAATTGGTTGCTTTGGATAAATTCCAAAACCCCACTCAAATTTTCTGTATTCATGCGGAAGTGTACTACACCTTTCGCAAAATTTCAATACCCAAACGCAAATTTATTTTTGGGTCTATGCAAAGCCAAAAAGATGTGGTAAAGTAAACTCGATGAGAAAAAACCTTGCAAAAAAGATTTCAATATTACTAACTGTCGCAATCCTTTGCGCCGTTTTGGCGGGGTGTTACGAAGCAACTGCAACCGCAAGAGGCACATATATAATTCACTCTGTCGTGCTTGTACCGAACAAACTGAACATTGTGGGATTTGAAAACCAACGAGGCCGCCCAATGGAATTTGGTTTTGGTGAAGAAAACTTTGTGTCGGTGTCGTTTATCTTCTTTATCGACCCAGAAGGCGATCGAACCTATCACGCCCAGTTTTCAAGCGGTCCGACAACTTATGAAACAGATGGCAACCAAATCACCCTTGACTTTGACTTTGATTTCGAAGGTGAAATGGATATCCGTGTTCACGACGGCTGGATTATCCTTGACTATTCAATCGGGGGTCAACTTGTCTATTCGGCAAGGTACAGAAAAACCGCTTGACAAACCAGTTTCCTGGCATTATATTAAAACCACAAAAGCAGGAAACACGAGAGGGTGTTTTTCTTTTGGAAATAATTACCGGAGGGAATAATGGCAAAGAAGGGAAAAGGAAATCGTGCGAAAATAACTCTTGCATGTTTGCAATGTAAAGAGAACGACGGGGTAGAGCGTCGCAATTACGACAGCATGAAAAACCGAAAAAACGACCCCGAGCGTCTTGAAATGGACAAATACTGTCGCTGGTGCAAGAAACACACAAAGCACAAGGAGACCAAGTGACGCAAAGCGTCATTGCGAGGAGTGTAGCGACGAAGCAATCCCTACATGAACGAAAAGGAAAGTAAGGAGAATCCATGGGTAACAGAAACAAAAAGAAACCAAAACCCCAGACTGGTGGCTTGCAACCCAAAGGCGGAGCATATGCCAACCAAGACGCCCAAATCGCCGCACAAGGCGGCGTAGCGCATGTCGACCCAATGGTTGCTAATGCGGCATTAAAAGAAAAAGCAAAGCAAGACAAAATCAAAGCCAAAGAAAAAGCAAAAAAAGAAAAGAAAGAAGCCAACAAAAACAAACGCTCGATTTTTACAAGGATTAAAGACACGGCTTTGGAACTTAAAAAAGTCCGCTGGCCCGGCATCCGCAAAGCAATCAAACAAACAGGTGTTGTGCTTGCGGTTGTCTTGATTTTCGGAATTGTTGTATTCCTTATCGACTTGGGACTTGGACAACTTTATAAATTACTAACAGACGGATTTGGTAACTAGGAGAATATTATGGAAATTGAAAGAGAAAACGAACACGAACATGACGGCGACAGCCCAGAACTAGAAATCCAGCCCCTTGAAGCGGCGGAAGAAGAAATGGAAAAAATCATGGACGCCGAAGCACAGGGTCAGATGGAAATCGTGGATGCGGACGATGTAAAACCACAAGCGGACACAGTCGAGCCGACCACGGCTTTTGTCGCCGCCGATGCGGTCAAACCAACCAAAGAAGAACACGTCGCCGACGACATCATCGACGCACCTCCGCCGGACACCTCAATGGTGGGTATGCGTATGGATACCGAAGCACGCTGGTACGTGTTACATACGTTCAGCGGCTACGAAGCAGTCGCCGAAGAAAACCTTAAAAGGGTTATCGAAAAGTATAAACTGACCGACCGAGTGTTTGAAATCTTCATCCCAACCGAAGACGCAGTCGTTGAAAAACGTGACAAGAAAGTTCTTGTATCGCAAAAGACAATGCCAAGTTATATCTTCATCAAAATGATTTACGGTGACGACCTTTGGCATACAATCACACGAACCCGTGGTATCACAGGTTTTGTGGGTCCAAAAGGCCGCCCGCTTCCATTAACTTCAAAAGAAGTCGTAGCGATGAAACTTGAACGCCGTGTCAACGCCTCCGTCAAACTGGAAGTCAAAGACACAATCCAAATCATCGACGGCCCACTTGCAGGCCAGACCGCCGTTGTGACCGCAGTCGACGCTGCCACAAACAAATGCACCGCAACCGTCTCAATGTTCGGTCGCCCAACAAGTGTTGAATTGTACACCACCCAAATTAAGAAGTTAGGCTAATCCCCGTATTTACATGCCCCTAAAAATATGGTATACTTGATACCCATGTTTTCAGAAATCACAGTCCAAATCATGTTTTCAAAACTCCAAGCAATCGCCGCCATCAAAATGGAGGGGTT
>Ga0123356_10002076_pt1 | contig 21613 bp, 21 predicted proteins | sample TergutEmb28metaG_2_FD_92546 | JGI IMG/M metagenome (GOLD analysis project Ga0123356, IMG submission 92546) | Embiratermes neotenicus P3 segment gut microbial communities from Petit-Saut dam, French Guiana - Emb289 P3 | ecosystem: Host-associated > Arthropoda: Insects > Digestive system > Gut ... | reverse complement strand
GGTGTCGAGCGTCGGTGACTTTGCCAAGGGTTTCGGCGAAGGCGTTTGGAGCGGTGGCACAGGGATGGTCACTGGGCTCGGCAACATAGCCGAGGGGGCCTATAGCCTTGCGACCGATCCCAACGCACGAGCCCAGGCATGGAACGACGCCGTGCAGGCCGCCAAGTCGGTTGAATGGGCGGCTCAGAATCCCGGCCAGGCGGCGTCGGCGATCGGCCAGGGGGCAAGCAATCTCTGCAACGGTTTCGTCAATGCCGAACAGCAGGCAGAAGCCAGCGGCAACGGCGCCGAGTTCTGGGGCAACGTGGTCGGTCAGGGTGCTTTCGTGGCCGGAACGGTCCTGGTGCCGGGCCTCGCCGAAGCCAAGTTCGCTGGTGCCGCGGGTGATGCCGGCGAACTCGCCGAAGGGCTGAGTGCCGCTGAGCAGGGGCTCGGTGCGGTCGAGGGTGCCAATGCGGCGACCGATTCGGGTGCTGGCACCTCCTTCCTGTTGCGTGGCGATGCCCGCCCACCCGAGACAATATTTCAGCAGGGCCTTCAACCGTGGGGCGGCGATGCCAGCCTCGAAGATTACGTGCTGAACAACAGCCCGAGCCAGTACGTCGGCCTCACTTCGGACCCCAATGTCGCCGCCGATTTCGCCACCAATAGCGGCACGAGGAACGGCTACGTCTACGCCACCGATCCACAACCGAACGGCATTGTCGTCAATGACGCTCTCCCGAACAACCCGTTCGCGGCCGAGCAGGAGACGGCCGTGCCGGGCGGCGTGCCGGCGAACCAGATCCGCGGCGCTACGCCAATCGGCCTGGATTACAATCTCGGCGACACGTCTCTTCTCAACCCGAACTATGGCAGCACGCTCGACACCACCCTCCCCGGCGTGACCCCGCCCGGCGCGGGCCCCTCGCTGCTCAACGCTTCAAGTGCAACGGGCGCTGGTCTGCTTGGAGCGGGTTCCCTCGGCAATTCGCTGAGCCCGGCCGTCTCGCCCGGCAACGGGACGAGCACGCCGCCGGCCTACCCGACGCCGACTGGCGGCGGCGCATCGTCTGATCCCGCCGCCAGCGGGGCGGAACCCAGGGACGACGATTGAGGCCATGGCCGCGTTCAATCGGCGGGTCGATCTCGCGGACGGAACCTTCCGCCTCTGCCGCTTGGTGGCGTCAGAAACGCCACCCTGGAGGTTCATCGCCGAGGTGGAGGGGATCGGACACTTCGAGACGGAGAGTCGCGACCTCTTCGACGCGCTCGCCGCCTGCCGGCTCTGGCTCGCCGGGCACGGCGCGGTCCTGTTGGTCGCGGGCGCAGCGCGCGACGTTTATCCTTCCGGCATGATGCGCGAGAACGGCGGCCGGATGGCCTACCGGATCCGCCACGGCCGGCGCGCAGAGCGCGCCGATGTGGTAGACATTTTTGCGCCGGCCGACCCGGGCGTCATAGCGACCGTGGCCGAGCAGAAGGAGAATTTCGAGGCATGGATACGATCGCTAGCGCCGTGAAGCGCCGCGAAACCCCGACCGCGGCGGAGCGCCGGGCGGCACTCAATCACGCCGGTGGTTACCTCTACCGGTTGGACCCGGATTGCGACCCGAACGGACAGGTGCCACCGGAGAAGATCCAGGGTGCCTGGGCAGTCGACGCCAGTGGGAGGATCGTCGGCCAATTCCAGGCCAACCCGAATTATCGCGGCACCTTTCGCGAGTGACCCGCCGCCACACCGGGCGATATGGGGCCAACCGTGCCCACGTGGCGTGACGGACTGGGAAGGCCCAATTCTCGTAACTGGCCAGGTAGGTCGCGGTGACCCATGACGTGGCTTTCGGGTCGTGCAAGACCCAAACGCAGTCGCGCCGTGTGCGAGCCATCATCCGCCGCCGGCAGGCGGGAACGGGACAAACAGGGAGTGACTGCAGGGGTCTCCGCCGCTGAGCCCATGCGAGCGTTGGTTTGTGGTTACGATAATCCCGCTGGCTGTCTTGCGGTGGAAGTTTAAGGCGTATGACTTCATGGGATTCGGCAACCAGCGGTAATGGCGAGGCGAGAAGCGCGACCCAGGAAGACAAGCATCAAGGCCGCTTCGGTGCTCGGGCGAGACAAGCCGCAGCAGACCGGCGCTCACGCGCAAGACAAACGCAACTCAGAGCGCGAGGCGCCAACGGCAGGTGCGGTCCAGGCCGTGCTGCCTTCGCGACAAGCGCCACAGTTGAGCCAGCTCGCCGACAGCCCGCCCGAGGGTGACGACTGGATCAGCGAGATTAAGTTCGATGGATATCGGCTCCTCGTTTTCCTGACTGGCGGCAAGGTCCGGATTTTCTCGCGGAACAGCTTGGATTGGACCGCTCGCTTGCCGTCGCTGGCGCATGCGATCGCTCAGCTCAGCGTTGATACGGCCCTATTGGATGGCGAGCTCGTCGCGCTCAAGGCGAATGGCATCTCATCGTTTGCAGAGCTACAGCGGGCCCTTTCCGAGGGCCGTGACTCACGGCTGTCGTACCACGTATTCGACCTGCTCTATTTGAACGGCTGGGATCTGCGGCCATGCGCACTGCTCGACCGGAAAAAACTGCTCGCGGCTCTCTCGGACTGGAAGGGCATGCTTCGTTACAGCGATCATCTCGTCGGTGAGGCTATCGAGACGTACCGCCGTGCCTGTGCAATGGGGCTCGAGGGTATTGTCTGCAAGCGGGCAAACTCACCGTATCGCCCGGGTCGCAGCAGCGCCTGGTTGAAGGTCAAATGCCACAACCGAGAGGAATTCGTTGTGCTCGGCTGGACGCCCCCGCAGGGTCATCGCAGAGGACTTGGATCGCTCCACGTCGGCTACTACGACCCGAGCGGCGATCTCCATTACGCAGGCGGAGTTGGAACCGGCTTTAACGCGCGCGAATTGTCAGTACTCCGGGGGCGGCTTGGTCGGATACCGAGGACTGGCTCGCACCGCGTTTTGTATGCAGGTGATCCCCTCGATCGTACGATCCAGTGGGTCCAACCAGAGGTTGTTGTCGAAGTCGAATACGCTGGCTGGTCAGGCAGCGGACGTCTGCGCCATTCCGTGTTCCTGGGTGTCCGAGAAGACAAGAGGGCGACTGAAGTTGTGCGTAAACTCGCAGACCCGCGTGCCGTACGCACTCCCGTAAAACCTTCGACAGGCGGGCCCAGCCGAAATCGCTAAAATGCATGCGGTCAACGCACTGCGCGCGCACACGGGAGGCGACGTCGACCCGGTGGAAGGCGTAACGACCCTTCTCGGCATAACCTAAGCGTAGCACTGCTAGCCATCACGGGTTTGTGTGATGTCGGAGCATATGCCCGCGATTCGATTGCCGTTTCGCAGATTCGCCGTCTGACCAATGAGATGCGGCCTCGAGTTCATCCTCGCTGTGCGGTTCGGCATGTGGCTTTGAGTCTGATCCCATCTTTTGCCAGATCGGCTCGTTGCTAATGTAGGGGTGATGACTGGCACCACTGATCATTCGACTAGTTCGCCCAACAACCCGCTGGACCGGGCAATCCAACTGCTTGGAATGGCGCGCGAGCAGCTCGAGCAGGCACAGGGTGGCGCCGGGGCGCACCTTGAGGACGCATTGGTCGAAGCGGAAGACACGATCGACGAACAGCAGGCGAAGATCGCAGCCGCGCGCAGCCACGACGAAGCCGAGGCAGAAGCGTCAGGCGAAGCGGATCGCCGCCGCAGCGCCTGGTTTCCAACCTATCGGGCGGTCTGAGATGGCCTTGCGTCCCATCTGGCGTGGCCATCTCCGTCTTGCGCTCGTCACCTGTCCGGTCGCGCTCTACACCGCCAAGCACGAGCGCAACGCGATCCGTTTCCACTTCATCAACCCGAAGACGGGACATCGGATCCGCACGCTAACCATTGATGCCGAGACCGACGAGGAAGTTTCCCGGCGCGACCTGGTGCGGGGCTACGAGTTTCAGAAGGACCAATATCTGCTGCTCACCGATGACGACCTCTCCAGCGTCAAGGTCGAGAGTTCGTCGACCATGGTTGTCGAGAAGTTCGTCGACGCTGGCTCAATCGACCCGATCTACTACGACACGGCTTACTACCTCGCGCCTGACGGCGAAGTCGGCCGGGACGTCTATTTCGTGCTGCGCGAAGCGATCCGCCGCACGGGTGAGGTGGCATTGTCGCGCGTGGTGATCAGCCAGCGCGAGCGGACCATCGCGCTGAGGCCGTATGGCGACGGGATCGCCGCTCATACGTTGAGCGAGCAGCAGGATCTCAACGACGCGCGCGAACTTTTTGACGGCGATGCAATCAAGGTCGATGAAGAGATGGTCAAACTGGCCGCCGAGCTGATCAAGCGGCAGACCTCGCCTTATCAGCCGTCGGATATCGAGGACCGCTACGAGCGGCGCATGCGTGAGATGATTCAGGCCAAACTGAAGGGCGAAGGCATCACCCCCGAAGCGGCCGAGCCGGCGCAGAGCAACGTGATCGACCTGATGGCGGCGCTCAAACGCAGCTTGGGGTCCAGCGCCGAGGCGGCGGTGGCCGCGCCGCAGGCCAGCAAGAAAGCCGCGCCCCGCGGCAAGTCTGCGCCGGCCGACAAACCGGCACCACCAACTCCGCGGAGCAAGGCCGCAACGCCTAGCGCTCCGGCCAAAACACCGGCGACGAAGCAGTCGCGCAAACGCGCCTGACTCAAATTCCGCGGAGGTCGGGTTGGCTCGCGTCCTGACGGCGCCGCCTGCGGCGCCGGGTCGGCGGTGGGTCCGCTTCGCTCCGGCGCACTTCGCCTACGAGGCGGATTGAGAACTGTGGATCCGTGCGTGTTGGGGCCTCGGACCGCTGACCTGAAGCAGCCATATGTGTCAGGTGCTGCAGCATCCTGCGGCGGTGCGCTTCCTTCTCTGTCGAGAGCATCGTCATTGCCTGCGTCGCTGGCGGTTGGATTGCTCCAGCCTGCCATCAGGGATCGAGCCGAAGCAACACAGGACGACCGACCGAGCAAGAAGGCCGGTTTGCGGCAGGCATGGGGTGCGGCGGGTCGCTCAAGAGCGTCGCGCCGTGTGCGACTCGGGCGTCTTGGGCGATCTGCCCGAACAGGAACATCACTGCGCTCGGTTCGCGCCGACCAAACGAAAGGCGGCGGTTACCAATCTACCCCGCTCCTGCGTCATTTCCGTGCCAGGCCGCAGGTGTCCCGTCCACTGATCATGCGTCAGGCCGAGGCTACTGCCAGGCGGGACCACGAAGTATGGCTTGCACCCGGCGGTCAGCACGACACGACAACACGCACGACCCGAAGTCGAGGCGCCAGTTGGCTCGGAGATGGCAGGTCTAAACTCTCGCATCTTGCTGCGTGATGTCGGCGGCAAAACAGCGAACGTGACAGGTCCGCGACTAGCGTTCGCTCTCGCGGGTATCCTCGGCCCGAACCGCGCACATACGGGCGGCGACTGGTGCCGCCCGATGCGCGGCTCTGACCCCCTAACTGGGTGCGTGAGTGTCGTTGCTAGTTCACGATTCGGTAGTTCGGCCGTTCCTTCTCGAACACGATGTCGCTCGCCAGGTCGATGGGCGGGGTGATGATCGAAAGCAGTGCGAGAGCCCCTCCCTCCGAGACAGTTCCGTGCAACGCCCCGCGTGGCACATAAATGTAATCTCCTGGATGAACAACTCGGACTTCGTCGCCGACGCGGAAATCGCCATCGCCTTTCAGCACGATCAGCAGTTCCTCGTGTCCGGCGTGGCTGTGGCAGCCGCCGGTGGCGTTGGACCACAGCACGCCGGCGACGACTCCCTTGCCGATGGTGAGTGCCTTGACGGGGGTGACGCCCGCCTCCGGCGGCATCTCGGCAAGCGCACGCAACGCCTCGTCGAGATTGTGGAAGTTGCCCATTTTTCGTCCCTCCTTTAGGTCTCGGCTCGGGTGCGGCAGGGTGCCGTGCCGGCGCTGAATGGACATACATACAGACTGTATGCGACGTGCATCCTGCATGAAATCTCTGAGCCGTCAAGAGCAACGTTCCGCCGAGACCCGCACTGCACTGCTACGCGCGGCGCGTCGGCTGTTCGCCACCCGCGGCTATGCCGCGACGCCGACCGAGGAGGTGGTGCGTCGGGCGCGGCTGACGCGCGGCGCGCTCTATCATCACTTCCGCGACAAGCGGGATCTGTTCCTGGCTGTGCTGGACAACGAGCAGAAGCGCCTTGCCGCACAGGCCGCCGAGGCAGCAGGTCGCGAGCCGGATGCCTGGGCGGCGATGCACGCCGCCTCCTCCGCGTTCCTAGATGCCTGCCTCGATGGGGCGGTTCGGCAGATCGTGCTGATCGACGCACCAGCGGTACTGGGCGCGGAGCAATGGCGCGTCTCCGACCAGGGCTATTACCTCGCGGCGATGAAGGCGCTGATTGAGGCGGCAGCGGAGGCTGAGCTGATCGAGACGCAACCTCCTGATCCGCTGGCGCACGTGATCTTTGGCGCACTGCACGAGGCGGCGATGCTGATCGCGGGGGCCGAGGACAAGAATGCTGTCCGCGCAGCGGTGGGACGGGTGATCGAGCGGCTGTTTGATGGCTTCAGAAGGAAGCGGGCCTGCAGTTGACCTCCGTTACGTCCTACCAGCTTGTCTCATGGCCGACGTCATAGCCCGACGGTGAGCGGTTGAGCAGCCAGTTCGTGCCGACGGGTGCGAAGCAGTCCATAAGTGTCACAATTACCGGTAAGGAATCGATGTGGACCAGACGTGAGACCGCTATAATGGCCCGCATGACCGCGGTTCCGGCTCCGGCCCATGTCGATTTGTCCAGCATCCCCCGCATGACGCACGAGGGGTGCATGCGCCTGGCAATCACCAAAGCCAAGGAAAACCCCGGCTTCCCGTTCGGCGCTGTGATTGTCCGTACGACGGATCTGACCGTTATGGCCTCCGGTGTGAACAGAACCCAGCGCAACCCGACCCTCCACGGCGAAATAGACGTGATCAACGACTACGTTCGCCGGCACGGAAACGAGGGGTGGGAACGGATGATCCTCTACACCACCGGAGAGCCGTGTCCGATGTGCATGAGCGCCATCATCTGGGTGGGCATTGGGGGAGTCGTGTTCGGCAGCTCGATCGAGACTCTGTCGCGAGTCGGAATCCGCCAGATCGATATCAGCTCCGCGTCAGTCACACGCGCCGCACCCTTCTACCACGGATCGCTACTCGGTGGGATGCTCGCAAGCGAGACCGATTACCTGTTCGCCGAGCGAGCGCACGGCTGAAGCGCAAGCGCCGTCGTTGCGGCAGCGGGACATGACGGCAGTTCGTGATTGACGCGCCTACGCGGCGCCAGCGCGCCGCCGTGAGCTGTCGTAGCCGTGGCGCAAGCATGCGTCGTGGGCCGCAGCGAAGTCGCTCCGACTCGGATGACCGATTGAGGATTGAGCAAATGAGGACTGGCCTTATAGATCTCGATGAGGCCGGTCAGCGTCTCGCTGCCGAAGTCGGTGAACGCCATGACGCCGTCGTCGCCCGGCCCGTAGACCCAGGGCGGATGCCTCCCGCGTCGAGTTCCAGGGCAGCAGCGCGTGCAGTTCGTGGCTCGTCCGAGGCTTCGCAACCTATGCGATCACGAAGGCGCAGACCACAAAACCGAGCATCCCGGTCAGCAAGAACCACTTGATCACGAGTCCCTCGACAGCTCTGTCAATGTCCCGAGTGCAATATGGCTCTCCTGACGGGTGCGGATTATCCCCGAATTCTTCACACGATCTCTGCGCAATTAGAGGAAATCGCAACTTGAGACCGCGACATGCCACGCAAAGCATCGCAGGTTCGGCGAATCGGCGAAGCGCCGGCGCGGCTGGGGATCGCGACTGATGCCCATGTCATCGTCCGACACAGTGATGACTTCTGAGCAAGCCGGGTCGCCGACGCTCAACCATGCCGCAAGGTGGCGTAAGTTCAAATCCAGCGGTCCACTCCAGCGTGCGCCGCGCTACGTGCTCTGCGCCCGCTTCTGCGCCAGCTGAAAGGTCGCCTGTACGCGCTCGGCCGCCGGCTCCCCGAACAGTTCGGTGATCGCTTTGCGGTACGCGGCTATGTTGCTCGGCGCGGCGTGCATCCCGATCGCGTCCAGCACCGACGCGTCCAGCCGGTCGCCCAACTGGGCGTGGGCCTGCTGTAGTATCTGCATAACGCCTTTGCCGTCGCCGGACAGCATCGCCTTGATCACCGCCTCGCGCACGAAGCCATTGTCCACACGGTTTTTCGCCGCCGGGCCGAACTGTTTGCCGACCGCGTTGCTCCAGGCGCCGATGCTCTGCGGCGTGGCATTCTCGCCGACGACATCGAAGATCGCCGGCTCCAGCATATCGCCGAGATGCTGGACGGCTTGGCCGAGAATTTCCCCGGCCCGTTTGGTCTCGCCGGCATCCACCGCGCGACGGACGGCGTTGCGCAGCTCCATATTGACGCCTTTGATCACGCGCTCCGCGGCCTCTGGGCTGATCTGCTTGGTGATGGCCATGCAGTAGGCGGCTGCGTTGTCCGCCGTCAGCACGTCGGCGATGTCATCGAGGATCGCGCTGGGAAGCTTGCCGTTCGGCTGCGCCCGACGTTTCTCGGCGAGCCAGGCGGCGAACTGGTCCGGTGACCGGCCGGTCATCGCGGCGATAACTTCCTGGCCGAGCTGGGCCACGGGATCGTCCTGCGGGGCGACATAAGGGTCGTACGCCGTCGGCTGCGAGCGCGGCTGGTGGTCGGTGGCCTTGTCGCCGCCGCCCTGCAGTGCCTCGCGTCCGGCAGTACGCATCACCCGGTTCTCCACGGTCATCGGGTTGCGCCGGTTCAGCGCGTCGAACACCCAATGGTACACCTCGACCGGCTCGTCCGCCTCGTTGTGGAACTCGGCGTCGTAGACAATGAGCTGGCCGATATGCCGGTCGGCGTCGAACATCTTTGCCTGCACTACCAGCACCACGCGCCCGCCCCATTTGATCGCATAGTCCTTGATGAACTCCTCGACGACGATCATCTGGGTGTTGCACTCGGAGGTGCCGGCGACGAGGTTGTCAGCCACCTGCGGGCCGAGCGTCTCGATCCCGCCCATGCTGTGCGCGATCAGATGCAGCCATTCCCAGCCCGCACCCTCGTTGCGCGCGAAGCCTGCGTTCTCCGCCACGTCGGCGGCGCTCGCACCCATCACCACGCCCTGCGCGACCGAGCGGTCCTGACCGGTCCACGCCTTGATCTCGGTAGGTGTGATTTGAAAGTTGCGCGCCTGCTTGACGGGCTCGGACGGCGGCGGCAGCGTGAGCAGGATCGGCGCGGCGAGGCTGGGCTCGTATGCGGCCGGGCCGCCGGGGCCGGGATCCTCGGCATAGGCGGCGCCGAACGGGGTCTCCTGCACCAACTCCAGCACTTGGCCGCCTTTGACGATCACTTCCATCGGATAGCCGTACGGCGAGCGCTCTACATCGGGGGGTACATCGACGATCTTCTTGAACGACTTGTCCTTGGACGCGAGGTTGGCGAGCGTGGTGTCGCCGGACTCCTGACCCAGGCTCTGCGCCGGCAGGAATGAACTGACCCCGGTCGAGAACCGGCCAAACGGATTGTAGTTGTCGCTCGGCGCCCGACTGGTGGAACTGTCACGGATGCGCGCGAGCCAGTCGCCGTATTCGTACAGCAGCAGCACCCCGCGGGGCGACCTGCCGGAGAGCAGGCTGGCAATCTTGAACTGTTTGGGCGGGCTGCCGCCGTCGATTAGCCCGTTCAGGGTCGCCGGCGGGTCCGGCTTGGCAAGCTCTGGTCCGTCCCAGTAAAAGGCGCTAATCTTGGGTTTTCGATCCTCGATCAACCAGCGACCCTGTGGTGCCTGGTCAGTCGTCGTCCGTGCGTTTAGGCCCAGCATCTGCGCGGTCTTTATCGTGTAGGCGACGTGCAGCGATTCCATCCACGTGCTCCTCGGCAGCTCAGTGCGGCAAGGCGTCGCGCATGGCGTGCAAAGCCGTGCCCAGCGTGGTCCGGATCGTCACCGGCACGCCGAACGGGTTCTCCTCCAGCAGCGACAGCACCGGCTCGCTGGCGAGGAGGGCCATCAGCCCATCGATCGCACCAAGCAGGGCGGTGGCATCACGCCCAACGTCCGGCACTGCGGCGTAGTTGCGCAGGGCGACCTGCAGCCCGACCACCAGCCGGCCTGTCAGAGCCGTCAGCCCGCGATCGGCGACCGCCTTGCCCAGCGGATGCTCGACCTCGCGGAACGCAACCTGTAACTTGCCGATCTGCTCGTCCACCGTCTCCTTGGCGCCGTTCCAGATGCCCATGAGCTGCCGAGCGTCGCGGGCGGGCCCGGGTCGCGCGCGCGGCGGCACACCCAGCACCCGCGCCACCCAGGCATCCTGTTCTTCGCGCATCTGCCACACCCCAGATCTCGGGCGCGGACGCTATCGAATGCGTGGCCCTTGTCCGCTCGCCGTACACCCTCTTAGCGCGGCCCGGCCAGGCTCCCCATGATGATCACAACGCCCTGGTGTGCAGCGCTGGATCGCGTTGTGGTCGGCCCCGGCAACATGCTCGGCCGCCGCCGGCGCTGCGCGGCGCGGTCAGTGCTTGGGTTGGGCAGGGCAAGCAGACTCCACCGGCCTGCCTCACGGCCACAGCGGAACTTGCCGTGCAGTAATCCCTTTTGGCGCGATAAGCGGCCTCATCGTGCTAAGGAATGAAACGGCAATATGATTACCTGCACCACCAAGAAATATACTTTGTCTACACTGCAAGCGCTTCGAAATTGGTCGCTGTTGATTTGACGTGGTTTTCTGTGACCCGACCTAGCAGATACTGCAACTCCGGGGCACCAGTTGGTAATGCGGGGCCAGCCAGTGGCCGCTTTTCCAACATCCGGCTGCGCAAGATCGCTCTCGAAGGCGGATAGAGGTTGAAATCATACTTGCCCGGGCTACCCATCTTATTCGCAATGTCCCGCGGTAATGCGGCCTTATCCACAGCCACGGGTCGGTGCAGGCGGGCGGCAAATCGGCGCCGCCATGCAGCCCGGCGGCAGAATGGACCTTCGTCCGGATCCGTGAGTCATACCGCTGATCGGTCTAGCCCGAACCAGGGTCAGCGCGACAGGACCGCTGGCGAACAGCCAGTCGTGGCAACACCCGAGTGTCAGGTTAGGGCAGGACTTGGGCGATACGCTGGCGGAACACACTCATCGCGTGGCTGAGTTCCGCCGACATCTTTGCCTCAAATGACGCCTGCTCATCCACCGGAATGGCACCAGGGCGGAATTGGCCGCTGTGGTAATACAGTCGTGCGTTGTCGGGCGAGCCGAAATCGTCGGCCCATTCCAGTGTGATGTGCGGGCCGGTAACCGGACCGGTCTGACCAAACAGTGCGTTCATCGCAGCGTCGAGCGACGAATTCAGTCCGTCCGGCGGCAGATCCGCGTTGGCCTGGAACTGGCTTATATGGGTCGTGTAGCCGTTGATGCGGCTGGTCGCGGTGCTCATGAAGACCGGCCCATTCGGGCCAGTTCGCGCCGTCCCGGACAGGCCGCAGAGGTTCAGCCAGCCGCCGATCCGACTGTACTTGTCCACCTCGCCCTGCAGTGTTTTCAGTCGGTTGGCACGGCGTTGTTGCTGCGGCGGGGTGTTGTGGTTGGCGGACCGGTAACGCGCTCGAACCACCTCGATCAAGCCAGGGATTTTCGCAACGGCCGTCTTGAGGTCCTTCTCATACGGCTCGGTACCCGGTGGAAACTTCGCAACCACAAGGGTGATGGCGGCTACGGCGTCGTTGATGTCGGTATCGCGCGAGGTGACGGCCGCATGGGCGGCGACCAGCAGCGGCGTGCCCGCCAAGGTCACCTTGCCAACTGCCTCTTTGAGGCCAGCGGGGTCGGGCGCGCCGGGATTGAACTTGGGACACGCCTCTACCGCCCGGTCCAGTGCCTGCACGTTCTTGGTGAACGGTTGGAGCGGGTGCAGGATGGTGCGCGCCTCGGCGATTTCGGCGTTGGTCCTCCAATTGTCGATCTCGGTCATCCCGGCTTTGAGCGTGGCGGCCCAGTCCTTGAGTTCCTTCTCGCGTTGCTTGCGATTTACTTCGGCTTCCAATTCCTGGCGCCTGCGCTCAGTCTCCTTCGCCGCGGCGTCCTTGTACTCGGTTTCGAACTTGTCGAAGCCGGACAGGCTTTCGTGCTGACTCTGCGTCAGCGGCTTTTTCATGTTGGTCACCCGGTCAACGCATTGGTTGATGGCGCCGTTCAGCTTGCCTGGCGAGGTAACTTTGGCACCGCCGACGTCGAGTCGTAGCACCGCCTCCATGCGCTTCTTTAGGCCCTCGACCTTGGTTTGGTCGTTCTTGAGCGCATTGCTGGCTTCGGTTTCCTCGACAGCAGCTTTAATCCCATTACGGATCTCGTCCTTGAGCGGTTGCGCAATCATGATCTGCGCGGTCACCAGGTCTTTGTGACTGTTACGCGCCGCGGTCGTGTTGGTGACCTGAACGGATTCGAGCTTGAGCATTTCCGCCTCGACCTTGCCGAAACTCTCCACCAGCTTGCCGAGCTTCGTCGCCGTATCGCCCCGCAGGTCATTGGGAATCGGGGCAATGAGATTGCGAATTTCCGTACGCAGGCCCGTCAAGATCTGGTATTCCGCCTGCAACGCCTTGGCGTGTTTGTCGAACCCGGTGTACTCCCACCACGACCCCTGTTTAAGGTCGAGTTGGTTGGTAATGGCAACGCTCCTGGCAAGCACCTCCCGGAGCGCGGAGACCGTCGGTGACACCTGTATCTTGTCGGACATCGTGTGGAAACCTCTCCTGATTGCGGGGCGGTCGAACGCCGCGAGGCTGACTGGTGCAAGGCTTCGAGGATGATCTGGGCAAGGCTGACCCCCCGAGGCTGACTGCAACGGGGACGCGCTAAGCCATACTCCGCTCCATCGCGAGCAGCGCGGACATGAGCGGCCCGCGGATCTCCACCTTGATGCCGAAGCCGTTGTCGGATTCCGCGTCATCGATGATGGTGTCATTCTGCAGGTAGCGCTTCAGCTCGTCGATCTGCTGCGGCGTATGGGGCGCGGCCGTCAGGTTGGCGGCGATCGCCCTGATCAGGATGATGGCGTCGTCGCCCAGCGGATCATTCATCGCTCGGATCGAGGTCTCGAGGTCCTTGAGCGTTGCGAGCACCGTCTCCCGTGCCGCCGCCCACTGCTCCGAGGCACGCGCCCGCGCGACAGACCCCACCAGGCGATCCGCCATCGTCTCGACGTCGAGCACGCGCGATACCCAGGCGTTTTGTGCCGATCGATTGGCCGAGTCGGACATCGGGTTCCCCTCCTGTGGCCACTCTCAAATCAACGGGCAAGTGTTCAGCTATCCAGGAATTAATCGTACGATTCGCAAATCGGCGGGTCGCCTAATTCCCGCAAGTCGTTGCGAACCGCCATGGCGTCTTGGTCGATTGGATCTTAATGACAGGTGCAGCCAGGCCACTTCGTCATCGGTGTACGCAGCTGCGTGTCTGGTTTCAGGTATCCGCGCCGTGGCGCACAACGCTGCCAACGGTGCCATCTGCCATTCTCCTCGTGAGGGGCCGCCAGCCCGAGGGGCCGGCGGCCGAACGCAAGCGCCGGGCCGCGCCCTCTTTTTTTGATGCCTGGCGTACCTTTGTGACACTCGCGGCATCTTCGAGCAGGTCAAGCGAGAGAAGAATTACGCGTTTCGCGTATCGACCGTATGTCGTGGCGTAGCCTATATGTATCATCTGTATCGATCAGCGTGCGGACGGGAGCCATTCAGGCGCCACGCCGCCATGGACGCGTCCAATAATAAAAGGGTCGCTAACACGCGAGGTGACGCTGACGATCGACGTGTTCGCTGGAGTTGGCTCACCAACCGCTTAGCACTGAACCGTCCTATGCCGCGCCAAGGCCGTTGACTACCCCTCCCTGTCAAACATGGACCCACAGGTCGAGGATGAGGTCAGCCTCCGTCACCGGGAGTGGCGCCGGGACACCGACCGCGCCGAACGGAACCGGGAGGCCGGGGCACTGGACCTGCCACGCGCGCTGGGTGGCCGGCACATCGCCGATGTCGCGATGGAACTGATGTGCCCGTACAACTTGCGTGAGTGAGGTCCCGGCAGCCCGGCAGGTGTGCTCGGCAATTCCGAGCAGGCGCCGCATCTGATGGTAGGCGCGGCAGCGCAGGGCAGCAAAGTCGCCAGCAAGCGACTGGCCCGGCACGCTTCCATCCGTCTCGATCGGCATCAATCCCGACAGCAGGAGCAGATCGCCGGCGCGTACCGCGGCAGGCCCGTAGCTTACCATTGCCGGCAGGGGTGCATTGATGATCTCTTTCTTGGTTCGCGCACCGTCCCGGAGAGCGAGCAGATTAATCTCGATTATGCCGCCAACAGTACCGAAGGTGCGTGTCGGCACGATCGTTAAGGCACAGGGGGATTGTGAGAAAAACCGGTTCCAGACATCAACGAAGTCCGGAAAATGCTCGATCCCCTCAATATAGACCTGCGCCTTCAACGAGAGCGGCAGTGCCGAGCCTGCGGCTCTCAAAGCCGGCTCGAGTTTCCGGGTAATCAGGAACTCCGTCTGCTTCCTGATGTCAGATCCCCCCCATCGGGCGAACTCGGGCACACGCGCCTCGGGATCAATGGCACGGTCGCCGCCGCTCGCCATCTGGCCCGCGACGAAGACAAAGTCGTTGCAGGTGATCGCGGGCACAAAACCGGACCAGCTCGGAGCTTCGACGTCGGTCGGATAGACCGGTTCTATCGTCCAGTCATCATGCGGCAGCACGGCTATGAGCGAGACATTCATGCTCATTCGCTCACCCAAGCAGCGGTTCATCACGACCGAGGTGCTCGGGGGGATGTAGTCACCGAAATAAGCACGCCGCGACAGGTGATACGGGTCGACGGCTTCGTGCGTCGGATAGTACTGGTCGAGACGCACGGAGGTGGCCAGGCTTGCGCCACACCCGGCCAGCATATCGCGGCACCGACGCAGGATAAAATCGCCCTCGCGTCGGTAACGAGGCGGCCCGTAGGTTGGGAAATTAGCGGGCCCTGCTACCTCGGCCGGTACCCCATTCTCAAAGTCGAAAGCTTCGTGACCGGTCATAAAGAGCCAATTCCCGGCGCGCACACCCGGGGTATAGAGAATGTCGGTCCCGAGCAGTCTGACGACGGAATGCGGTTCGACTTCGACCATTGTTCTGATCCCCATATCAGTATTGATGTTGAAAGAACCTTAGGAGACGGCCACGATTCCGCCACTCGTGTTCATCCATACCACGTTGTCAAACTGGCAGACCGCAATACCCGACTTTACAAAACTTGCCCGGGCCATGCATCCGCTCTGCATCTTGCAAAGCTTCGCTTATACGCAAAGGCCGAAGAATAGCTGGCTACCCATGCGGCATGGGATCACAATGCAGGCCCAGGATCAACAATGCCGTAGCGGAAAAATCCGTGCCTCTAACCGAGAGCCTACGCGATCGCGTCTGCATCTTGGTGGTCAACGGCAGCCTGGGACACGGCCAGTGATCCGGCGGACCAATGACTGGCCAATCTCGCGCGCGGCGGGACTCGCAGCCGGGCCGAAGCTGGTTGGCGCACCGTCCCTTGCTTGAAAGTGCCGCCTACAGCACGAGCAACAGCAGCTTGCTCGACCTGTTCCGCAGCCCGACCGCCGAACTGCATATCCTCCGGGTTTCGAGTAGCGGCGTTCTGTACGCCCAACCAATTTCAAATAACGGTTGAATTTTCGGATAACGGTTATGGTAAATAGCGACGATGGCGAAGAATCCAAGGTAGGTTCAAGATAGTGCAAAACGTGGTCACAAGGCTGGGGTCAAGGTGGCCTAGTGACCGGCGACGCGTCGAGCCACGTCCTGGCGAGTCGCGCATCCATGTCGGAGATCGCGTGACCCACCGGCAGAACTTGATGCGTGACGGTTGCTCCGAGACCACGCAGGCGTTCGGCGAGCCGAGCACCATCTCCTGGTGATCTCCGGCTGTCCCTCTCGCCGTCGATGATCAACACAGGCATGCCGCTGAGCCATGACGGCGGATCACTGGTGAACGGTGAAAGTGGCCGGAGCAGGATGGCTCCTGCCAGGAGCGTTGGCCGGACCAGGAGTAGGGCAGCGGCCATAATTGCACCATTGGAGTATCCGACGGCAACCGGCGGGGCCGCAAGGCCATAGCGCGTGCAGCAGGTTTCGATGAAGTCGGCGAGCACTAGCGCACGAACCGATATATCCGCCTCATTGATGGTTCGATCAGGGAACCGATGGAAGAAGGCGAACCCGCCGTCGATGCCGACCGTCCCACGGATGGAGAGGACGGGTACCCCCGGTGCCAGTAGCTCGGCCAGTGGTACGAGATCGCGCTCGTCGCCGCCCGAGCCATGCAACAGAACCAGGGGCGTGGTGCCTTGGCCAGCGCCTGCAACGAAATGATGGACGTGGACTTCGTCAGTCATGGCGGTGGCGATGGGCTGGCTGGTGCGAGACGAATCTATCTCACCTGCGCGCATGGCCAAAACGCGCGGCTTCGCGGGGCACTGGCCCAAGGTAGCGCACATGCGCTTGGTGATCTCTCCAACCACGCCGCGACTGGCCTTGCCAGCGATCTGCCTCTGGATTTGGCGAATACTGAGATCAGTCGACGTGGCAAGCGCCTCGATTTCGCTGACGATGCGTTGTGCGATCGAGGGCAGCCGAGATGGCGGCCACGCGCCTCGGCGGCCTTCATGCCAGCGGTGCGGAATGCCGCGTTCGAAGCGATCGACGCACAACCTGCGAAACGACGGTGCAACACAAACGGCTCCACGAAGAACAACATGAGTATGAAGATCGTCCATATCAGGACTATTGCGAGCATCCACCAATAACCCGGTTCCACAAATCGGTACCACGCGTTCATGCGCACCAGCATGTAAAGACCGGTCAACCCGGCAACGATGACGCTGATCCGTGCCTGCTTGCCGAACCGACTTTCCACAGCTTCGAATATGGCGAGCCGTTGGGAAGGGTCCGGCATGTGCCGCAAAGTTGGCAGCACGACCGTCGTGACCAGTCCTACGCCACCGATCCAGAGAACCACGGCAAGTACGTGGCGCATGGGCCACCGCCACATCCCTCATTTTTACCACCGAAAACGGCAAGCGTCGCCGCTCGCCTTCCACCAGATGCCCGGTATGAGCTGTTGATGCACCTGGGCGGGATATCTCGCCGCTCATTGATGAGAGGTCGAGCCGGACCGCATCACAAGGCGGTCCCTCAGCTGGCCGGGGGCATGCGGGAACTTCGCGACGTATCCGGCTCGTCGGACGCCGTATCACGTTCGACCGACGCGCATACGGCGTCGTCTACGGACCCTGCCTGCCCGGATTCGGCGAGAAGAACTGTTTGAATTTCTCGCCAACATCCTTCCAATCGTCGGCATCGGGCGGAGGTTCCCCCTTGCGGGTGATGTTCGGCCACTGCTGTGCGTAGGTCCGGTTAAGCTCCAACCAGGCAGAGGCCCCGCTGTCGCTATCGGGTATGATTGCCTCCGCCGGGCATTCGGGCTCGCAGACACCGCAATCGATGCATTCGTCGGGATGGATCACCAGCATGTTCTCACCCACATAGAAGCAATCGACCGGGCAGACTTCAACGCAATCCATGTACTTGCAGCGGATGCAGGCCTCGGTGACAACGTAGGTCATCATGCCACCGCCTTGGACTGCTTCGTGCGGCCGATCTCGACCCGCCACACCTGGGGGCCCTGCTCAAGATAGCGCCACGAGAATTCGCCCCGATGCTCTGCTTCGAACTGGTAATAGAGCGGCTTCGGGTCGTGATCGTTGACGAGGATGAACGCCCCGCCCACCGCCAGCCTGTCGTACGTCACGAAAATCGACCGATGCCGCTCCGCCGGGATGAGCGGGCAGACATCAAGGACCTTGGCTTTAGCCACTTGTAGCTCCTGTTCTATCGTGTGAAGCGATTGATAGGTTGCGCGTCAGGCGGTGCAGTGCTGTACTCAGGCGTTCGGCCTCGCGCGCGTCATTGTGACGCAGTACCGACCATCCTTGCGCTGCAATCCTGCACGCGTTCTCGGCCTCTCCTGCCTCGGCCAGGGCAATCAGTGCGGCGATGAACAGCCGGTTGATTGCCGGCAGGTCCTGATAGAATGGTTGCATCATTTGCTGCGGCCATGTCCGCCGATACGAAAGTGCGCTTTCGCTACGGCCGACATCAGATCCGATGACCACGTCGGATCCCACACCACGCCGACGAAGATGCCGGTTGTGCCACCATGCTGCGCCAGACGACGTCCTACGCCATTCACGATGTGATCTTGTGCGGGACAAACCGGTGTTGTCATCGTCATCCGCACATCCACGATCCCGCCCTCTATTGCGATATCATAGACAAGCCCGAGGTCGACGATGTTGAAGCCAAGCTCCAGATCGATGACGTCGCGCAGAGCGGCACGGGCCGTGACTTGAGTCAGAGCAGGAGCGCTAGAGTGCATCGTGGTCACGTTCGAGTGGTACCAGGGATCGCGCTGAGCAAATGGCCTAGCGCGAGATCATGCATGGCTGGCACGGGTGCGGTCATCGGCGTGGTTCGGAATGGGCTGGGAAGCGGCGGCCTTGTCCACAGCGGCGGCCACTTGCCGCTGTGGATAATATCCCTCCCAAGCGCGCCAATACTCGTGACCCAGTAAAACTGTGGCCGCAAACATGAGAAACACTGACGCGCGTACGAGCCATGCAACGCCGAAGAGAGCCGCAGCCGTGCCCGCTGCCACGGCAATGTAATAAGCGCTGAACATGCGCACGGCCCTTCGCTCGTTCACAAGGTCTTGCACCCGAGGTATCGGTCCGGTGCCGAGGCGACGGCCGAATTGCGACAGCCAGGACAAGAAGGGAATGATTTTGTAGAGCTGCGAGAGACCAAGGCCGCTTAGCCAGCCGAAGATCAGCAGAAAGACCCGAGCAGGTGCCGCACGTTTCAGTTCCACCACGATGGCTGACGCGACCGCTATAGCGAGCGCCACGCCCAGACTGACAAAAGCGCCGACCGCAGCCCGGTTGTGCAGTTCGATCAGTCGGCGCCTGCGATCATGGTAGATCCGAGCGACGTCGATAAGGTAGAGAATGATAGCCAGCGCAATCAGGACCCGGCTCGCCTGTTCGGCCGCTCGGGAGACGGTGCCAGGCAGATGGGGCAGTGCAAAGCCGGCGACGAGCGCTGCAACCAGGCCTGCGCAAGCTGTCATGAATACAGACTTGCCCCATACGCCACGGTCGTGCGGTGCCAGCATGAACATCGGCAGCAGTTCGTAGGAGACGCCAATTGCCGTTAACGTGAACCAGCCACCGATTCCCGCGAGCACATGGCACTCGACCCCGCTGGCAATGACCGGGCTGAGCGTCCAGGCCAACGCAGGGATAGTAAGTGCCAACGCAAACGTTAGTCCGAGAATAACGGTCACGAGCACGCCGTCAGCCTTTGGCGCCGCCGGCCAACTCGCGCCCGCGACAATCAGCAGTTGGGCAAGCCCGAAGTTCACGAGTGCATAGGGACAGATCGCCGGGGTCCAGCGGGAAACGCGATTACCTGCCGACGGAACCGATACCACGTCCTCGTTCCTCCGCCGTCCCGCTATGCCAGTGAGCCAGTCCTTGCAGAGGACGCCAACTCTGCCCGCTCGGCGTACCGAAACGCCTGGTCAGTTCCGCAAACGCTGTCATCAGTCGCCTGCGTCACGACCAAAAGCCATACCCACAGTCTATCTTATAGGCAGTCACCTTGAGCGGCGCAAGGTCGGCCCCGCCATTTTCTTGTCGCTGGTTTTCAGATCGTGGCGGCACCGCGAAGCGCTACGCTCGCGCATGCGAGCTAGACGGCGACTACTCGCGTACTTGCGCGGGGCCGCCGGCCGGCCCGGGGACTGTGCTTTTGATCCGATGACTGAATATCAAGAAGCGCCAATAGCCTGCGCCGTGGGGCAACCAGGTCGGCGAGCGTGTAGCGATCCAACTCGGCAAGGAATGTCTGCAATGCCTTTTGCATGGCCTTCTGCAATACGCATTCCGGCTCAATCACGCAGCTGGCATGCTCAGCGAAGCAGGGAACGATAGTCAGGTCCGGTTCTGTTCGTCGCACGATCTCGCCGACCCGAACAGCTTCCGGACGCCGCGCGAGCCGGAGGCCACCACCTTTGCCACGAATGGTCTCAATGTCGCCGGCGACGCCGAGTTCGTGTGCGACTTTCATCAGATGGGTCTCAGCAATGCCATAATGCGCGGAAATCTCGGCGATGGTCGCGCGGCCCTCGGTTCTCAGCGCCAGATAGATCAACATGCGAAGCGTATAATCGGTGTAGTTGGTCAACCGCACGGGCGTTCCCTCTGCCGGCTGTTGGAGATCCACAACATCCACTGTTCCGTGCCAGCGTTCAAGCTGGCGGGACCAGCGGCAGCCCTTGCGCGCCGAATCATCGGCATCGAGATCGGCACGGTTATAAGATGGATTGCCGGTATTGCTTTTGATGTCAATCGGTGCCAGATGGGCACAGGGTGTCGATTAACCAGACGCATCACGACAGAACGAGACCATGAAAGACTTGGACGGAGTGCTGGGGCAGCGGGCGAAGGCTGCGGTCGGACGAAAGTTTCGTGCCTGGCGTCAGCAGGCAGCTTTGTCGTCCAGCGCGGCGCAGCGCTCCACCTGGTGCCTATTAAGCATCCGACTGTCCTGCTGCGACCGCCCTTTTGCGAAGGATCTGAGGCATGAGCAGCACAATCAGCGACCATACCCTGGCTCAGGCCAGTCATGGTCAGCGTCCGGATTTCGTGGCGCGCTGGCTGATGAGTACCAATCACAAGGACATCGGGACACTCTATCTGTTCTTCTCGGCGTCTGCCGGAATCGTCGGCGGTGTCCTCTCGCTTATCATGCGGACACAGCTCCTGCACCCGGGGTCACACATCGTCACGTCAGGTCAGGAGTGGAATGCGATCATCACGGCACACGGCCTAGTGATGATCTTCTTTACGTTGATGCCGGCGCTGATAGGCGGATTCGGTAACTGGTTCATACCACTGCTGATCGGGGCGCCCGACATGGCATTCCCGAGGCTCAACAATATCAGCTTCTGGCTGCTGGTGCCGGGTTTCGGCATGATCATGACCGGCCTTATGCTCGGAGGCGCCGGCAGTGGATGGACGCTCTATCCGCCACTATCCAACAGCGTCTATCAACCCGGCATCGCGATGGACTGCACACTGTTCGGGCTGCACCTTGCGGGTATCAGCTCCATCCTGGCCTCAGTCAATTTTATAACCACGATCTTCAACATGCGCGCCCCGGGACTGACGCTTCACAAACTTCCGTTGTTCGTGTGGGCGCAACTCGTCACTGCGTTCATGCTGCTGATCACTATCCCCGTACTGGCGGGCGCAATCACCATGCTGATTTGCGACCGGGACTTCGGAACCTCGTTCTTCGATCCGGCCGGTGGTGGCGATCCCGTACTGTTCCAGCATCTGTTTTGGTTCTTCGGTCACCCCGAGGTCTATGTCATGATCCTGCCCGGCTTTGGCATCATCAGCCATGT
>Ga0123356_10002075_pt1 | contig 21618 bp, 14 predicted proteins | sample TergutEmb28metaG_2_FD_92546 | JGI IMG/M metagenome (GOLD analysis project Ga0123356, IMG submission 92546) | Embiratermes neotenicus P3 segment gut microbial communities from Petit-Saut dam, French Guiana - Emb289 P3 | ecosystem: Host-associated > Arthropoda: Insects > Digestive system > Gut ... | reverse complement strand
CCAATATCGGCAAGCCACGCGTACACAGCGGCCTGCGGTTCTTCAAGCAAAACAAGATCATCGCCCAGACCCGCAAGACGCGCCGCTTCCATAGTAAGCTCGCGGGCGCTTGCGTCAAAAGAGGCGGGAACTGTAAGTACTACTTGCTGTTGACAAAGCGGATCGTCAGGAAACTTATTGTTCCATGCGTCAACCAAGTGTAAGAGATACCGTTTTGACGCTTCTACAGGCGATATTTTTTTTACATCCTCAGGAGCGTTCCAAGGCAAAATCGCCTCTCTTCTGTCAACACGCGAATGAGCAAGCCAAGATTTCGCCGCCGCGACAGTACGCGCGGGCACATCCGCCGACTGTTTTCTCGCAAGCTCGCCGACCGCGTAATCTCTCTTCTCATCCCAGGGCAAATCATAAACGCCCTGAACACTCTCAGATTCTGCGGCTACATAACAGAATGAAGGAAGCGAATGCCTGTTTTCAATCGTAGAGACGGCCGTAAGCTGGGGTATCTCCAAGAGTTTTATTTCGGAAGTTTCATCATCAAGAGTTCTGTATGCAAGGACATTGTTCGTTGTCCCAAGGTCTATTCCTACCGCATATCTCGAAGCCATATATCAATACATCTCCCATTACGTTTTTTAATTAAGTTCAACTTCCGCAGGAGCCACGACAGTTGCAGATTCATCCTTACCCTGCCACTGCGGCAATTCGCATTTGCTCGCTTTCCAACCGCAGTGCCTTAATATCCCGTTATACGGCGGATTGCCTGTAACATTACCTGTCAGGCGTGTTTGGTCAGGATCAAATCCTGAAACTATTTGCATTGCCGTACCCTCTTCTTTTTCGACAAGAGGCACAATCCCAAATGAACGCTCAAGCACTGCGGCGCAGTCTCTGTGCACGTCACGCACTGCGGCGCCTATCTGCGCGTCGTTATACGCGTCTATCGGTTCTTTGAGAAAATCGACAAGCCGTCCTTCCCGCTGTAAAAGCGCAAGAAGCGCAATCGCGTCGGAACGATTCGCCTGTTTCTGAAGAGGCAAAACTACCGCGGCGCTCTCCTCTTCGTTAACTTCCTCTTCAATAGAAAGCTGATTTTCGTCATATTCGAAAAACGGAGCGATTTTATCTCTAAAATCCTTTTTGAAAAAAATCCAAAAAAACGTCCTCACCGCAAGCTCAACCCTGTTCATCAACTCACTCCCCCCGCACCTGTTTTATCATGCGTTATTAATAACAGAAAATGTAATTTTAAATAGCCGGACATAAAATAGTAAATATTTAAGCGGAAAAACAGAGATAAAGTGAAAATGTGATGCAAATAATATACCAAATCATATTCATTTTTAGTTCCCCATTGAGAAAATTTTAAGATTTACGCGCTTGATTCTTTCTGTGGCCGTTGGTTATATTATTATGTTGTACATTTCAAAGCAGTTGATCTCCCAATACATTCTCAATTTTATTCGTTTTCATGCCCATTATTTTCGGTTGTAATGCTTTCACACTATTTACATTCCGGCAGTATAATCAAAATTGTCTAAAATAAGCCAAAAATTTCAACAAGGCAGAGTTACATACTTATGGAAACAGATACCAATAATAATTTTGTCCCAAGTGCAAAAACTTCAATTAAAGAGATCAATTGCGTAAAATATGTTGAAATTGACCTGTCAACAGAAATTCAAAAACTGTTAGATAATGCCGCAGATGCGAATGAAGAAAGAAGAATAATGTATGAATACATTTTTAAAAATTTAAGGGGTAAATATCCCGCGTCAGATGGTCGAATTGTTGAAATCAATAAACGCAGTGCAAAAGAGATGACATTTCAAGCGCCGATTGTCAGATTACGCGCAGCGCCTGAATTAGCAGCTTTAATAGAAATCGGTCAAATTATAGATTTAGTTGATGTTAGCGGCCATAACATCTATGAACGATTTGCATACTATGATGTCATTTTCAAGATTGGAAACGCGTGGTATAATGGGCGTCTAAATGTAGGTATTCGTAAAAACGGAGAAAGCGCACTATATACTATTAATCCTTTTAGGCAAATAGCCTCTCATGAAGAAGAAAAAGCGGGGCCACCCATTGGGGTGTCCAAGATTCAGGCCTATGACCCTGCAACGAGGATAAACGACCCCGCTTTTTCTGAAATCAATGGAAGCATCCCCGCGATGGCAGATGTAAAATCCCCCGCCATTACGCCCTAAATCGGTCGTGGGGCAGCTTCCGCTTCTACCTAAATAATATAACCAATTTCCACTGAAAAATCAATCAAAAAATCTCTCAATAATTTACAGCAAGCAACGAGCCAAAAAATGTGGATTTGAGAACAGCTATTTGTTGGTATAACTATCACCCATAAACAAATATCCCCGCAATCCCGCCGCCAAGAGTCAGCGCGCCCACACGAAAGAATGCAGTGAATATATTGAGGGTTGTCATTGGATAAAGATAATATTTTTCTCACCAATGTTGTCTGCGAATTTTTACCAAAGCATCGGCATAATGTAGTTTTAATATACTGTCTATAAATTGTATATTTTTCATTTTGCCAACGGATTTATTTGTGCGGTTAAATCTTATATTTTTTCTCTCCTTACTGATGATGCTGTTTGCCGGATGCGCTTCAACAGTTAAGAACATTCACGGTGAACTCGCCGAAACGGCGGTAACTGAGAGTGCGGACGAAGCTCTGCATATAGCGGCGGACAGTACAGAAGATGATCCGACCTTTACAGAGGAGAATCTGGAAGACGAAATCAGGGTTGAGGTTGAGAGCATTAGTATTGATTCTCTTTTGAACTTAGCCAAGAGCGCCTGTGCCGACAGGGCTTTCCAAAGAGCGGATTCTCTTTTAAAACGCGCGGCGGTTTTACTTAACCGCAGCGATGAAACAGCTGAGAGCGAGTGGCTTCCCATACAGGACTATATCGCAGATATAATCACAATTTACGCAGATTTGATGCCGCCTGAATTCAGCGCTCCCGAAGAGATATCAACACTCATCTTCAAACTGCACATTCTCGAATCACTGCTTGACTCATTAAAAATATCCGCCGATGACAGTGTCTTCCTTTTTCGCCTGTCAAATAAAAGAGGGATAGTCTATGATGTTCCTGTTGTATGGAACGAACGGGTGAGGCGTTCAACGCTCTTTTTTATGCGTACGCGCAAAGGGGCGTTTGACAGATGGCTTACGCGCGCAGGATACTATCTCCCAATTATGGAGCAAATGTTCGCGGATTCCGGTTTGCCAAGGAACCTCGCCTATCTGCCGATTATAGAGAGCGGCTTTAACCCGCACGCCTACTCACGCGCGCACGCGGCCGGGATATGGCAGTTTATCCCTTCAACCGGAAGAGCTTACGGCCTGCGCCAAAACTACTGGCTTGACGAACGGCGCGACCCGCTCAAATCAACAACATCCGCTATAAGATATCTGCGGAAACTATATAACGATTTCGGCGACTGGCATCTTGCGCTTGCCGCCTATAATTGCGGCGAAAACGGACTTGGCCGTACAATGAGAAGAGATAACGCTTCAAGCTACTGGGAACTTAAAACACTGCCAAAAGAGACCTTTAACTACGTTCCGCTCTATCTGGGCTCGCTCATAATAGCAAAAAATCCAGATGTGTTCGATTTTACTTTTCCAAGTGAAAATATTTTTGAGCCTGATGTAGTAATTGTAAACGACTGCATAGAACTTTCAACAATTGCGCAGGGAATTGACGTACCGCTTGACACTCTCAAAAAAATGAATCCGCACATACTGCACTGGTGTACTCCTCCTGATATGCAGAATGTAAATCTATATCTGCCTAAGGGCAAGGCTCCTGAGTATGAAATATTTTACAGTGAACTGCCGGATGATAAAAAAACGAAATTCTACCGCTACAGAATTGAAAGCGGCGATAATATGATGTCAATCGCACGGCGCTTCAGAGTGCCTGTTGACGCGTTGCGTGAGATAAATAAGATGAAAAACAACCACCTCACGGCAGGCCGGTTTCTTATTATCCCTATTCCAGTTAATGACTCCGTGCCGGCTGCGTTAGCTGCTGTTCTTAATAACGAAAAACCGGGGCGTCCTATCCCGCAAAACAGCAAACAAATTATCTATCAGGTAAAACCGGGCGATAACACGCAACGCATAGCAAGACTTTTCGGCGTAACTGTCCGCGACATTTTAAACTGGAACAATATGTCAAGCTCACAGCACCTCAGAGCTGGTCAGAGGCTTACTGTCTATCAGCCGCAGAGAGGACAGCCGGCAAACCGTCAGGCAGCGGCTCAAACGCCGCGCGAACCGCACTCTCAGCACAGCGGAAAACACCTTGTAAAACAGGGCGAATCACTCTATTCAATATCGCGGGAACTGGGAATCAGCGTCAATGAACTCGCATCTGTAAATGGTCTTGACCCAAGAAAACCGCTTATTTTTCCGGGTGATGTGCTTGTTTACACTCCAAGACAAAATCCAAAACCGCAATCCTCAAATAATGAAAATAATGCAAATACGCCGCAAGTCTCACCGCAAGGCGGCTCACAACCGTCACCAAAAAACGATGATAAGCCGTCACCGCAAAATGAAACATCACAAACAATAACGTATACTGTAAAACCGGGCGATAATCTCTGGCGGATATCTACAACATTCGGCGTAACTGTGGACTCAATACGAAAAAGCAATAACCTTACGGCAGAGTCGACCATTAAACCGGGCGACGTGCTTAAAATAGAACGCGGAGGCAATTAACTTGAAAGCAAAAAATCACAAATGGATAGCTTTGGGGATAGTAGGCATACCGGGAGCGCTTATACTGCTTTTTATTATAGCGGCAATAATCCGCATGGGAGATTTTAAAACTCTCCCCTTTAAACGGCTTGCAATTGTACGCATGGAAGGGGTGATAACAGAGAGCGACTGGTACGTTAAAACTCTGCGGGAACATCTTAACAATAAGAACATTGCGGGCGTACTTTTGAGAATAGACTCCCCCGGCGGAGCGGTTGCGCCTTCGCAGGAGATATATAAAGAGATAACAGCTTATAGAGCCGCAGGAAAACCTGTCGTTGTAAGCATGGGCAACATGGCGGCCTCAGGCGGGTACTACATCGCAAGCGCGGCGGATAAAATCTTCGCCTCGCAGGGAACCATAACCGGAAGCATAGGCGTTATATTCACAATCCCCAAGTATCAGGAGCTTGCAAAAAAAGTGGGCGTCGAATTTCGCGTCTTTAAAGCTGGGGCGTTTAAAGATATGGCAAGCCCTTATAGAAACATAAGCGAAAGTGAAGCGAAGCTGCTTCAGAATCTGCTTGACGATACGCATAATCAATTCATAGAAGACGCAGCCGCAGGCCGGGGTGTTGACGCTGACGTAATAAGAAAAGCCGCAGACGGCCGCATCTTTACCGGAAAGCAAGCATACGAAAACGGCCTAATTGATACTATCGGCGGATACGCTCAGGCGCTTGATTACCTTAGGGAGATTTGCGGTGTTTCAGAAGCAGTGAAACCTGTAGAAAAAAGACAGCAAAGCGGGTGGAGAGAACTGTTTCTGGAGTCTGTGACAAAAAATATGCCGGGGGCTAACGCTTTGGGGACAATTTCGAGACCTGCGGGGCTTTATTTTTTGTATGAGCCGTGAACTCCCCCCGCCTTAAAATAATTCTTGACTTTCAAGTGCTTTTATACTATAATGAGTTGTTAGGTTGATTTTTAACTTTTAATTTATTAGACATGGGTATCACAAAGCGGTACAACAATAAACAATTAATTTTAACGAAAGGAGACTTGGTAAATGAGCAAGTCTTTAAAAAGAAGTACTAAAAGTACCAAAAGACGGGCATTAGCCGGGGTGATTACTGCGGCGGTGGCAGCTATGGTACTTTTTGCCGTTTGCGATGATAATGATTTAGGCCTACCTAAGAAGTGCCAGGCGGGTTACACCTGGAACGGGACAGAGTGCGTGCCGGACGAGTTAACCTGCAATCCGCCAAGGGTGCCTAATACAGCGGGTACTGCTTGCGTATGCCCAACCGGCAATCCTAACTATAATTCATCTGCTAACACATGCAACCCCGCTTGTACGGGCGGCGATGTTTGGGATGGGACACAGTGTGTGGAGGCCAGCAGCTGCGCAGTAGATACCGATTGTGCGGGAACATTAGTTTGTGAATCTGGCCAGTGCGTGCCGGGCGCCAGCGGCCTGTTTTGCGACTACGGCCAGCCGTCGCTGCACCCTGGTACCGGTGAAGAGGAAGGCGGCTGCCACGCGATAAGCGGTGATGTTACCGAAAAGTACTGCACAGATAACCATGGCAAGGTGGTAAATACCTGTCCAAAATATGATCCTCCTGTTCAGGGCGTCTACTGCGACTTCGGCTTCGGCAACGTTGTTGTGATGTCCCGCGCGCAGTGCGAAGCGGACGAGTACGGCGTGGTTCAGGGTGAAGGCGGATATTACTGTAATTTCGGCCAGCCTGACAGATACGGCTCAGGCGGATGCTTCTTCAGGCCGGGTACTATACAGCAGGGCGGGTTTACCGCAACGTTCCCATGGGGAAGTTTTGAAGGAAGATGCTTTGGCGGTACATTTACGCAGGCACAAGTTGATGCAGATCAAGTTCCGGAAGACGCTCAAGCTGACCTCGTTGATATGTTAACATGCAGAGGCAGCAACCAGTTTAATCCATGTATTCCTGACGCAAACAATCCGGGCGATGAAACCGGTGTGCCTGATACCAAACAGTGTAAAGGGCCGTTTCCGCTTGATGTCAGTCTTGATTTTACACCGCAAACAGTACCTATCCCGACAAATTGGCTTACCGCAGCGAGACAAGGTGAAAGTACACCGGCTGTTTGGTGTACCCACCCATCGCTCGGAACCCCGGACGGAAGCGACGGTTCTAATTTCCTACATTGTCAATGGGACACCGGTTGCAGCAACATAAATAACGGGTGGGAACCGGAAGAAGCCTGGACTAAGGGCTGTGCGCAGCTTGTTACGGAATGTTTAGAAGATGGAAATGGCTTGTATTATGGAGTTCGCGAACCTGCTGCCTGGCTTATACCTGATCACCCTGATAATGACGGTCCTAACTATGGAACAGGTAAAGATTGTGTCGCAGACGGCAACTTCACTCTTGTTCCGTAACAGATGTTAATTTGTTTACCGGCGGATTTTTCCGCTTCTCAAAGGACGGCCCTTAATAAGGGTCGTCCTTTTCAGTTCAAGGCGGCTTAGAATACTCATTGAGGCTCTCATCATTACGCGATGAAGAGCCTTTTTTATTGGAAATGAATAAGTATAATGGATAATCCAACCTTAAATTTTTAAAGTTGCAATTTTTAATCCAATGCTCTGACATATAAATTACGTACATATCATTTACATAATTTATATTCATGTTATTATAATTGATTTTTTGAGAAAGGGCAAGGGGGTTGTTATGAAAAATGTTACAGATAAACTGTATACGCGGACTATATCTGCGGCGCTCGCTCTGTGCGCGGCGTTTGTTATGTTTTTGTTTGTTGGAAAAGGTGAAGCGCAAACGCCTGTAGCGCGGCATGGTCTTATAAGCACCAGCGGAAATCAGGTCGTAAACGCGCAGGGGCAGCCGGTACAGCTACGGGGTATGAGCCTGTTTTGGAGCCACAGCCGTGACGCGCGGCATTTTTATAACGCCGCTACTGTCGGACATTTAAGGAACGATTGGGGGGCGGATGTTGTTCGGGCGGCCATGGCGGTAAACCTCAATTGGTCAAATGACGAGGTATCTTATCTTGGCGGCGGCCACAACCCCCAACATGGCTCTGACAGCGCCGGAAACTGGAACCGTGTCACAACGGTTATAGAAGCCGCGAAGGCGCAGGGAATGTACGTCATTGTTGATTGGCACGCGTATTATCAACATACTAACGGCCAATCCAACACTTTACCTCCCGCGCAAAGGGCGGTCAACTTTTTCGTCGCGTTATCGAACAAATATCCGCAAGCCGATAATCCACACATAATTTGGGAAATTTTTAATGAGCCTGTCGGTACGCATCATGCGGAAAACGGCGGGGCTGACGCAACCGCTTTTTGGAATAACAGCATAAGGCCGTGGGCAAATACGGTGGCTCGCGCTATCAGGGCTAACGGTGATGACAGACTTATAATTGTGGGGACGCCTTTTTTCTGCCAGGCGCCTGACATTGCGGCGGCAAATCCGCTTCGCATGTCAGATGCGGCTGATGCTCCTCTTATTCCGCACGTGGCGTATTCGGCTCACTTTTATGCAGGCAGCACGGGGTCAGGCGTAGATGATCACAACATCGGCCTTCAGCGCAGAATTATTCGGACAATGTCAGTGTATAATTTGCCGGTCTTTATTTCAGAGTGCGGTACGGTACGGGCAGATGGAGCTGGGCAGCATGATGGTCCGCGCTCGACGCTATGGATGGAATTTTTAGAACAGTACAAAATCGGCTGGGCGGCCTGGTCGCTCAGTTCGATGAATCAGGGTTCTGCGGCTCTTGTGGGAAACGCACAAGCATTAGCAACTCAAAATACACCCTGGGCTGATAATCAACTCTCCGAATCCGGCAGATTTTTTAGAAACGAACTCAGGCGCACTGAACCAAGAACGCGGCGTTTTGCGTCTGTCAGGCTTGTGTTAGAGGGACAGGGAACAATAGCCAGCACCCCGCCGTCATTGATAGTTGCAGGACAGGATAATATTACGGCCACAGTAAGACTCGTTTCCCCCGACTATCCATTTATTGGATGGAGTATTTCAAATGGAGCGTCAGGAACCGGAACCCCGGTACAAGGGCAGCCAATACCAACGTTTCGTGTAGATATACCTACAACTACAGCAATGATAACACCAGGCGGAGTTGCCGATGGCGGAGAAATTGTGGTTACTTTAAGGTTTGCGGGTGAAACCTCCGTCTCCCATCACGCCAGCCTCAACTCGACCCGCTGGGATCTGCGCCGCACCTCATCCGGCGTATCAATAGCCGGCCCTGCCGGTACATCCGCAAATGCAGTATTTTACAACATTAGCGGCAGAGCGGTACACAAACAATCAGTTACAGGCGGAACGCAAATGCTTATAGGCAGAGGTGTTGTACCTGCGGGTAACTACATTGTGGTGTTACGCGACAAATCATCCGGCCGTGAGCTGCACCGGTCGCAGGTATCGTTGGTTAATTAACCGTGATATGCGGGGCGGTCCCATGCGGCCGCCCTTTTTTCATTTGTTCATGCGTAACAAAAAAATAATATTCGATGAAATCAGCGTCAACTTATAATTACACACAATTCCCGCATTAAAATTTTTCGTACAGACATGAGCAATATCTATATTTAATAGATAGTTTATTATTGTAAATTAAAACACCCCCCACTAACCTAAAGCAAGCAGGTTACAGATAATGAAAACCGTTTTTATAGTTGATGATAACGATACAAACCTGATGGCGGCAAAAACCGCTCTTGACGGCGTTTACAAAACATTCGCTCTGCCCGGCGCGCAGAGTATGTTCAAATTAGCGGAAAAAATCACCCCCGATCTCATTTTGCTCGATGTTGATATGCCTGAGATTGACGGTTTTGAAGCGATGCGCATACTCAAGTCAGATATAAAGCTCAAATCTATCCCGGTAGTTTTTCTCACCGCAAAGCACGACGCGGAGTCTGAGGTGCACGGTTTTGAAATGGGCGCGCTTGATTTTATAAGTAAACCGTTTTCACCGCCGGTTCTCATTAAACGAATTGAGATGCACATTGAAACCGACAAGCTGATAAAAGAGAGTCAGGCGGCTGTGCGGGAGACACACAACGCTACAATAAGCGTACTTGCGGACATGGTGGAAAACCGCGATAAGGTGACGGGCGGCCATATCGAACGCACGCAGATTTATCTTGAAATCCTGGTAAAAAAGCTTTTAAATACTGGAACCTACGCAGACGAAATAACGTCGTGGGATTTAAACCTTCTTTTGCCCTCAGCGCAGCTCCACGACGTCGGTAAAATAGCTATAAGCGACATTATACTCAATAAACCGGGAAAACTCACCGATGAGGAGTTCAAAGAGATACAGATGCACTGCTCTTACGGGGAACACATTATTGACCAGATTATTGTAAAAACCAGAGACGACGTATTTTTACATCATGCAAAAATGTTCGCAGGCTACCATCACGAAAAATGGAACGGCAGAGGGTACCCCAGAGGACTTGAAGGTGAAAACATTCCTCTGCAGGGGAGAATAATGGCTATAGCCGACGTCTACGACGCGCTTGTCTGCGAGCGTCCCTATAAAAAACCTTTCTCTCATGAAAAAGCGGTTGAAATAATTAAAAATGACAGCGGCACCCACTTTGACCCCAAAATTGTCGATGTGTTTTTAGACGTCGCGGATGAATTTAACAGCCCGCAGGTAAAAGCATTGATAAACGCCGGTAAGGAGGAGAGCGCTTAAATGTCTGAAAAAACGCGCCGCTCGGTGATGCGCCCGTTTATCATCTTCTCAGTAATACTTTTTTTCATTATCTTTACAGCCGGATGCACAGCTTTCTTCTTTGCGATGCACCAAATCATACGAACCAATAAAGAAGCCAAGTTATCTCAGCTTGTTGAAATCAAACGGATGAATCTTGAAAATTCTGTGAATAATGAGATTCATATTGTTATGAAAATGGCCCATTCGCCTCTGATAAAAAGCTATTTCACAAACCCCAATGATTCTAAATTAAAAGAGATAGCGTTAAAAGAGATAGCTGACTACCGCAGCGCGTTTTCAAGTAATTCGGTTTTTTGGGTAAATGATAATGATAAAAAGTTTTACTCCGACAACAGCGATTCCGTTTCAACATATCTGTTAGACCCGCAAAACCCCGACAGTTACTGGTACAATATGACTCTTTACGAAACGGAAAAATACAACTTTAATATTAACTATAATCCTGAATTAAAAGTAACCAATCTCTGGATAAACGCGCCGGTTTTTGATGAAACCGATAAGCCCATCGGGATGCTTGGAACAGGCATAAACCTCTCCGCGTTCATTGACACAACTTACAAAAACTACAATGAGAAATTTAACCTCTATTTCTTTAACGGCCTTGGAGAGATAACGGGCGCAAAGGATACTGAACTTGCGGCTGTCAAAAAAAGCATTAACGAAGAGATGGACAAAGCGAAGAGCGACATAGTTTCCATAGCGAAAACCTTAGTCCCAAACGAGATACGGATAATCAACATTCCGCAGGGGCAGTTAGCCGTAGGCTCCGTTCAAACGCTTGGATGGTACGCGGCCGCCTTCTCACCGCTCACTATAGATGATTATAACAACGCTGTGACAACGCTTTTTTTAATCGCCGCAGTAGTTATCGCTCTTCTGTTTGTAATATTTAACATGTTTATAGCCAAAAACCTCAAAAAGCTAAACAACACCATGGTGGATCTTGAGATAGCTTCCAGTTCCAAAAGCGAATTTCTGGCTACAATGTCGCACGAAATCCGCACGCCGATGAACGCGATTATCGGAATAACGCATATCCAGCGGCAAAAAGATAATCTGCCCGGAGAGTACGCCGACGCGTTTGACAAAATATATAATTCAGGAAATAACCTGCTTGGAATTATTAACGATATTCTTGATATGTCAAATATCGAATCCAACGAATTAAAGCTCTCCCCTGCGGAGTACAGTCTGCCAAGCCTTATTAACGACGCGGTTATGCTTAACATTTCGCGCATAGATGAAAAACCTATTGAGTTTTTGCTTGACTTAAATGAGAATCTGCCGTCAAAAATGGTCGGCGACGATTTGAGGTTGAGGCAGATACTTAATAACCTGCTCTCCAATGCCGTCAAATATACAAAGTCGGGATTTATAAAGCTCGCCATAGACCATACCGTAAACGGCAGTGAGATAGATTTGCGCTTTCGCGTAAGCGACTCGGGACTTGGAATAAAAGACAACAGCCTGCAAAAAATGTTATCTGAGGAACAGCGTTTTAACTCCAAAGCGAACCGTACCGCGGAAGGGGCTGGTTTTGGTTTAAACATCACTAAAAAACTTGTTCAGATGATGGATGGTAAAATAGAGGCGCAAAGCGAATACGGCAAAGGCAGTACGTTTGCTGTGACAGTAAGGCAAAGGGGCGTTAAGTGCGAAAGCATAGGCTCCGAACTCTCGCAAAAACTGCGTAATTTTAACTATACCGCTAAAAAACAAAGCGCAGAGCAGAAATTAACTTATGAGCAAATGCCTTACGGAAAAGTATTAGTAGTAGACGACGTAGAAATTAACCTGTTTGTCGCAGAGGGGCTTCTCACCCCATATCAATTGAAAGTTGATACCGCTGACAGCGGTTTTGCCGCGCTTGATAAAATTAAGAGCGGTGAAGTTTACGATGTAATTTTTATGGATCACATGATGCCTAAAATGGACGGTATCGAAACAACAAAGAAAATACGGGAATCCGGTTATAAGGGCGCAATTGTGGCGCTTACAGCAAACGCGCTTGCAGGCAATAATGAGATGTTCCTTAAAAACGGCTTTGACGGCTTTATCTCAAAACCTGTTGACATCCGCTTCCTTGACGCCACGCTGCATAAGTTTGTGCAGGGTAAACACCCGCAGGAAGCGCAGAAAATTAAAGAGTGCGGCGCAGAAGCGGCGGTTACACCCCCGCCCCAGCCTGCAAAACAGATAAAACCGGTAAAAGGCCTTGTGATGAGCCCAAGACTTATCGAAATATTTTGCCGTGACGCGAAAAAAACTGTTGTAAATATGAGAGAAACAGTAAAAAACGGTGATATAAAGCTCTTTACCACAACCGTACACGGTATAAAGGCCGCGCTTGCGCATATCGGCGAAAGCGAAAGCAGTTCGCTTGCGTTTGAGCTTGAAAAAGCGGGTCAGTCCGGTAACATTGAGTTTATAAATTCAAATATGGAACTCCTTATCGAAAAACTTGAAAATATAGTTTTGAAACTATCGCCTGTCAAGCAAAACAATACCGGCGAAAGCGATTCAGACATACAGGAAGACAGCGCCTGCCTCAAGGAGCAGCTGCAATTAATAAAATCAGCGTGTGAAAACTATGATGATACGGCAGCTTACGCCTTACTTGACAATCTAAAAGAGAAATCCTGGAAAGCTCAGACGAAATCCGCCCTCGAAGAAATTCGCGAGATGCTGTTTTTGCACAGCGATTTCGACGGAGCTGCGGCGAAAGCGTCAAAAATGCTTGAAGTTAATTCTTAAAATCGGGCTGAAAGCCCATAATCATTACCATAGGGCGGCGCCCTATGTATTCATTGACGAATTACGCTCCTATTTTCTTTGACTTTTCTCATGAAATCACATATTTTTTATATTCTATATTTTATATAGTATGATCTGATTAAAAACAATGAAAAATAACATTATTTAAACCCTTTAAAAAGGATTTCATGCAGATGGCTAAAACAGTTTCTCCGCTTCAGAAGGCACGTGCAGCTTACAAACCCAAACTCCCAAAGGTTTTGGCCGCTCACGGCAGTGCGTTAAAAGCTACAATGGGCGCTCCAACTCAGTCTATCGCCGACCAGAATGAAATTAAAAATCTCTTCCCCAATACCTACGGTCTGCCGGTCGTAACGTTTGAGGGTCCGGCTGATAAGGCTATCGGCGCAATTAAGGCTGGAGTGATACTTAGCGGCGGTCAGGCTCCGGGCGGTCATAATGTTATCGCAGGTCTCTACGACGGGTTAAAGAAAATTAACGCGGGAAGTGAACTGTATGGATTTCTTGGCGGCCCAAGCGGTCTTACAGACAATAAATATGTCAAATTTGATGATGCTTTTATTAACGAATACCGTAATACCGGCGGATTTGACATTATAGGTTCAGGCAGAACAAAGCTTGAAACAGAGGAACAGTTTGACACGGTTATTAAAAACTGCAAAGCTCTCGGCATCACCTCTCTTGTAATTATCGGCGGGGATGACTCTAATACCAACGCTTGCATGCTTGCCGAGTACTGCGCGAAAATGAACAGCGGCATAACAGTTTTAGGCTGCCCCAAAACAATTGACGGCGACCTTAAAAACGAGTGGATTGAGGCTTCTTTTGGTTTTGACACAGCTTCAAAAGTTTACGCTGAACTTATCGGAAATATTCAGCGCGACGCTAACAGCGCGAAAAAATACTGGCACTTTGTAAAGCTCATGGGACGCAGCGCCTCGCACATCGCTCTTGAGTGCGCGCACGCGACCCACCCTAACGTGACGCTCATCTCCGAAGAAGTTGAGAAGAATAAGACGACTTTGGGAGAGATAGTGAATAATATCGCGGGTATCGTCAAAAAACGCAGTGAAAATAAAAAAGACTTCGGCATTGTTCTCGTACCGGAAGGTCTTATAGAGTTTGTGCCTGAGATGAAAAAGTTAATCAGCGAGTTGAATGATATGCTCGCCGCTGCAGCCACTGAGTTTGACGCGATTGACAGTATGGAAGACAAAATTAAATTTGTCACAAATAAACTGTCGGCGGAAACATCACCCGTATTCTCAAGTCTGCCGAAATCAATACAGAGCCAGCTTCTCGCAGACCGCGATCCTCACGGCAACGTTCAGGTATCACGTATTGAGACGGAAAAACTTCTGATAGAGATGGTTGACGGAGTTTTAAAAGGGTGGAAGAAGAGCGGTGAGTACAAAGGCAAGTTCAGCGCCGTAAACCACTTCTTTGGATATGAGGGACGCTGCGCAGCTCCGTCAAATTTTGACGCGGACTACTGCTACAGCTTAGGCTTCAACGCGTCAAGTCTTATCGCATCAGGTGTAACCGGATACATTTCATCAGTACGCAATCTTACAAAGCCGGCAGACCAGTGGATTGCAGGCGGTATTCCGCTTACGATGATGATGAATCTTGAGCGCCGCCACGGCAAAGATAAGCCTGTTATCAAAAAGGCGCTTGTTGAACTTGACGGCAAACCATACAAAGAGTTTCTGTCAAAGCGCGAAGCGTGGGCGATGGAAGATGATTACCAGTACCCTGGCCCGATTCAATATTTCGGCCCAAGCGAAGTCTGCGACGTTACAACAGTAACTATACAGATGGAACATTAATAAATGCGTCAATTTGACCATATTATCTGGGACTGGAACGGCACGATCTTAAATGATCTGCCGCTCACGGTCTCAATAATGAATGACCAGCTTGTTAAGAGCGCGCGAACGCCGATGAGCGTTGATGAATACCGCGGCTGTTTTGCTTTCCCGCTGAGGGATTTTTACGTGAAGACCGGTTTAGCAAACAGTGATGAGGAGTTCATGGAGCGAAACCTGGCGTTTTTGACCGAGTATACAAAAAAACGCGGTGAATGCGCGCTTCATCACGGCGTTACTCAGGTTCTTGATACTTTTATAGGAAACGGCGGGACTCACTCTATTCTGAGCGCCTACCCTCAAAATGAACTTACGTCAATAGTTAAATTATTTGGCATTGATTCCAAATTTAAACATATTAACGGGGTAAATAATTTTGAGGGGAGTTCCAAGATAAACGAAGGGCATACGTTATTATCTATGCTTGAGTATAAAACGTCACGTATTTTGTTTGTAGGCGACACCATGCACGACTATGAAGTAGCGTGCAGCCTTGGAGTGCAGTGCGCGCTTATAGCTAAAGGGCATCAGTCAAAAGAGAAGCTAAGCGGCGCAAGCGCGCTTTTGCTTGACTCTCATGAGGAGCTTTTGTCTTATTTGTAAAGGCTGACAGGATCAGCTGATTTTTAAATTTTGGGGCTGATAATTATCAGCCCGTACTATAATTATAGAAATTCCTGTTTTTGGAGGTATATCTCTTGGAAAAAGAAGCGTATGTTGCCCGTCAGCCCATAGTAGACGGTAGTGGAAACTTAGTCGCTTACGAGCTTCTTTTCAGAAGCGGAGCCGGGGCGCAAAGCGCGGCTGCAACAGGAGCGGGACAGCTTCAGATGACTGCCACGCTTCTTGAAAACGTACTTAACTCTATGGGACTTGACCGCATAGCCGGAAATAAAAAAGTATTCATAAATTGCAGCCGCGAGATGCTTATAAGCGGCGCGCTCAGTATGCTTGACAGAGAGCGGTTCGTTTTAGAAGTTTTAGAGACCGTGTCATTTGATGACCAAACTTTGGAAGCCGTAGAGGCGGCTCATGAAAAAGGTTTTGAAATAGCGCTTGACGATATTGTGTTTGACACGGCAATCCTTCAGAAACTGGCGCCAGTTTTAAAATTTGCGAAGTACGCGAAAATCGACTTGACAACAAATACCGCGGTTCAGCGCAAAATGGCTGCGGGTTTCTTTAAGGCAAAAGGGATTATCCCTTTAGCGGAAAAGGTAGAAAACGAAAAGCAGGCCAAAGGCTGCGCAAAAGAGGGGTATGAACTGTTTCAGGGATATTTTTTCGCAAAACCTGAAACCATGACCTCAGATAAACTTGACATGCGCATGGCAAGCATAATCAACATGCTCAGTGTAATCCGCCGCAACCCCGAAACCCACGAACTTGAACAGGAGTTCAAGCGCCACCCTGAAATGACTGTGAATCTGCTTCGCTATATTAACTCCGCCTATATGGCTACGTATAACGAAATCACTTCTATCCGTCAAGCGTTAACGCTTGTGGGGCAGGGTAACTTAAAACACTGGCTTACGCTCATGCTCTTTGCCCGTACCGGGTTAGATGAAGCGAACGGTTCGCCGCTCTTTTATAACGCAATGCAGCGCGCGCTTGTGATGGAAAATCTCGCCGGCACAATGAAGAACAGCAGAGTAACTCCAGACGAAGCGTTCTTAGTAGGCATAATGAGCCATCTTGACGCTTTGTGCAAAACCCCCATGTACGAAATACTGAGTGAAATTGACTTGGGAGACAGCATCTCCTTTGCTCTCTTAAACGAAGGCGGCGAACTTGGGCTGTTATTGAAACTTATCCGTGCGGTTGAAACAGACGTCTATGAAAACGTTGAAACAGTGCTTAGCGAGCTTAATCTGCCGTATACCGCATTGGTGTCAAGTATGATGGAAGCGTTTACTGCAGAAGATATGATGAATTAAATTGACTAAATTTGGATAATATAGTAATATTGAAGTAGCTTTTACCTCAATAAAAGAGAGAAACTTATGAAAAATATTGTACTCATTTGTATGTTAGTCATTGCCGGCGCTGTTTGCGCATACAGTGAAAGCGCACAGGAACAAAAAAAACAGGATATCGCTAAACTGCTTGGATTAACTGACAACATGCAGCAGGCGTCGCAAAATTTTCATAACCTTTTTTCGTCCCTTGAACCTTACATACCGCCTAATCTTAAGCAGTCTATTCAATCCAAGTTTGAATCGGAAATTAAAAAATTTACAGAAACAATCGTTAATATTTATGACGAAAATTTTTCACATGATGAGATAAAAACACTAATCTCATTTTATGAAAGTTCTACCGGCCAAAAATATAAAAATTTTGCGTCTTTGGCAAATACGGAAGCTGAGCCGCCTCAAAAAACTTCACCGGAAAAGAAAAAAGAGATTGTTAGATTGATTAAAATAACCGAGCTGGAATCACAACTGGAACAATTTACCGCTCTTATGATTTCGTATATGATGGATGTAATGGACGCCTCAATTGAGATAGTAGAACTTATACATCCCGGCATAACGCCTGATATGAGAGACGTTGTTGAAGCTGAAATTTCGGAGATGAAAGTTTCTATTAAAGCCGATTTAAAAGAGAATATGAGAAAAGAGGGGAGCAAATTGTTAGACTCGGCTCTCCTGATTTATGATAAACATTTTTCTCAAGATGAAATTAAAAGAATGATACGATTTTTTGGCGGCCCTCTCGGTAAAAAACTTACAGGCGTTGCGCCTCTAATAATTAAAGAGACTTTTAACCTCTCCGGTGAGTTAGTGTCGGAACTGGCCGCTGCCGGAAACAAAAGTAAAAAAACATCCGCCGCCGCCCCTCTCAGCCCCAGCTCAGAAGAGATCTCGGCACAGGCATTAGCCGCAGCGCCGTTTCTTCTCACAAAACGCGACTCAAGAGGGCACCTTCTCCCAGGTAACGGCAGTGTTGAAAAACCAAAAGACCGCGCCGCTTTTCAAATTTATGACAAAGTTACAGTAAAACCTACAGGTAAAACATCATACAAAATCGGCGACACTGTGGATGTGCTCAAGCCGGTAAAACTTGTGACGTTTAAAGGCAAATCCGCACAGATTGTCTCACGCAGCGGGCGTGGTGTAGTTGTAGGACATACAGGTAAAAATATCGTCATCCAGCTGACCAATATGTGGGGTATAGTCGCAGGCGGTGAGAGAATCGCTCCGGCAGCGAATTTTAAAGCGGTAAAGTGCAGCATTGTACCCGCCGGGGCAGGTTCTAAAATCCAGGCCGCTGTTGCGGCAAGAGTCGAAGAGAGCGCATCGCCCTATCTCAGCCAATTTTTTATTATAGACAAAGGGGCTGACGCCGGTATTAACATAGGAGATTATTTCAAAGTTTTTGAAAAACCCGCAGCAAATAAACTCAGCGACGAACTGCTTGAAGCGCAGGTAGTAAACGTAGGCGCGAACTCTTCAACCCTTGCGATAAGGAAAATTTCCAAAGGGAGCCTCAAGCCCGGCGACCAGGCGTTTTTGAGCCATAGAAACGCTCTTCTTATGAACGAAACAGCTGAAACAGAAGATACTGAAAGCGCATCCGAAGATTAAAACAGGCAGGAATGACAAGCAGGATTTATGTACAGATTTTTTAAAAGATTTCTAATCAGCAAGCGCCGCAAGCATATACGCAGTACGCTTATCTTCATGTTCTCGCATCTCTTTTTATTAGCCGCAATAGTCTTCACTATTCAAATCGCACTTATATTGCTTGGAACAAATAACGTTTTTATTCCCGCCGCTCACAAGCTCATTGGGTTAATACAGTAAAAATCAACCGAAATCTACGGATGTTTGTCCCCACCCCAAGGGGGTGACATCACTAACCAGGGGCACCGCCCTTGGATTACGCCTGATAACAAAGAAAGGCTCCCTTATCATCTGATAAGAGAGCCTTTGCGATATAAATCCGGCAGAGTCCTACTCTCCCACGCAGTTTCCCACGCAGTACCATCGGCGCATCAGGTCTTAACTTCCGTGTTCGGAATGGGAACGGGTGTGACACCTGCGCTGTAACCACAGTATCACAATTCGTTTAAGTGTTTTTCTCAAGATTAGAAATTACTTTATGAAATTTTGATTTATATTTATTTATATCATTAATTTTTTCGAACTCAAACATATCACCATCTAAAAGTAAATACTTTTTGTCTATATTTACTTGGCAATATACTTTCTTAGGATTTTTGTCAATAGAAAAAGCAAGTGTTGAACCAACAAGTTTCTCCGAAATGCGCTTTGAATTAATTTTTTCCTTACAAATTGATTTTATCAAGGAAATCAATTTCTGTTCTGAAACTGCAGATGCTTTCACTATATTTTGAGACACCACATTGCGCGGACGACCACGGGTTGTTGATACCTTTTTACGAATTACAGGTAGATTTTTTCTTGCATTTTTAACCTTAATCGTTTTTTTCTTTACATAGGTTTCATTGTCATTTTTTTGATTTGTAATTAAATCAGGGAACATCTCACTAATGGATAAATGTAGTGAATTAATAAAAGGTTTTTTATATTTTTCGGTAACACCTGAATTAATAGAACCATTATGAAAATCTTTTATAAAATATTTAATAAATTCATGTGACGGCTCTTTTAGCTCTTTGTCAATTAATAACTTAATCGTACTTGTATATTTTAGTGAGGCAGCCAATTCGCGTAATTCTTCTTTTAGTGATCTAGCTAATTCACGTAACTTTTTTGAATCATAATCATTTTTATTGAATCTTTTTAAATGGGTAATCGTTGACTCGTTTATGTTTTCTAAACTAAATTCTAAAAAAGGTTCTTCATCCATTTTATTTTTTTCATCAATATCTGAATAAAATTTATAATCTATTCCATTTGTGAGAATCGCAAAATCCGGTGAAGTCCATGAAAAGTAACTAAACAATTGATTGTAATGAGAGGTTAGTGAATCATCAATATGTTTTACTTCTATAATAATTGATGGTTTGTCATTATTTAAAATTACATAGTCAATTCTGTCATTCTTTTTGGTACCAGGTTTTTTTTGTGGTTCATATTCAGGTTCTACTTCACTAGGATCTGAGGAATCGTAATCAAGCAATGAAATAAATGGCAATATAAGGGAATGTTTAGTAGCTTCTTCTGATTTAATTTTATTTTTGGTATTTTTTATTTTAGCGGAGAGTTTTTTAATATCATCAATAAAAGCCACGAGATTATTACCTTGAAAGAGTAAAATGACCAAAATAGAGATTTACTTAAATTAATATATTGCATGAGGGGAATCCAAATAATTAATTTTTATCAACACACAAAATTTGTGGTTGACCACCTATTCATCCAACATCAGTCTCTACTCCTTGTCGTTTGGACTTGATAAATCTAACAGTAGAGGGTTCTTGGTTTTAAGCAAAACATCAAATTGCCGTTTTGCCATTTGGTTTAACTTTACAAGGCGGTCTGCTTGCGGTATTTTATCGTGAATCATTTCAGCGTTACTACTTTCCATATTGGCAAGTACCAGTAATTGGCGAAGGCTCGCATAGTCACGAATGTTGCCCTCTTTTCCCATATTTCTATCACGCCACTCTGCCGCCGTCATTCCGAATAAAGCGACATTAAGTAAGTCTGCCTCATTCGCATAAACAAAACTTGTTTGCTTTACAGTTAATGTTGGAACTATCAAATTCTCTTTTATTGCATCGGTATGTATATGATAGTTGATTTTTGCAAGCTCTCGCTTTGCACTCCACGCCAGCTGTTCTTGCTCCTGTGTTTTAAGTCTTTGGAACTCTTTGATAACATAAAGTTCGAACTCCACCGATAGCCAACTTGCAAATTTGAAAGCAATATCCTTGTGAGCAAATGTTCCGCCGGATCTTCCCAATTTCGAGAAAATGCCAATCGCTCCGGTCTCCGTTACCCATCTTGTCGGCGAAAGCATGAACGTGTTTTCGCTGCTTTCCAATCTTATTTGATTAACATTATTGTCATCAAAATCAAGATTATATAAAGTTTCCCAAACCGTCAAATAATCAATAGTACTTCGATTTCGCATCCAACGTTCAATGACCCTATCCGGCGCGTCCGTCTTGAACTTCGCCAAATCGGTCAGAGACAGAAAGTCATCTTCTCTAACACTCTGGTATTTGATTTGAATTCCATTTACTTCGATCGTTTTTTGCATTTATTTCCCTTTTCTAAACCCCCCACTTTTCGGGGGGGTTTAATTGTGGCTTCAAACGAAGAAAGGCTCCCTATCGTATGATAGAGAGCCTCAAATTAGTAAGGGCGACTCCGTTATTTGGAATCGCCCTTAAGATATAAATCCGGCAGCGTCCTACTCTCCCACGCAGTTTCCCACGCAGTACCATCGGCGCATCAGGTCTTAACTTCCGTGTTCGGAATGGGAACGGGTGTGACACCTGCGCTG
>Ga0123356_10002074_pt1 | contig 21620 bp, 21 predicted proteins | sample TergutEmb28metaG_2_FD_92546 | JGI IMG/M metagenome (GOLD analysis project Ga0123356, IMG submission 92546) | Embiratermes neotenicus P3 segment gut microbial communities from Petit-Saut dam, French Guiana - Emb289 P3 | ecosystem: Host-associated > Arthropoda: Insects > Digestive system > Gut ... | reverse complement strand
TGGAGATTTTTATTTCCGAATACAAGAAATAAAAATACAACCCGACATTGCACAACACACCAAAAATTATAATATTCAAGGGGTTTTGCTTAACCGCAGTTAGGCAAAATCCCTTATTGCAAAACAATTTTTTATGTGTCTTTTTGGTTTTTTGCTTCTTTTCCGGTTGCAAAGCTTTTATTTACCCGGCAAAAGCCGTCGGGTGTCATTAAAACTATATCTTTCAGCTTCGCCAAATCATGCGGGAAAATAATAGGTTCGCGCTGTTTGCTCCAATGACTGCCTTTTGCTGTTGCTATTCCGTCATCAGCGTCATAATGTACGCCGTGGCTCTCTTTTTCAACCTCGCAAGTTCCGATTAAGTTACTAAAATATTTTTGGCTGTCCGCGTCTGTTACGCCTAAAATCGCTTTATAGGGGCAGTTGTCAACGATTGTCCGTCTTGCTTTTTCGCCATAGATTTCGTCAAGCTGTGCAAGGCTCTGCACCATTAGGCAGATTGTCACGTTTTTGCTTCTAAGGGTAGCAAGCGCGCCTTTGATAGCTTCGATTTTGCCGAGCCGCGGAAATTCGTCCAATAATATCAATATCGGCGGTAATGCCTTGCCCTGTTCGCTGTAAAAGTCGGCACGGCGTTCAAGGCTTCTGATAAGCTGATTTATTTTTAATAAAATATCTGCGCTCCATTGGTCTAATTTATCCTCGGGCAGTCGCAAAAAAATATTTGCAACGTCTAAGCTGTTCCAGTTAAAATATTTAGTATCTGTTTTGCTATCCCGCAATGCTCCGTTAATAAGCGGGTCAGAAGCAAAAACCATTATTTTATTTGCCATTTCCGTTGCAATTCCCGCGAGTGTCTTTAATTCTAAATCGCGGATTTGATTTATAAACATTTTCGCGGGTAAATTGTCGCTGTCTGTGATTTCCTCGATTAGCTTATCAATAGCGGTTGTTTGTATGCCTGTCATTGTTTCGCTGAATGTCGCGCCTATGCCGTAATAATAGAGAATTGAAGCGGTCAAGAGGTTTTGCGCGCCCTGCACCCAAAACGGCTCGCGCATATCAGTAGGTAGCGGGATTATTGATAGCGCGATTTCGCGGGCATTTTGCACTAAATGAGTTTTCCCGCCTGTTCGCAATGAAAAATATGGGTCGTAACCAAAACTATTTTCATCTGTCGGGTCAAAAATAATGGCGTGTCTTGACACTTTCCCCGCTTCTTTAAGCTGTTTATAATGCGCCGACAATTCACCTTTAATGTCAATCGCGATTATCGGCGCGTTCCATGCTTCGAGTACATTTTTAGCAATACAGGCACTTTTTCCGCTCCCCGCACCGCCCACAACTAAAATATGTCCGTCTTTGTCTGTGGGTTTCCCTACATAAAAACTTTTAGGATTCCACCACCCCTGTGTTTTTTCACCAAAGAAAAAGCCAGTATTTTTCTTTTCTTCGTTCTTCATAAAGTCGGGTATATTGTTGCCCTCGCGTTCGGGGTTATAATTCTGCTTGAAAAGCGATTTAATAAAACGCGTAAAAATAGTATCGGGCATTGCTTTATAAAAACGGTAGCAGTTAATCGCGAAAATGACGAGAGCAAACAACAGGGAAAAGAAAAATATTGCTCCGCTTAAATGCTCATAACGTGAAGCGTAAACAGGGTTATAATTAACAGTTATTTTGTGTGGAACATAAAAAACGAACATCACCCACGCGCCTGTAAAAACAAGCAAAGCCCCTAAAAGCTGATTGCAAAATTTAAGTAATAATTTTATCCCGCCTGTTAGCGTTACTATCATCTTACCCGACAAATTTTTTACCCCCTGTTTTATTTTATCTTGATAAATCATGTGTTACAATTCTGTTGCGGTTCTGCTCCCGCTCTTGTTCGCGTTCCTTTTGACGGCGTTGTAATTCTTCATAGCGTTGTCGGTTGCGTTCTTCAATCGCTCTGTTCTGATTGCCCCGCTCCGTGCGTATTCCCCGCCGTTCAAGCGCGGTATTTTTATGCCCCATGTGAATTGTCGGCTCGTTTTCAAGTCCACGGTCTGCGTTGCTTTTATGTGACACCCGCGTTTCTAACCCCATGCGCTCAAACTCGCGGTTTTGCGCGTTCGCCCATTCCTCGCGCCACAAGTGAACATATTGTTTTTCGTTATACTCGCGGAACGGTGTTTTACTTTTTACAAAGCCGTTTTCATCAAGCGGGCGCGTAGTCAATAAAATATGCGCGTGCGGGTTATTCTGATAGATTTCTTTGTCATGCTTGGCTTCTTCGTGTTCTTGGTCGCGCCTGTGCTTATGTCCGCTATGAATTGAAATATCGGCGCACATTCCGCGATTTATAAAATTGTTGTTTACATATTCCCGCGTTAATTTTATTTGTTCATCTGCCGACAATTCGCGGGGTAGGGCTATTTCAATTTCCCGCGCGGTTCGTGCGTTTATACCCCGCTCCGCTTTTTCTACTGCGTTCCACAAATTAGCGCGGTCTGAATATTCGCGCGGGGCGTTTTCGGGAAGTAATATTTCCGTGTGTAAAATCCCGCTTTTGTTCGTGTAGTCGTGGGTTATGCCGTCATATTCGTTATGCAGTCTTTCTCCGCTTCGGTATGCAGAAGCTCCCACGGCTGACCGCCCCTGTTTTCTGCTGACATACTTTACTGATAAATGATAAATCGCCATAAAAAAATATATTCAAAATATGCGGGGAAAATACCCGTTTCAACATAAAATGCGCTGTAAAGTGCATTTAACGCCTTGCAAGCAAGGCGCAACCCTCGGAGAGCGCACTACTTTTGCAAAGCAAATGTGTAAGTGCGCCCTTACTGCGTGCGGGAATTGCTGAACTTTCAGCGTTTCCGCTCCTGTCATATTTCGGGATAAGGTATAATAAGCATTAAGTAAAACAGAAAGCGGGGTTATGTTATGCCGTCTTTGTCATTAGATGAGCGAATTAAACGCGATACACAAAAATTAGAGCAGTTGAAAGCGCAAAAACGCGCACAGGAAGCGCGGGAAAAGCAAAAAGAACGCGCCGTTGATACCCGCTTGAAAATTATAGCGGGCGGTACTTTTCTTGCTCATTTTCCGCAATTCAAGACGTTAAAACCACAGAAAACTAACGCCGAAAACCTCAAAGAATTTGAACCCCTCGCAGATTTTTTCGCTTGCTTGGCAGAGAAAAAGCCGTGGGTTTCACAGCTTGAAGCAGAAGCACGGCAGAAAGCAGAAAACCGCGAAAAAGTCCACGCCCCGCCGATAATTCAGCAGGGCGCGGACAATTCGGAAAGTTAATTTTCCCGCTCTGATTTTCCATAAAAACTTAAAGAACTTTTGAAAATTAACTTTCAAAGTAGAGCATGATACACTATGATACAGAAAATGTCAATAAGTAAAATTATTTTCGGGTTATATTCGGGTGTCGGTGGGTAAGGAAACCCCTAAAAGGGGTTGAAGCGTTCCGTGAACGCTGTCGATAAAATTATTCCGTTTTCTCTCGGTTTTATCGGTCTGTCCGCTATTCCACCCACCGCCTGTGTGCAGTAGTAGGGAGTGCCGTTCGGTCAGCTACGGTGCTACTCGCCCTATGAAGCCCTTAAATACCGCGTTTTAACGCTATTCGTTCTGCCGTATGGTATAAGTTCCCCTCATGTATGGGTTTCACATCTTCTTTTATATCCCGCCGAGTTTAGCGGTTTTTACTTAAAAACAAACTGTGTGAAAAGGCTACATGATTGCCCGATTGACAATAACAGAAAATATGCTATTATCTATGTCAGTGTTATTTTTAACGCCCTCGCAACTCTGCGGGGGCGTTTACTATGTTATATTGTGATTGCAGGAATGTCAATAATTAAATGCAGAGAGGGCAGAACATGAAAACATACGGTTATGTGCGGGTTTCAAGCGTTGAACAGAATGAGGACAGACAGCTTTTTGCAATGCGTGAGTTAAATATTTCGCATGAAAATATTTATATCGACAAGCAGAGCGGAAAAGATTTCAACCGTCCTCAATATCAAACGCTTGTAAAAGCCTTGAAAAACGGCGATTTGCTGTACATAAAGAGCATTGACAGGCTCGGTCGCAATTATGAGGAAATACAAAGCCAGTGGCGGGAATTAACAAAGGAAAAAGGCATTGACATTGCGGTTATTGATATGCCGTTGCTCGATACGCGGTTGCACAGGGATTTAATAGGCACATTTATATCCGATTTAGTTTTGCAGGTTTTGTCATTCGTGGCACATAGTGAGCGGGAAAACATACGGCAACGACAGGCAGAGGGGATAAAATCCGCGCGCCTGCGCGGTGTTCATCTCGGCAGACCCGCAATAAAAGCCCCCGAAAACTTCCTCGAAGCAGTGCGCGAATGGGAGCGCGGGAAGCTAACCAAAGAAGCGGTTTTAACGCAAACAGGGCTGACAGAAAGCACATTCTATCGCCGTTACCGCGAGTATAAAACAACGCGAAGCCAGTCATAAGGTGTACCTTTTGACTGGCTTCTAATTACAAATTATTTTAGCACATTTTGTCGAATTAGTCAAGTTTTTTACAATAATTCATGCGAATTTACGAATTATTAGTTAGTTTTCGTTGGTTTTGCGCGTTGTGCAAAAGGTACAGCTTTTGACTAAGACTGATAAATAAAGACTTTGGAGGATTTTTATGGATAACTTTGCAATACCATTATTAGGTTTGATTTTAGGCTCTTTATATCTCGCGCCGACTATTATTGCATTTATAAGAAAACACCCGAATAAAATTATGATATTATTAGTAAATTTATTTTTAGGGTGGACAATTATTGGTTGGGGTGCGGTGATTGGTCGGGCGTGTGCAGATATAGGGAATAATAAAAATGCTCACCCCCAAAATACCGTTGCGTCATCTTCTTTAGAAGATAGGCTAAACACTTTAATAAAGTGGCGCGATAACAATTTGATTTCAGAAGCAGAATACGAAATAAAAAAACACGAATTGCTTAGAGGGGAATAAAAAATGGCTCGTTTTTATGCTTATAAAATTTCAACTGTCATTATTGCTTTATCAGCTTTAATATATGCTTGGGGATTTTCTCGGGGATATGGTTCTGCTTTAATAAAATTTATATTTTTATTTTTGCTAACAATCGTTATGGCATTATGCTCCACAAATATTTTTAAGTATAACAAACAAGGGATTTTATTGGGGATAGCCACGATTATTTTTTCGGGTATGCAATTTTTGTTATCTGTTACCCATATTTCATCATATTACCTTGGTGGAAATACAATATTTTACCTTTATCCTTTTATCCCGCGCACAATAATAGGTGTAATCTTTATTGTTATGGCGGTAAAGTATTTCAAAAAATCACGAAAGACATCAATGGTTTTGCCGTTAGTAGCCATTTTTATTAATATTTTATTTGCTTCTCTGTTTTATTGGGGGTTTGGTTACGTTCTAACATTTAGGATATTTGAAATACTGTATATAATTCCATTCCTGTTGGTAAATTTGTCGTTCGCTGATAAACACAAAACGCCCAAGAGTGTTATTGTAGAACTTCCTTTGCAAGCACAGAAGCAAGAGCCTGTTATAGATGATTTGAGTATTCAGCTACTAAACCTCAAAAACGAGTTTGAAAGCGGGGCAATAACACAAGAAGAATACGACAGCAAGAGGAAAAAGTTAATCGGAAAGTTGTAAATATAATAAAAAAAGCATGAAAAAGGGGCTTCTCGTAATGAGAAAGCCCCTTGTTGTGATACAAAAAGCCTGTCCGTGACTGGATTTTTTAGTTACGCTATGTGAAGTCAATTATATTTACCTCGTCGCGAGTAGCAGGCAAAGGAAGCACAAGGCTCTTGAACCTTGTTATTTCGCGCAGAACAGGAACAGCAGGCGCAGAATCCAAGTCGTCGAAGCCGTATAAAAAGCAGTCGTAACGCTCGCTCAGCCGCTTCGCGGCGTAAACAAAGCGCATATCTCCGCCGAGGAAGAGAAAATTGTTCATTATTATCTCCTTGTATTTTTAATTTCAATTAATTTATTTTATGCCGCTTTGCGTTTTTTGCCCTTGCCTTTTTTCCCAAATCATGGTAGAATATATAAAATGGGGATTTAGGAGAACAGCTATGAAAAAGTTTATGGGTGATGATTTTCTTTTACAGACAAAAACAGCGGAAAAGCTGTATGACGCAGTGAAAAACCTGCCGATAATAGACTGGCACTGCCACCTTGACCCGTGCAAAATCGCCGAGGACAAGGCTTTCACGAGCCTTACCGAGCTTTGGCTCGCGGGCGACCATTACAAGTGGCGGGTTATGCGCGCCTGCGGCGTGGAGGAAGAGTTTATCACGGGCGGCGCGGACGACTTTGAAAAGTTCGAGAAATGGGCAGGCGTCATCGAAAACTGTATCGGAAATCCGCTCTACCACTGGACTCACCTTGAGCTTCAGCGCGTCTTTGACTGCGATATTCCGCTTTCTGCGAAAACCGCCGAAAAAGTCTGGAGGCACTGCAATAAGGTTTTAGACAAAGGCTTAAAGGTCAGCGATATACTTAAAAAATTCAAAGTTGAACTAATTTGCACTTCCGACAACCCCGCGGACTCACTCGAAAATCATCGAAATATAAAGGACAGCGACCTAAAAACCGCTGTTAAGCCTACGTTCAGACCGACAGATTTGCTGAACATTGAGAGCCCGTCATGGGCTGAATATATCAGCACGCTGTCCGAGCTGACCGCTATCGACATCACAGACTACGAAAGCTTAAAGGAAGCGGCTTTCCGCCGCGCAGATATTTTCGCGACCTACGGCTGTACAATGGCTGACCACGCGCTTGACCCGCCCGTTTATCAAAGCGAGGACGATAAAATCCTTGATATAACCATAAAAAAAGCGCTCTCTGAGGAAGCGTTGACTTACGAGGAAATCTGCGGCTTTAAGACTGAAATGCAGGTTGACTTGGCTAAGAAATACAGCGAGCTCGGCTGGACTATGCAATTACATATGGGGGCGGCGCGCGGCGTAAACACCACCATGACCGCGCTTCTCGGCAAAGACTGCGGCTACGACTGCATTTCGGGCGGCGACTACAGCGGCGCGCTTCTGCGCTTCTTAGACCGCCTCGAAGTCACAGCGAGTCTGCCGCGCACGATTCTTTTCAACCTTAATCCAAAGGACAATGACCTGCTCACCACGATTGCCGCCAGCTTCAACGGGCATGAGGAAAAAGCAAAGGTGCAGCTCGGTGCGGGCTGGTGGTTCAACGACCACAGAGACGGCATGAAGGCGCAACTAAAATCCTTCGCAAACAACGGCGTATTAAGTACATTCGCAGGTATGCTGACCGACTCGCGGAGCTTTCTGTCGTTCACAAGGCATGAATATTTCCGCAGAATCCTTTGCAATTTAATCGGCAAGTGGGTGGAAAACGGCGAATACCCAGCAGATTTTGAAAAGCTCGAAGAAATCGTTAAGGATATATGTTATAATAATGCTAAGGAGTATTTCACAACATGAAAATGACCTTCCGCTGGTTCGGTGAAAAATTCGACACGATTACCCCCGAGCAAATCCGGCAAGTCCCCGCCGTAGTCGGCGTAATCACCACGCTTTACGACACACTGCCCGGCGAGGTCTGGGAGCGTGACGCTGTCCGCGCGCTCAAAGCCCGTGCGGAAAAAGCAGGACTCGAAATCTCGGGAATCGAAAGCGTAAATATCCACGACGCAATCAAAGCCGCCGCGCCCGAACGTGACCGCTACATAGAAAATTATATTAAAACGCTTAAAATCCTCGGCGAAGAGGGCATTGACCTTGTCTGCTATAACTTCATGCCCGTCTTCGACTGGACGCGCTCAGACTTAGCAAAGCCGCGCTCCGACGGCTCAAGCGTGCTGTCCTACGACGGCGATATTGTCGAGAACATGGACTTCGAGCAGATGCTGCAAAGCTTAGAAAGCAAGCGGGGCGACTTCCTGTTGCCCGGCTGGGAGCCCGAACGCATGGCGCGTAATAAAGAATTGTTTGAAATTTACAAGGGCGTTGACGAAGCGAAGCTTCGGGAAAATTTGGGATATTTTTTAAAAGCGATAATGCCTGTGTGTGAGGAATATAATATAAAGATGGCGATTCACCCCGACGACCCTGCATGGAGCGTTTTCGGGCTTCCGCGGATTGTCAAGAATCATGAGGACTTGCACGCAATCGTGAAGCTTGTTGACTCGCCCTGCAACGGCATTACGCTCTGCACAGGCTCGCTCGGCTCAAATCCCGATAATGATATTCCCGCGATTATCCGCTCGTTAAAAGGCAAAATCCACTTCGCGCACGTCCGCAACGTCAAGCACTTAGGCTACAGAAAATTCGACGAGTCCGCGCATTTGTCAGGCGACGGCTCGCTCGATATGTACGAGATTATGAAAGCGTTTGTAGACATCGGCTTCGACGGCGCGCTCCGCCCCGACCACGGGCGCATGGTTTGGAACGAGAAATCCATGCCCGGCTACGGACTGTACGACAGGGCGATGGGGGTTTGTTATCTCAGCGGTCTTTTGGAAGCAATTAGAAAATCGTAATTGTAGGGAACGCATTAATGCGTTCCGCAATGCAACGCAACGCAACGCAATGCAACACAACGCAACGAAACGGAACGGATAAATCCGTTCCCTACAGGAGGCATCTATGCAACTAAACGAAGAAAACCTTTTCAATGCAGTTCAGTCCGAAAAATGGCAAAAGGCGGGCGTTACACTCCCTGCCCTTGACCGCTCGGCTTTAATAGAAAAAACCACAGCCGCGCCTGCGTGGGTTCATTTCGGCGCGGGGAATATTTTCCGCGCTTATTTAGCGCGGGCGTGTCAGGAGCTTGTCGAAGCAGGTGCGTATGACCGCGGCATAATCGCCGCCGAGGGCTACGACTACGAACTGCTTGACATGGTTTTCACGCCGCACGACAAGCTGTTCATATTAGTAACGCTCAAAGCTGACGGCAGTGTCGATAAAAAAGCTGTGGCAAGTATCACCGAAGCCTTAAAAGCCAATTCCTCACATGATGATTTTGCAAGACTCCGAGAAATTTTCCGCCAAGACAGCTTGCAAGTCGTCAGCTTTACCATTACGGAAAAAGGCTACTCTCTTCTAAATTCCGACAGAGAAACCCCGCCCGATATTCAAAACGACTTCGAGAACGGCACGGAAGCACCCCGCAGTTATATGGGAAGAATCTGCGCTCTGATTTATGAACGATTTATGAACGGCGCAAAGCCGCTTGCATTAGTAAGCATGGACAACTGCTCTCACAACGGCGATAAGCTTAAAGCCGCAGTCGGCGCGTTCGCCGACGAGTGGGAAAAGCGCGGATTAGTGCAAAAAGGCTTCAGCGATTATATTAACGACCCGCAGAAAATTTCGTTCCCGTGGAGCATGATTGACAAAATCACGCCCGCGCCGCACAGAGACGTCCGCAAGATGTTAGAGGAGGGCGGACTTACGGGTATGGTAAAGGTCGTGACCTCCAAGAATACCACCGCCGCGCCCTTCGTCAACGCGGAGGAAGCGGAGTATCTTGTAATTGAAGACAGCTTCCCGAACGGCAGACCGCCGCTTGAACGTGCAGGGATAATTTTCACCGACAGAGAAACTGTAAACAAAGCAGAAAAAATGAAGGTCTGCACTTGTTTGAATCCATTACACACCGCGCTTGCAATCTTCGGTTGTCTGCTCGGTTTCACAAAAATCAGCGAAGAAATGAAGGACGAGGACTTGCGCAAGCTTGCAGAAAAATTAGGCTACGAAGAGGGCTTACCCGCTGTTGTGAATCCCGAAATAATCAGCCCCGAAGCCTTTCTTTCGGAGGTGCTGAATACCCGCCTGCCGAATCCGTTCCTGCCTGACACGCCGCAGAGAATCGCAACAGACACCTCGCAGAAGCTTCCGATTCGTTTCGGCGAAACTGTAAAAGCGTATATTCAGCGCGATGATTTAGACGTCGCGAGCCTTAAATTAATTCCGCTTGTTTTCGCGGGCTGGCTACGGTATCTTATGGGCGTTGACGATAACGGCGCACACATGGAGCTCAGCCCCGACCCGCTTTATCTCAGCCTAAAATCGCATATGAAGCACGTGAAGTTGGGCGTAGGGGACGATGGCAATCGTCCCGATGAATCGCAAACAGGCGGATTGCCATCCGCCCCTACGGACTTCCGCGCACGGATTCGCCCGATTTTAGAGGACGCGAATATTTTCGGCGTGAATCTTTATGAAGCGGGGCTCGGCGAGAAGGTCGAGGACATATTCGGCGAGTTAATAACAGAAGCAGGCGCGGTTAGAAAGACGCTACAAAAATATTTGACGTAAAAATGCGAGGTGCTGTTATGGGTAGCATTGTAATAAAATTAAATCCGGAAAAATTGACAAATCCTGATTTGGATTTGCGCTATGTTGTTCCCGATACAATAAGTGAATTGACACAGGGGAAAATAATCAATGAGGGTTTTGATTATCTTGATGACGAATGCTCGACTATGGTTATTCTTCTCAGCAGCAGCAACCCGCGAGAAGATGTTGTAACCGTTGCTGAGATAATAAAAAATAATTCGTTCATGGATAATCAGCTCAATGAAGCTGCAGAAATTTTATTTTCCGATAAGCCCGATGATGAATTATTTGCTAACCCGCATGATATTCAGCTGTTTTTGTCATTGCATGAGCGATACGAAAAATAATCAGATTCCGTTAAGGGTTGGAGTGAGCTAATGAGCATGAACAAACTCAAAATCGGCGATATAATCCCCTTCGGCGAGTACAGCTGGCGCGTGCTTGATGTGCAGGAAGACAGAGCGTTGATTATTACTGAAAACGTGGTTGAATGGCGGGCTTATAACGAAGAATTAGTAAATGTAACATGGGAAACTTGCGATTTGCGAAAGTATCTTAACGGCGAGTTTCTTAGCAAGTTCGATGTTTCAAGAATAGCGGAAGTCACTAACCCAAATCCCGACAATCTGTGGTGTGAGTCAGCGGGCGGCAACCCCACACAGGACAAGGTTTTTCTGCTCAGTCTTGAAGAGGTTGATAAATATTTCGGCAATAGCGGCGATTATCTCGCCCAAAGACGGAAAAGCTTTGATGAGGAATTCTATCTTGATGATGACGGTATATGGGTGACAAATAACCACGATTCAAGCAGAATTGCAAACTACATGGGCGAGGCTTGTTGGTGGTGGCTTAGGTCGCCCGGTAGCGGCTCTTACGATGGTTGCAGTGACACCGCCGCATATGTTACTGAATACGGGAGTGTCGTTGTGACAGGGGAATATATTCGCCGCCAACACGGTGGCGTCCGCCCTGCTTTGTGGTTGAAGCTGTAAGGAGAGAATAACAAATGAATAACATTTTAAACCAAATAAAAAACTGCGGGATTATCCCCGTGATTAAAATAGACAACGCCGACGATGCTGTTCCGCTCTGCAAGGCTTTAGCGGACGGCGGCTTAAACGCCGCTGAAATCACGTTCAGAACCGAAGCCGCCGAGGAAGCGATTAAAAGAGTCAGCGCCGAGCTTCCCGAAGTCTTGCTCGGCGCGGGGACTGTGCTGAACATAGAAACCGCGAAGAAAGCGGTCAGCGCGGGCGCGAAGTTCATCGTCAGCCCCGGGACAAACCCCGAGGTTGTACGCTATTGCACAGAAAACGGAATTGCGATTATTCCCGGCGTCTGCACGCCTACGGACATAGAGCAGGGGCTCGCTTTCGGGCTCACGACGCTGAAGTTCTTCCCTGCGGAAGCGGCAGGCGGCTTAAAAATGCTGAAAGCCATGTCCGCGCCGTATACAATGGTCAGCTTCATGCCGACAGGCGGGATTGATGAGAAGAATCTTGCGGAATACCTAAGCTTCAAGCCCGTGATAGCCTGCGGCGGAAGCTGGATGTGTACGGCGGAGCTGATTGAGGGTAAGAACTGGGCGGAAATCACGAGGTTGAGCAGAGAAGCGGCGGAAATCCGCAATAAAATAAGATAAAAATTTACCCCCGCTGATTAAATCAGCGGGGGTGCTTTTATATTATTTTGAGCTTATATTTGTTAATAATAGAGTCAATATCTATGTCGGGATAGTGTGTTTGCATAAAAGAATAAAAATTTTTAGGGCAATAAGTCCATTCCTCTTTCAAACATTTTCCAAAATACTTGTTTATATCAGAAGTAATCATAAGAACCCTAAGCAATCCTAAATAATTTCCTCCATCATAGTATTTAAATTTATCAATAAAACTATCTGTAATATGCTGACCTAATTCTGCAATTGTGTTAATTCCAAAATCTTTTAGTTCTTGTATTACTTCTGAATCTTTCCCATTAAGGTTTTTCTTTAAATTATCAAAATCTTTAAATTTCTCTGATAAATATTCAATTAATGAAGTTGAATTTATTTCAATATTAAGTTTATTTTCTTTAATTTCTTGACTGGTTTTTTCTTTGTATTTATCCAATTCATCAGCTAATTTTTGAAATTCCATATCCATTAATTCGAGAGTTGCCGCAATTAAATAGAACTCTCTTTTTATTTTAGACGGTAGCTCTCCCGCGAATTTATAACCGTTATCATGCTCGTTTTCAGCCCAAGCGTGCTGTAATAATGTTCTTATTTGAATTTCAAAAACTTTATCAGCAAAGCTTTTATTTTCAGGTAAACTAAGCCTTGTAGCATTAAGCTTTAAAACATAATGAACAGATTGATAGCCCACTTCATGTTCTTTTAATTTTTTAGTTTTATTTACCGAGTTCTCTCTATCAATATCAAAACCTTTTTCAATTAATTTACAAACCTTATCAACGTCTACTAATATTTGAGTAATAACGCGAACCCCGATAACATCAGTCATTTTATCAATGCTTTCATATTTTTTATCTTCATATTTCTTTAAAAAGCTATCTTTTTCTTTAACTCTGCTTGTAACGCTATGTACTTGTAAATCCTCGGAAGAAATAACTCTTTCGACTAATTTATGCATCTCTTCACAAAAAAATTTATTTATATCTTTATTTTTGTCATACCATTCTTCCGCTTCTTTTAAGTCAATTTTTTTATTCTCCGTTGCGCTCATAGCCGTCGCTCCTTTTGTGTCTTTGTTGTCGAATAATTTATTATATCATGTTTTTTTGTAAAATTCAAGCAGTTCAATCAAAAATTCCTGTTGACAAGCTTCATGTTTTATGTTATATTTAAGTGACGGAGGCGTAGCCCAGCTGGTCAGAGCGCTTGCTTGACATGCAAGAGGTCGATGGTTCAAGTCCATTCGTCTCCATACAGGAAACGCCGCTTAAACAGTGAGTTTAGGCGGTGTTTTGTTTGAGGGAGTAACATGAGCATACTAAACGCAAAAGAATACAAATCCTTCGAGGAAATCAAAAAAACCGACAAAAACGGCAACGAGTTTTGGTCGGCGCGGGACTTGCAAAAAGTGTTGGAATATACTGAATGGCGAAACTTTTCAAAAGTAATCGACAAAGCCATGCTTGCCTGTAAAAACAGCGGTAATGCGGTTTCAGACCATTTTGTTGACGTCAACAAAATGGTCGGTATCGGGAGCGGAACAGGCAGAGATGTCGATGATTATGAATTAACTCGTTACGCCTGCTATTTAATTGTGCAGAACGGTGACCCGCGCAAAGAAGTCATCGCGCTCGGTCAGACGTATTTCGCGATTCAAACGCGGCGGCAGGAGGTCGCAGACCATTTTAATCAGCTTGACGAAAACAGCAAGCGGTTGGTAATTCGCGGTGACGTTAAGCAATGGAATAAAATGCTCGCCGAGTCCGCCCGAAACGCAGGGTTGATTACAGACGAGGAGTACGCAATCTTCCAAAACGCAGGCTACAAGGGGCTTTACGGCGGGCTTGACGTTAAAGACATACATAGCCGCAAAAATCTTGGCGAAAAAGATAAAATCCTTGATTTCATGGGGAGCGAGGAACTTGCGGCGAACTTGTTTAGAATTACCCAAACCGAAAGCAAAATGCGGCGTGAAAATATTCAAGGCGCGGACGCGGCGAACGAAACGCATTTCACGGTCGGCAAGGAAGTGCGCTCTGCTATTGAGCGCGTTGGCGGCACAATGCCGGAAAATCTGCCCACACCCGAAAAGAGCATCGGCGAGATTGAGCGGGAGCAGATAAAAGCTTTGAAAGAGAAAAGCGAGCAGTTAATGCTTGATGAATAAAAAATTAGAGCGTTGAGGGGTTTCCTCAACGCTCTTGAAATGTTAGATTTTATCAATGATTCCTGCGACAAGACGTAGAATGTTCAAAGCGTCGCTTGTGTTTACATTACCGCTCAAACCATATCTTGTGTGTTGTTCTCGTGTGAGTTGCGCTATTCCTGCAACGTGTCTGAGAATATGCAGTGCATCGGCGGTCGTTAAAGGCACAGAGGAATCTGCAAACCGCGCTTGCAAATTACGGTCAGTTGTTGCTGTGAAAGTAAAAACTCTTTCCGTAGAAATTAATGAACTACCGTCAAACCAACCTCCGAAAGTATAACCGCTGTCCGGCGTTGCTCTCAATGTAACACTTGCGCCGTGATTATGTACGCCGCCGCCCGTAGCTGTGCCACCCGCTCCCGCTGTAACATTGATTGTATACGGATTAGGCGTGAACCGCGCTTCTAATAAAATATTACTTTCAGCAATTTGCGTCAGAATTGCTTCCGAGGAAACTAATGTATTGCCCGCGAACCACCCACCGAATACGTGACCTGCGCTCGGTGTTGCCGTCAGCGTAAACCTTTCACCCTCCATGAAAACTCCGCCACCTGTAGCCGTACCACCCGCGCTCGCCATAACCGTAACACGCGATATTTCAATTTCCACGATTTCATATCCACTCCCGCCTATTACATTAGCTGTTGCATACGCCTGCCGCGCTCCGATAGGGACGTATATGGTTGAAATGCTAATTCTACTGACACCTTGGATTCCCCAAGCATAAAAAGCAAAGAACGGTGGATTGGGGGACATAAATGTTATTGCTTCAAGTGATGAAGCGGCAAATGCAGAATCACCTATACTTGTAATATTTTCCGGTATTAAAATTGTTTCAAGAGAAGTACACCCCCTAAAAACTTGACTTTCTATTTTTGTAAGACCTCTGCCGAGAGTTACAGATTCAAGCGATGTACAATTATTAAATGCTCTAAATCCCATTTCTGTAATATCGTCATGAATAATTACTGTTTTAATCGTTGTGTTGCCATCAAACACTCCCAATGACCAACCAAAACCACCACTACCAATTAAAGCCGTGACCGCAAATCCATCTATGGTTTGCGGGATTATAACGTGTTCTGAATTTCCGTGATATTTAATAATGCTTACTGATGCACCATCCAAATTAACACTATACTCCCAATCCCCCGACCGAACAGCCCCTGCCGTAATAGTCATCAATGGCATTACTGTAAAAATAACGCAAACCGCCAAAACCAAGCTTAAAATTTTCTTTTTCATAATTTGTCGCTCCTCATAATAAAATGTTTCAGGCAAAAGCCCGTCTTTCAACATTATATCATGAAAATCTTTCCTTGTCAATCTTCGGGATAGGTACATATATCCTATAGATGTTTGCGCTTATTCTATAGCATAGGTACACTTATATTAAAGGCTTTAATGAGGTGTACTATGGACAAGAAGACTATTCAAAAGAGTTTTGGCGAAAATCTGCGAAAATACCGCAATATGAGCGGAAAAAGCCAAGAAGAACTGGCTTTTTCGGCAGAAATAAGCACGGTTCACCTCGGCGCATTAGAACGCGGCGAAAAATGCCCCACAATCGAAACTTTGCTGAAATTATGCACAGCTATGCGGATTTCGCCTACACGCTTGCTTGAATTAGGCGATTATGAATATGAAAGCTCGGAAGCGGTTTTCATAATAAACCGTGCGTTAAAGGACATTCCCGACAAGGATAAGGTACAGCTCGCGCTCGTTTTCGAGCAGCTCGTAAAAGTCTATCAACGCGACTTTTAAACTTTTCCTTGACATTTCCCAAAAAATCATATATACTATCAATATAAAAGGGATTAGACTCTCAAACAAAAACGGGTTTTCAAACCCACTTTGTAACCCATTTATATTTTGCTTCAGTGAAATGCATATTTTATTGAAACAATAAAAACCCCATAAACACAGGGTTTTCGACGGTATAAAAATTCGTAATTTTGACGATAAAACGACTTTTGCTTGTTCAAGTCCATTCGTCTCCATACAGGAAACGCCGCTTAAACACTGAGTTTAGGCGGTGTTTTATTAGCTGACTTAAAAAAAGGAGAACCCAAAATGACATCATTAAAACTCTCACAAGAGCTTAAAATCCGCGGTATGACCGCGCAAATGAGCCACGAGGACGAAATTGCGAAGCTTTTAGACACGACGCAGGGCGTTAAATTTTATATCGGCTTCGACGCCACTGCCGACTCGCTTCACGTCGGGCATTTAGTGCAGCTGATTTTAATGCGCCGCTTGCAAAAAGCAGGGCATAAACCCTACGTCCTTCTCGGCACGGGGACAACGCTTGTCGGCGACCCGTCCGGCAAATCGGATATGCGGCAAATGCTCACAGTCGAAAATATCGAGCGCAACGCGGGTATTTTCAAGGAGCAAATGTCGCGCTTTTTGGACTTCTCGGAAGCTTCCGCGAACTGCGCCGAGTTCGTGCGTAACGGCGACTGGCTCTTGGACTTAAAATACCTTGAATTTATAAAAGACATCGGCGTGCATTTCACAATTAACCGTATGCTTGCCGCCGAGTGCTTCAAGTCGCGCATGGAAAAGGGTTTAAGCTTCTTTGAATTCAACTATATGCTGATTCAGGCGTATGACTTCCTGCACCTTTACCGCGAGAAAGGCGTCACGCTCGAAATCGGCGGTGATGACCAGTGGTCTAATATTTTGGCGGGCGCGGATTTAATTCGGCGCAAATTGCAAAAAAACGATGCTTTTGCCATGACAACCTCGCTTCTGCTAACTAAAGACGGCATAAAAATGGGCAAAACGCAAAAGGGTGCATTGTGGCTCTCCGCCGAGAAATGCCCGCCCTACGAGTTTTACCAGTACTTCAGAAACGTTGATGACGCTGATGTAATCAACTGTTTGCGTATGCTGACCTTTGTTCCGCTTGAGGAAATCGCCGAGCGCGAGAAGTTCGTCGAAGCCAAGGACGGCAAAAAAATTAACGAAACAAAGGAGCTTCTTGCTTACGAAATGACCGCGCTTGTTCACGGCACGGAAGAAGCGGAAAAAGCGCAGAACGCCGCGAAAAACCTCTTCGTTTCGGGCGCGGCTGATGCGAATATGCCGACTACGGTGCTTGCTGACGAGGATTTTGTTGACGGCAAAATCAGCGCGGTTGCGCTATTAGTGAAATGCGGCTTGTGTTCATCAAACCGCGACGCAAGAACAACGATTGAACAGGGCGGCATGAGCATTGACGGCGAGAAGGTCACTGACGTGAACGCGATGATTGAAATTAACGAACAGGTAATAATTAAAAAAGGCAAGAAGAATTTTCATAAGGCGGCACGGAACGGATAAACCGTTCCGTGGAGGAAGGATAAAAAGTATGCGAAAATTGGAAGTTTTCGACTCGACTCTGCGGGACGGCGCGCAGGGCGAGGGCATAATCTTCTCGCTTGAAGACAAGCTGAAGATTCTGATAAAACTTGACGAATTCGGGATTGACTTTGTTGAGGCGGGGAATCCCGGCTCTAACCCGAAAGACTTAGAATTCTTTAAGAAAGCAGAAACGCTCGGATTAGAAACAAAATTAGTTTCATTCGGCTCAACAAAACGCAGGGAAGCCAAACCCGAAGATGACGATAATCTAAAGGCATTATTGTCTGCGAATACCGAATATATCGCGATATTCGGGAAGAGCTGGGATATGCATGTTGATAAAATTCTGCGGGTTTCTCTTGCGGAAAACCTCGGCATGATTGAGCAAACGATAAGCTACTTAGTCAGCCTCGGCAAAAAAGTAATATTCGATGCAGAACATTTCTTCGACGGCTATAAAAGCAACTCCGACTACGCCTTGGCAACGCTGAAAGCCGCACAGAGGGCAGGCGCGAGGACTTTGTGTTTATGCGACACTAACGGCGGCTGTTTCCCTGATGAAGTCGAAAGAATCACCAAAGCGGCAATTGAAGCGACAAAGCAAGGAATAGGTATCCACTGCCATAACGACAGCGGCTGTGCAATCGCCAACAGCATGGCGGCAGTTAAGGCGGGGGCGGTGCATGTGCAAGGGACTTTTATCGGGATTGGCGAACGCACGGGAAACACGAATTTATCAACGCTGATTGCCAACTTGCAATTGAAATCGGGTTATTACTGCGTTCCTGCCGAAAGCCTGCTTCTTCTTAAAGAAACCGCGCACTTCATTGCAGAAACCGCGAACATCGCGCTTTCGAGCGCAATGCCTTACGTCGGGAGCTCGGCGTTCGCACATAAAGGCGGTATGCACGTTGACGGCGTTTCAAAAGACCCTGCGACCTTCGAGCATATCGCGCCCGAAAGCGTGGGCAACGAGCGCAACTTCTTGCTTTCGGAGGTTTCGGGGCGGGCGGCGACCTTTGCTAAGCTCGCGAAGCTTGAAAAAATAATCCCCGACCTGCAAAAAACCGACCCCATCGTGCAAAAGCTGACAGATAAAATCAAACAGCTTGAGCATCGCGGCTATCAGTTCGAGGCGGCGGGCGCAAGCTTTGAATTATTAGTGCTTAAAGAGCTCGGCTGGTTTCAACCGTACTTTGAAATCACGGATTTCAAAATTATATCAACCAACGACTCAAACGCGAGCGCGCATATAAAAGTCCGCGTGGGCGGCGAGTATGAAATTACAGCCGACGAGGGGCAGGGTCCCGTCAACGCGATTGACAAGGCTCTCCGCAAGGCTCTCGAACGCTTCTATCCCGCGCTGTCGAATATGCGCTTGGTGGACTATAAGGTGCGTATAATTAACAGCGAAAGTAACACCGCCGCAACCACCCGCGTACTGCTCGAAAGCACCGACGGCAAGACCAACTGGACGACTGTCGGCGCGTCAAAAGACATCATTAACGCGAGCATGACTGCGCTCCTTGACTCATTAGAGTATATGCTTTACACCAACAACGAGCAAAATTATAACTAAAATCACCAAAAATCGGTTCATTCGATTTTTGGCTCGGGCTTTTTGCCCTAATAAATCGCATGAAGCGATTTTTCACACAAAATTGTCGAAAAATAATATTTGCGGACTTTCGCAGAGCCGTGCGGTTTGCTGATAATTTTCGGGGTAAATATTGCTTTCATGACAGCATAATTAATATGCCGCGTATTTGAAGTCAGAATGTTTAATAATTCGCATTATTCGATTATTTATATAAAAAACGTCATGTTGTTTTTTTGTAACCTTTGTAAAACGAGAGAAATTGAGGGAGTTTGAGCATATGTTTTGTCCGAATTGTGCAAAGAAGAACGAAGCAGGTGTAAAAGCCTGCGAGCAGTGCGGCTCTGAGCTGAAAGCCCTGCCGCCGCCCGTGCAAAGGCATCATCAAAGACCGAACCAGGCAGTGATGATGTTCAAGCGAAAAGACGTCTATTCAATGACAATCACCAGCTCGCAGAAGTACGCGGGCTCGGCGGAGTTCGACATAATCGCCAACGGCTTGAGCCAAGGCAAAATCAAGGCGGGCAAGAACATAGTCGTCTACGGCGACGAGCCTTTAATAGAAATCATGGTGAAGTCGTGGGGGCTGAACCCGATGAAGGCTACCTTCAAGGTAAAAGAAAACGCGCACGCCGAGCTTGGAATGTGGAAGAAGAATATTATCTTCTACAGCGTTTCGGGGGCGGAGATAGAAAAGTAGAGTTGAAATTCATTTTAAATATTCAAAATTCTGCGGAACAGTTAAGCTGTTTCGCAAATTTTTTTGCGGAATTTGAAAAATAACTACTGTGCTTGGACGTTTTTGCGCAAAAACGGCATTTGCGACATATATTCTTCTACTATTGGCGTTTTAAAGTGTGATATAATATTATTAGTTCGATTTTTTTCGACGGAATAATTTTTAAGGAGAGACAAAATGAGAAAAAGGAAGTCAAAAATTAAAAAAGTTCCTACTTTTTTATCAGTTTTTATTGTAGCATTAATAGGTACAGCTATTTGCGTAGGGGTTTCAATATACCTTGCCACATCACTTGAAAGCAGAATCACAACGCTAACTGCCACAACCGATAAGCTCGGTATCGCGCATGAAAGCTGCGAAGTCGGCGAATCAATGGTTCAATACTATCGGGAACTAAGCGACAAAACCGATAATGCGATAAGCATGATTTTAATGATTGTCGGCATTTTCGCGACGCTTATTGTTGCGTTCAGCGTTATGCTCGCGTTTAAAACACCGAAAGATATTGATGAAAAATTAGAGGAAGCAAAAAAAGCCGCAGAAAATGCAAAAAATGAAGCAAAAAATGCAAAATATCATGCAGAAATATTAGACGCACTTAATGTAAATTCTACTCATTATGGTGAACTTACAGAAGCAATAAGACTAAAACAAATCACATCTGTAATAGAAAAATATCCAAATAAATACGAGGCTTATGAAAGGAGAAGAAATATTTATATAAACATGAGCAACCGTAATGGAGCTTCTGATGTTGAGAAACGTCATTTGTTACAACAAGCTATGGAAGATGTTAAAAAAGCTCATAAATGCGGTTTAGAAAAATATAAATATTATCAACGCATGGGTTGGATACATAGTAATTTAAAAGAATATGAAAAATCAATAGAATTTTTTGGTAAATCAATAAAAGAAAATTTGGATTATGTAATCGCATATAATAATAGAGCCCTCACTTACAATAATATGAGCAAATATAAAGAAGCACTTGAAGATTATAAAAAAGCGATAGAATTAGATGATGATAACGCTTTGTTTTATTATAATAGCGCCAATACCTATGTTCGTATGGAAAAGTATGAAAAAGCAATCAAATATTTTAACAAAGCGATAGAATTAGATGGCGATGATACTGCGCATTATAATAATCGAGCCTTTGCTTTAAATGAAATGGAGAAATATGAAGAAGCCATCGAAGATTATAACAAAGCGATAAAATTAAATAGAGATAATTCTATGTATTATTTTAATAGGGCAAATACTTATTCTAAAATGAGTAAATATGAAGAAGCACTTGATGATTATAACAAAGCTATAGAATTAGACAGCGATGATGCGAGATATTATAATAATAGAGCCCTCACTTATGAAAAAATGGGAAATTATGAAAAAGCTCTCAATGATTATGATAGCGCCCTTGAAATTGACCCTAATTATAGTATAGACAAAAAATGGTTAGAAGATTTGCGCGAAAAAGTAGCGCAAGAAAAAATAGAATTCGCACGTCAAGCCGAACAAAATAATGCAGGAACCCCCAACCCCTAACCCGCATAAAATAGAAATACTACTCTACACAAAAAGGAGAATATTTCTATGGCTGAAATCAGAAACGACCACTTTTTCGGAACCTACCCGTTCGCCTTGCCGCCTCTGCCTTTTGCTTATGACGCGCTTGAGCCTTA
>Ga0123356_10002073_pt1 | contig 21623 bp, 22 predicted proteins | sample TergutEmb28metaG_2_FD_92546 | JGI IMG/M metagenome (GOLD analysis project Ga0123356, IMG submission 92546) | Embiratermes neotenicus P3 segment gut microbial communities from Petit-Saut dam, French Guiana - Emb289 P3 | ecosystem: Host-associated > Arthropoda: Insects > Digestive system > Gut ... | reverse complement strand
GCGGCGGGCGATCAGCCGCCGCTGCGGCGGATCGCCACTACGGTCGCGAATCACAAGCGGCATGCGTCAACCACCGCATAAAGATCCGCCTGGATCCATTAGCTCAATCCTATGGCGCCTGCTCGTTTCAACCAGAAAACCATGGTGCGAGCTCCTCCGTCATATTGAACGGGCCAGTCGGCTGGCCGGCGGGCCAGGTTAGGCGGGCCGGTGTGCCGCGATGTGGGTGTCTGGCGGGCTGTCCTGGGTTGCGGTGAGTGCGGTCGCTAGCTGTGAGCGTGATCGGATGCCGAGTTCTCGGTAGATCTTGGTGAGGTGGGATTCGACGCTGCGGGTGCTCATGTAGAGCGTGGTGGCGACCTCCTGGTTGCTCATCCCCGCGGCGACGAGTTCGGCGACGCGGGTCTGGGCGGCGGTGAGGCCGTTGCTGGGGGTGGCGGGGCGCAAGCCGATGCGACTGAGCTCGTCGCGGGCGCGGGCTTTGAGGATCTCGGCGTCGAGCGGTTCGAGCAGCGTGAGCGCTTGCTCGAGTGTTTGCTTGGCGGCGCGCTTTTGTTTGGCGCGGCGTAGCAGCGCGCCCTTATCCACTAGCGTCCTGGCCAATTCGGGCGGCAGGGTTCTACGGGCGTGGTCGGCGAGCGCGGCGTCCATCTCGTCGATCGCTTCGGGGATGTTGCCTTGGGCGGCGAGTAGCAGCCCGTGGCAGCGGTGCGCGATCGCTTGTGCGTTGGGGTTGCCTGCGCGGCGGGCGCGGCTTGTCAGGTCGCGGAGCACCGTGTCGGCGTCGTCTAGGCGGCCGAGTGCGATCAGCGCCTCGATGTCCAGGGTCCAGACGCCGAGGGTGTAGAAAGCGATCGCAGCGAAGCCCTCATTGACGAACGATTCTCGAAGCGTGTGCATCCGCTCGTGGGCCGCGCCTGCTTGCCCCGACCAAACGTCAAGTTGCGAGAGCACGATCGATGCATGGAATGACAGCCCCCACGCTGGCGTGCTCGACGCACAGGTCCAGCGAGCGCTCCGCGTTGGCTCGAGCTTCCGCCAGTTCACCGCGGCCGGCGGCCAAGAACGAGTCCGCCCACAGGATGAAGATGTCGGTCTTTGTGTCGCGGCCGCGTTCCGGCTCGCAGCTGGCGAACTTGCGCTTGGCCTCCTCGTGATCGCCGGCCGCGAGGAACTCGAGCACAACGAGGTGAATCAGCACGTACGCTACGTCCCCCTCCTCGCCGCGTCGTGTCGCCCGCTCAAGGGCTCCTTCGAGGGCCAGGCGGGTGCCGATCACGTCGTCTGTCCGGGAGAGGATTTGCCCTAAAACGAAGGATGGCAATGCGCCGCAGTCGTTGTCGCTGAGCTCCTCGAGCTCAATCGCTGCCTCGAGTTCGTCGATGTCGATCGGCTGTCCTGCCCAGAACGCGGACGCGGCCTTCCTCGCCACGGCGTCGGCGAGCAGTCCCGGATCTCCCACACGCTTGGCGCTCTCCACCGCCGCCCTCCGGCGATCTGCCGCCTGCTTGAACTTGCCGCGCCCAATAAGTCCCTCGCAATACCACGATTCAACGGGCACGCGGATGCGATCGTGGTCCTCGGCCTCGGCAAGCGCCTCGTCGAGAATCTCGAGGAGCGTTTCGTAATCGTTGGTGCCGGTGCAGGCGAGTTCGTATAGCGCTCGCGCGCGGGTCGGGCCGGGCGGTAGTTTCGGCAGCAGCTGATCGAGAAGGTGGCGCGCCCGGTCCTTCTCGCCGCCGTTGGTGTGCATCCGGGCGGCGTTGATCAGTCGCAGGTGTCGCGCCTGGACTCGGTCGAGCGGGGTCAGTCGGACTGCCTGCTCGAGCAGCTCGGCGGATGCCTCGGGCGCGCCGCGACTGGTGGCGCGGTCGGCCGCTTGGTCGAGTGCGAGCGCGACCTGCTCGTCGGGCGCCTCTGCCCCGAGCGCCAGATGTCTCGCGCGCTCCTCCGCGTCATCGAGGACACCGGCGAGCGTGCGGTGAAGCTCCCGCCGCCTGGCGTCGGGCGCGCTTGCGTAGTGCGCGGAGGCGAGCAGCGGGTGGGTGAATCGGACCCGCTCGCCGGCGAGTTCGATCACCTCGCCGCGGACCGCGCTGGCCAGGTCGCTGAGCGCGAACCCGGGAACGACCGCGTCGAGCAATGCCAGCGTTGGCGACGAAGATGCGGCGACCGCAAGCAGCGCGTCATGCGCGCGAGGCTCAACGTGCGCCAGACGCCGGCGCATCACATCCGCGAGCGTCCGTGGAATCGAGACCTCGCCGTCAATCGCACCTTGCTCTTCGGGCAGCTCCCGGGCGATCGACAGCGCATAGAACGGGTTCCCGCCACAGATCGCGTGGATGCGTCGCAGCGTGCGCCGTGGGATCGGCCGACCGAGACGCTCTCTGAGCAGCAACTCAACCGTCTGATCATCAAGCGGAGCGATCGTCGCCCGCTCCAGTCCCACGCCGGCGAAGCCCCTGGCGAGCTCCGGCCATAGCGAGCCGTCGTCATTCGTTCGGCGCGCCAGCAGCACCGACACCGGTTCCTCACGCAGGCGACAAAGCGCAAACCCCAGCACCCGCGCCGACGCCCGGTCGAGCCACTGCTCATCATCGATCGCGACCACCAACGGCCCCTCGGCGGCCAGCTCGCGAATCACAGACAGGACTGCGCGCGGCACCAGCCCGGGACCACTCGGCGCGTCTGAAGGGTGATCGAGCAACAGGGAGGCGCGCAGGGCCCGACGCTGCGGATCTGGCAAGTCGGCCAGAGCCTCGCTGACCTCGCCATCCAGTAGGTCACCGAGAGCCGCGAACGACAGCTGCGCGTCAGGTTCTGCCGGAGTCGTGCACAGCACCCGGTAGCCGCGCTCCCGGGCTGCGTCGACGGCCTCCCGCCACACGGTCGTCTTGCCGATCCCGGGTGCCCCTTCCAGACACAGCCCTACCGGACCGCCAGACACCTCGTTGAGCGCCTGCTCGATTCTTGCCCGTTCGCCCTCTCGTCCGACCATCAACACGATCCCGACACCCCCTTGCACGGCGAGCCTATCGGCTGCACCGGCATGCGGCATACACCCTACAAACGTGCGGGAACCCCGATTTACACAGCGGCAGCCACGACATAGCGTCAGCGCATCACGACACACGCTCGGCGGGCGAGCTCCAGCACAACAATAGGTAGGGGGCAGTAATGAGTCGCTTTCGGCTGAGTCGGCCAAGTCCCGCGATCCTTCTCTCCCTGATCGCAATGATCCTGGCCTTGGGCGGTACGCGCTACGCGGCATGCAGCTCAGGTGACCGTCGCGGAGCGCTCGCGCTGGGCGCAATCGCTCCCGGGAAGCGACTTCGCGCTGATCCCTGTCGGAGGTGGCGCGTCGTGAGTCGGTCGATACAGATCGCCGCCGTCCTCGGCGCCGTGGCGCTCGCTCCGGCCGCGTCTGTGCAGGCCGCTCCGATGCAGGGTGTGGTCGAGTACCACCTGCTCAACACTCCGGCGAACTGGACACCCGCATACACCGCGCGTGTCGAGCACGCCATCGAGCATGTTGCTGGCACCCAGCTTGCGCCCGCGTGGCACGCGGCCAAGGTTGCGTTCGGTGATACCGGCGTCCAGATCCGGTTCGCCGGACCCCGGGGGGTCAAGACGTTCTGCCGGGTCGAGGACGCGGGAGCCTGTCACACCGACCCGCCGGGCCGTCGTCCGGTCATTTGGATCAGCACCGGCACGGGCACGTTCGAGGCTGCGGCACTCAGTCACGAGGTGTTCGAGTACGACGTTGACCCGCTGCCAGACGTGGACCCGACGGTGTACAAGGGTTCGCACACGGTCATCGTCGAAGAGGTCTGCGACCCGATGCGGGGAGCGACGCAGAACGTCTATGGCGTGCCGGTGAGTGTGTTCGTCTACCCGCGCTACTACCAGAACGTGGCTGCCGTCGCCCCCAGAGAGTTCGCTACTTAGCTCACGCACTGGGACCAGGATTTCCGGCGGCGGGCTGCTCCGCTGACCGAATCGCCTTACATCAAATCGTGGTCTCATCGATCCCGGGTGTGCCTTCGATACAGAGTCCGATCGGTCCGCCCGGCGTGTTGTCGAGCACCTGCTCGATCTGCTCAAGCTCTGCTTCGCGTCCGATCACGATTCCGTTGCCGCGCGACGACGCCCCACGGCCCGACTTTAACGCCCGGACAGGCGTCGGGCGCACACCCTACAAACGTGCGGAATCCCCGATTTACACCGCAGCAGCCACGACGTACGGTGAGCGACACACAAACAGACACTCGTACGGCGAGCACCGACAGCCACCGACACCGACTCGACCCCAACACCTCGCCCCTATAGGCGAGCTCCTCATGAGGTTCACCATGCGCCCACTTCGTTACAAGCCCACGCTCTCTGCCGCGCTCACCCTGACCGAACCGCCCGTCTCGGCCGCTCCCGGGTTTGAGCCGGCCGGCGCCATCGGCGACCAGCGCCCGCGGCCGATTGCGCTTGGCGAGCGCCACTCACGCGATCCGAGCGAGCGGGCGCTCGGTCCTAGCGCTGCTGGCTGTGACCGCGAACGGGTTGGCAACGACGCGCCCCCGGGCTCGCAAACGACAACACGGCGCCGCGATCCGAGTGTCCTGACCGCGAGCCGCCCGTCAGTCCCGCAACCAAACCGGAGTAACCCATGCACAGCCAGCTCGACACTCTTCCCCGCCAGCATCTCACCGACATGCGACGCACGGCCGAGCGCGACCGTCTCGCCCGCAAAGCGATGCTCGGCAGCCCCCAGCAGGCATCCAAGCAAAGCGACCTCCTGATCGCGACCCTCGTGACTCGGTCTCTGAGCATCGTGCGCCGGATCCTAAATGTAGGGAAACACCCGAAGCGAACCCAGATCGCGCGTGAGAGTGTCCAGCGCGACCGACGCCGAGCGCCACCCGTCTGTACGCATTCAGTCGAAAGCGACCGAGTCATGGGAAGTATGCCGGCCGGCCAAGGGACCTAGCTGGGATCGAAACTCCTGCGGAAGGGGGGCTGAGTCAATGACCCGCAGGCACATCTCATCGTCGCTGACCGTCAGGGCGGGCGAGCGCGGGCGTCAAGGTACGTTTCCGAGGTTTAGATCTGCAGAACCGTATGTCTGGACCGATCGGATGATTAGCCCACTCCGCCGGCGCCGTGGTGGACGAGCACCGGTGCGTAGAGAACCAGGTCACCGGCTCATACATGCACTGCTTGCATTCTGCGTGGCGGCGATACTCGTGAGCGTCCTACCGTCGGCGGCCGATGCGACAGTCCTCGCGTACTCCAAGGCGCCGTTCACCAAGACTGCAGGCAACGCGACGTTCGCATTCCATTGGACCAACGACCTCGCGGGAAACGGAGAGCCGTACTGGCTGTGCGGAGATGTGTATGTGAACAATATCGATATAGACCCGAGTGAGTTCATCCTCGGGCCGGGATCCCCCAACTGCTCGCAGGCAATGACCGCGGCAAGCGGCGACTGGCTGGTCCAGCCGTTCCAGGCTTCGACAGTGCTGCATGACGGGACCACATACGACGTCTGCGTGGCGGACTACACCGAGGTCGGCTTTGTCGACATTCCGGCGAGCGAGCCGCCGGCCTGTGTGTCGACGACGATCGACCGTGACGCACCGACCTTGCAGGTCGTCCTCGACGGCGGCGCCGCATCCACGCAAAGCCTCACGATCCCGGTGCAGATCAACTACAGCAGCCCCATCAGTCCCCCCTGGCAGGGCGCGGGCGGCGTCGCGTCCAATTGGGACTGCAACACGCTCGGCGCGCCGTGTACACCCGCCGGCCAACCAGACGCTGCCTGCAGCCGTCCTGCCGATGCCACCAGTCCGACGACATCGTTCAGCTGCACGCTGAACCTTCCAGCCACCGCCGCGAACGGCACATATTATTTCTGCGCGGTGGCGGCGGATGCTGCGGTGCCGGACGATCCCACCGGCACTAGTCAGTTGCAGGACGCGACGTCGGGTAACGCCAACCTTTCCCCACCAGCGTGTGGTCATATTGCACTGAATCGCGGCACGGGAGGCAGCGGGGGCGGCGGTGGCAGCGGGGGGGGCAGCGGCGGCGGCCGGGGCAGCGGCAGTGGCAGTGGCAGCGGCGGGGGCAGTCACCCGGCCGTCCGGTGCGTCGTACCGAACGTGACCGGTCGCTCCCTCGGATCGGCCGAGGCGATGATCCAGCGCCGCGGCTGTCGCGTCGGACGAGTCACCAAACGGCGGGTCCGCCACGTAGCTCGCGGCCACGTCATCGCCGAGACCCCGCCTCCAGGCCGGCGCGTCGCCGCTCGCACTGCGGTCAAGCTGGTAATCGCGCGGTAATAGGTCCATGTGTCACAGAGTTCGATTTGCACCGACCTCAACGGAGATGGGCGAGTGAGATTCAACTTCCACCGGCGCCGCAGTTTCGCCTTGACCAGTGTCCTGGCGCTGGCGCTGCTCATGGCGGTCCCAGGTACGTCGCTGTCCTCGCGACAGCCTGGCCCTGGGTCCGGACCGGGATCGGGTTCGAGCCGATGTAGTCCTGGCCAACGTGGCGAGGTTCTCGCCGGGTACGTCGCCCAGGGGGAGAACAGCTCCTACTTGGTAACCATCACCGTTTTGACCTGCCCCCATCTAGTGCACGTTAACCTGGGCACAAACATACCCGACCCAAACGGCTGTGCTCTGTGCGCCTGTAACAGCGTCCAGATGACCTTGGCCGGGCCCTGGAGCGGGGGCGCGTTTTCGGCATCAAACAATTTGGTGTCTATCAGCGGCGTCTTCGCCGGTACACAGGCCTCCGGGGAGTTTACGGCAACGGCCAGCCGCGGCTGCAGTATCAGGCAGAGCTTTACAGCTACTTGCATGGACCCAAATGGCTTCTGCCCACACTTTCAACTTGCAATCCCAAAGCTCGACCTGCGTAACATTGACAACTTACCGTTGCACTATCTCAGCGTCTCGCCGCACCCCTACTTTGGTGGCAATACCCGAATCAATGGCACCATCACGGTCAAGGGGCGCGAGGGTGATCAGCTGTCCTCGTTAGACCTCGACGTCATGGAGAAGGGAGCCCGGGTCGCTGTCGCGAATCTCGCGCCGGCGGCTAGCAAGGAGCTGTTGCACAAACCGTTCGGTCCCAGCGGCGTGCTTCAAATATCGACGCCTCAGCTCCTGTTCAACCTTCCGTCGAGCCACATGGGAGGGATCAACCAGACGACTGACGGTAATCTGACGCTGACTGCTGTGGCGCAGTCGTCAAAAGGTGAGAGCGCGTCGAAGAGTTACGGTCCGGTGGCCAAGCTGGTCCGTTATACAGGCTCGAACCGCTTCTTCAGCAAACCGGCCCCTTGCGGCTGTTACGACCTTGGTGACGCCGATTTAGGTGGCGACGATTGGGTCTTGCCGAGTGTGATACCCGTTCTGAAGCACTTTGCGGGATCGCTGTTGTATGGCGACATGAGCAAGATGAACGGCGGGCCGTTCCCGCAACACATGACCCACGATAAGGGCATCGATGTCGACGCTGTGTACGCCGATCATAGCTACAGCCCACACACAGCCGCGTCAGCTTTGAAGATGCTGAGTCTCCTCAACGACCTGCCCTGGGGGTCCCGGATAGGAACCGTCTACGTTACCTTCAGCAAGAATCCGCCTGACGCGTTCTGGAACACCATACGAAACGTCGTGCTCGCTGATGGAAGGCGCGCTTGCCGCGTCTTCCGCTCGGTGATCAATCATGGCGGCCATTTTCACTGGCGCATCGATTACCAGGATCACATAGGAAGTTGCTAGCGGCGGGGAAAAGCTGACTGTGGCGGGCTGGGGTCGGTCCGGGCTGTCGCTCGCCGTGTTCGGGCGCGGTCAGGCGATCTAGGGCTATTGGGCGCCTCGAAGTTTGCCAAGCGGTCGTCCACTGCTGCCGTTGTATACGGATTCACGCTGAACGGCCTTGGCGGCGGCTCCACAACCACCTCGGTTCCCCCGACGATTTCTTTGGCTTCGGCCAGATGACGGTGCTCAGCGGTTGTTTGTCGACAAAGGGCGGCACCGCGTCGATCTCGGGTGCTTCGCCTTTGGGGGCGCGGCTTCCGCCGTGCCGATGCAGCGAGGCCGGGTCATCATGATCGGCACCGGCTTCGGCTCTCTTCGCTGAACCGACTTTGCGCTGGCGGCCGGAGATGGTCCGGGTGTCAGCGATCCAAGAGACAGTTGAGACCACAACTAAGTGGACAAAAAGGGGGGAGACTTCGCTCGAAGTCGAGTCCGCGTGTCATCCCGGCTGGCGCAGCGGCCGGGGGAGAGGTGGGCGTCCCGGTGCGTTCCGGAAGGCCCACCAACTGCCTGGGTTTCTTACACGGCCTCGTCAGCGAGGTCGAGGTCCTCGAGCGCGCTATCGCCGCTACGCTCTCGAGCTCGACGGTGCTGTCGGCCTCGTCGATGACGAAGACGTCGCGGTTGCTGCTCGACCAGTGCTCGCATGGCCGGGCGTGGGGCATCCGCTGTGCGAATGCCCCACGCGTACCGACGTCAGATGGCTGCGATCAGCTCGAGCGCCCGCTGCTTGAGGGCGGAATCCTCGAAGGAGCGTTGCATTTGGTTGGTGCGGGCGGTGTACCGGCGGCCGTAGTCGAGCTGCTCGACGATCGCGTTCCATGCGACCCATTTGCTCGCCGGGCTGTTGCCGGTGGTGTCACCGGCGGGGCCGCGGCCGGTGAAGATGTCGAGGGTCGCGGCGATCGTCCGCTCGCGGTTCTCGCGGGCGCGGCTGCCGGTGTCCTGGTCGACCGGCCACAGGGTCCTCAAGACTGATCGCTCAAGGCGTCGCGCGGTGATAGGTTCGCGGGCGAGCCGGTCGGCCAGCACCTTGAACTGTTGCTGGTAGTTGATTGTGATCCCGAGGATTTCTCGTGCCTCGGCGAATCGGGTCGATAGGTTGCCGGTGTGGCGCACGCGGAACGTCCGCTGGGCGGCGACTCCTGTTTCTGCTTGCCGAAGTGCGGCGCCGAGCGTGTTGGCGCAGACGATCCTGATCGGCGCGACAGCGGCGGTGACGGCGAGGGATCCGTCGTGGCTGTTGGCGACGTAGACGTAGGTAGCGGATTGGTCGCCCCCGAGCTCCACGTATTCGGGCAGGCGGGCGAGCACCCAGACCCGGCGGCCGCCCCAGAGGCTGCCGGCCGTCTCGAAGTACAGCTCGGAGCCGATCAGGGCGTCGAGAAACTTGAACGCGTCGCGGTTGTCGACGACCTCGTAGTCGGTCGAGACGACCCCGAGCACGGTCCCGGTGTCCTCGCGCAGGTTCGCCTTGAACCCGTCGGCGTGGATCAGTTCGACTGGATGGGTCTCGCCGAAGTCGTCGATCCACTCGGGGCGGCGGACGACGAGCACGTCGCCGCTGGTGACCTTCCACGCGAGGCCGGCCTGCTGGAGGGCTTCGTCGATCGAGGCTGGGTAGTGGTCGAGGACGGCTCCGAGCCCGTGCCAGGGGGCGTGGCGGACGGAGAACATGGTGTCGCTGCTGGTGATTCCGTGGGACATGGCTGCTCCTTCTTTGGGGAGTCGTGGATTTGGTTGGCGCTATCTCCGGCGCGTGTTTGTCGTGGGCGAGCTACACACCGACTCGGCCGGGTCAGCCGCCCGGTGCGGCGACCAGCGTTGGCTGCAGCGCCAACTGGTCGGGCCGGCGAATCCCCATCGGGGCTCGGGGCCGAAGCGCTCGTGGTAGGCGCCGATCTGGCTGGCGGCGAGCGCGAGCCGGGTCAGGGTTCCGCGCAGTTGCGCGTCGGCGGGTGGTGGTGACCAGCGAGTGGGTGACCCGCTTGCGTTTCTTTCCTGGTGTGCCGATCTGTGCGAAGCGGAAGCGGTTCGCCGGCGCTGGAGTTGGCGCGCTGCGTCGGTGTCGCGGGACTGCGCGATCGTCCCGTCGCGTTCGGCCTAGCTGCCCGCGCTTGTCGGCAGAACGCCGAGACTGAGGGTGCGGCCGGAGCTGGTCTTCGCGGCCGAGGCCGTGAGATCCAGGTCGGACATATGTGGTCCTTTCTCTTCGAAGGGACTGGTTGGGCGGGCCGCAGCGGGTCAGGCCCGCCGCGGGGCGGGCCTGACTGAGCTAGCTGCGGGTCGCGATGGCGGCGGCTGAGCGCCTGCCGCTGCCAGGCAAGTCGCTGGTGGTGAGCGTCTCGCTCAGCGCCGTCCTTTCGTGGACGGGGTGTTGCTCGCCATCAGAAGGGAATGTCGTCCTCGATGCCCGAGGCCGTGACGCCTGCCGGTTCGGGTCGCCCGCTGTTCGCGGGGATGTCGCTGTTGGTGGTCCGTACGGGGTCCGTGCCGTTCTGGCTGTCGCCGCCGCCAAGGAACTGGACGTTCTCGGCGACGATGTCGACCATCTGGCGCTTCGTGCCGTCCTGCTCCCATTCGCGCCATTGCAGCCGCCCGTCGATCGCGACGCCGCGGCCCTTGCTCAGGTACTTGCCGCAGCTCTCGCCCTGGACACCCCAGACGGTGACGTTGAAGTAGTGTGGCCGATCCTCCCACGCGCCGGTTTGGGTGTTCTTGCGCCGCTCGTTGACCGCGACGCGGAGCGAGCAGACGGAGTTGCCGGTCTGCAGCGTCCGCAGTTCGGGGTCGCGCGTGAGGTTGCCCGTGATCGTCACCCGGTTGATGTTGGCCATTTCATCCTCCTTACCGGTGTCTGTTTGTAGTTTCCTGGCGAACCGGACGCCTTGGGATTTGGCTGACGCCCGGCCCGCTGTTGATGGTGCTCGCGCAGCGGTGACCGCCGGCGCTCCCGCGCTCGGCCCCTTAGAAGCCGCCGCCGGCCGGACACACACCCCACGCATCGCAAAAACGGCGATGACATTGCCAGTGGCCGGGCTCAGCGAACGGCCACGGGCGCTCGGGCCCGTGGCGGTCGTAGTTGGCGACGATCGCCTCGGCGACTCGCGCGATCCGCATCCGGGTCTGTCGCATCTGTGCGCTCGTGCGCGAGGTGGTCGTGATTTTCGATCCGGTCTTGGCGCGCCGTCTACCGGGTCGCAGCAGCTGCGCGAACCAGAACTCCTGCGCGGGGTTGCCTTCGATCCAGCGGCCCGTTAGGTAGATCGAGGCTTGCAGGTCGGTGTTGGCCTTCGGCTGCTGGACCGGGTCGCCCTTGACCTTGGTATCGATCACGACCTTGACGGGCTCTTCGGCTCCGAACTGCTCGACCTCCGTCTCGAGGTCTAGGAAGCCCTGCACGGCCCATTCGCATCGTGGTGTGAGCGCGAATTCGATTTTGCGTTGCACGGCGACCGGCCGGCCGAGCTGTGGGACGAGCTCTTTGAGTGCGACGTCGATTCCGGCGAGGCCGATGTCGTGGGCGGCTTGCGGCTGGATCTCTGACCAGTCGATCCCGCGGTCGGCCTCTTCGCGTTCGCGCTGTTCCTTCCACGTGCTCTCATAGAACTGTTGGAGATCGCCGAGCGGCAGGATCTCGCCGGTGTCGAGCTGGGTCTGGTAGCAGTGGCCGAGCGTCTTGTCGACCATCGAGCCGAGGAACATCGGCGCGTTCGATGGGCCTTTCTCGCCAAGGATGTAGCGCCGCCGGAATGCTTCGGGACACCGGTGGAAAAGACCAATGCTGGACTGGGATAGATGGGTTATTGGCTGCCCGTCGTACCTTGGTGGCAGCTGTGTCGGTATCTCGATCCGTGCCGCGAGCTGCGCAGCCGTGATTACCCGCTCGGCCGCGGGGGTGGTTACTGTCATGTGTGCCTCCTTGGTTCGGAGGAAGGCGGGGCCGGACCGATGGTGGATCCGGCCCCGTTGTGCGGTTGGTTAGGCCGCCGTTGGCGGCTCGTACCCCGCAAAGTCCTCACCGGCCGCAGCGCTCGCGTGTTCCTTGTTTTGCGACTGGTTGATCAGCTCGATTGTCTTGTCGGCGATCGGGGCCGGGATTCGCGCGAGCATGTGCGGCAGCGCCATGAGCGCTCGGGCGGGCGGCAGGGTGTCCTGGCCGGAGGCTTCGCGGATCAGGTTGGCGAGCTTTGTGTCGTCGACGCTGTTCTCGGCGGCGTGCCGTTTGACCCGGCCGCCGTCATCGTTGGGTTGCGGCTCAGCCGTCCTGGTGTCCAAGGGGGCGAGGGCGTCCGGTTCGACTTCCGGGTGCGTCGGCGGCTCGCCTTCGTGCTCGCCGGCGCCGACGCCGGGGTGCGGCAGGATCGCTCCGAACCTGTCCTCGAGCTCCCGCGCCTGCCGTTCGTAGGTGCCGCGTAGCTGCTCGAGCAGCTTGTCGGTGATGTATGGGCTGCCCTTGCCGTTCACGGGGATCTGTTCGCCGAGCTTGAGCCGCACGATCGGCAGCTGTGTCAGGTACCGGCCGATGCCGAAATGCCGGGCGCACCGCTTGAACGCGTTGGCTGACTGAGACCAGCGGTCGCTGCCCTGGCCGACCTCGCTGTGCTCGGCTCCGAGCACCGTCATCATCACCACCAGCGTGGTCTCGTCGAGCGCCGCGACGTTGTGGCCCCAGCCGTCCGGGCCGACGACCTGGTCGAGGCGGTCCTGGATCGCCGCGACGTCCACATATGGGAACACGGCGGCCCACTGGCTGTTTGGTCCGAGCCGGTTAGGCAGGTACCCGACGCACGCTCCTGGGAACGGTGCGGCCAGTAGGCGGCGCGCGTCTTTTAGAGACCGTGCTCGGGGCGTCCGGTTGGTTGCTCGGGGTGGGCCGGCGCCTGTGGGCGCGGCCCCGTTTGTGCTTTTCATGAGACTCCTCCTTACATTGGTTGTGGCCGCGCGTGCTCAGCGGCATCGAGTCTTGCCGGCGCGTTCTGCAGCCCGGCGAGCTGCGACCCGCCCTGCCCGGGAGTGCCGGGTCAGGGGTCGCGCTTACCCTTGTTCGGTTTGGCGCCAGGGCCCGGCGGGCCACTGCGCTCTGATCGCGGGGATCCTGCCCGCGACCTCCCACACGCCGGCGGACGCGATCCGGAACTCCCCGCCGATCGTGGTGGCGCTGATGCGCCCGTTCTTGATCTCCCGTCGCACCACCGGGGGTGCGACGTGCAACAGCTGCGCGACCTGTGTCACGGTCAGCATCTCCGGCCAGTCTTGCGGCCGGTACACGCTGAGCCGTGAGCGTTGCGTTTCGCTGGCGTTGACCGTGTTTGACACCTATCGGATGTTATGGACAGGACCTGACGCCCAAACACGCGTTCGCGTGTGATAGCCGAGTCCGACCCGGTCGGAACCGGTGCTAGACGGGAGAGAAGGGATTCGAACGTCCTCGACGGGTTGTCCTGAGGCCCGTCAACAGGATTGATTCAGAAATCGCCACGCGGCCACTGTGAGCCCGCGGCGTCGAAAGATGGCATGAGCAGCCTGGGAGGTCTACGCGGCAGCTTGCTGCGTCTCGGCCATCGCAGCTTCGACATCGACTCTCGCGCTGCGCTTGCTCGGTCGATGCTGTGCGGGTTGCCGCCGACCCGCGGGAGTGTCCGCAGCTCCAGCTGGCGCGTTGCGACTCGGTGTCCGTCACCTGGTGGCCAGCTCGGTCGAGGAGATCGACGGCGGCTTGTGCGCCTCAGTTCGCGGGGGTGTGAGGCCGTACAGTAAACCAGGCGGATTGTTCATAGGATGACGATCCCTACGCGATCGACGGCGCCAACACCGTCGTCAATGACTGAACTTGGTCGACTGGGGCGGGTTCCTGACGATCCGTCCGATCCTGCGCCTACATTCTTGCCGATTCATCCTGACTTGAATCGGGCGCACTCGCCTCAACGCTAGCTTCGCCGCGGTCAATCGAGATCTCGGAACCCATCAGTGTCGACTGTCGAAGGGGGCTACATGTCAGCAGTGCAAATCCGCCGACGGGTTCGCCGTCGGCGCGCGCTTTGCGCGGGCCGCAGGATCAGCCGGACAGTCTGGCGACGCCGCGGGGTCGTTGCCGTGGGCGCGCTTGCGGGCGCGTTCGGGGTGCAACCAGCGATCGCGAGTGCCGTGTGCCAGAGCGGTTCGGCGACGTTCACCTCGACTGGGGCCGAGCAGTGCTATACGGTCCCAGCGGGGGTGGGCGAGGTTCAGCTCCAGGCGGTCGGCGCCCAGGGCGGCGGCGGCATCGCGTCCGTCATCGCGGCTGGCGGGTTTGGCGCCGTGGTGAGCGGGCAGCTTGCTGTGTCTCCCGGGGAGACGCTTTATGTCGAGGTCGGCTCGAATGGGAACGGCAGTCTCGGCGCCGCGACATTCGGAGGCGGCGGCGCGGGGGGCTCCAGCGCAGCGGCGGGTGGTGGCGCGTCGGATGTGCGCACGATTCCGATCTCGCAGACCGCCGCGACGCTCGGGTCTCGGCTGCTGGTCGCGGCCGGAGGCGGCGGCGGCGGCGAACTTTCGAACACCAGCGCCGCTGGGTCTACCGGAGGTTCCGCCGGCATTGATCAGAACGGCAACGGCGCCGGCGGGTCCAACGGCCCGGATGCCACTTCCACGGCGCAGGGTGGAACGGGCGGTGGCGGGGCCACGCCGTCGGCAGCCGGCGCCGGTGGCAGCGGCGGCCTCGGAACCGTTTCCAGCGGCGACGCGGGGGCGGCGGGCATGGTCGGTGTCGCCGGGGCCGGTGGATCCCATGCAACTGGTGGTGGCGGTGGTGGCGGCGGCTACTTCGGCGGCGGCGGCGGTGGTGGTGGTGGTCGCGACAACACGGGTTCGGGCGGCGGCGGTGGCGGCGGTGGCGCCGGTTCGAGCTACATCGCGCCGTTCGGTGTCACCAACGCCTCGATCGCCACCGACACGACGGGCACGCCGCAGGTAACGATCACGCCGCTGACCGCGGCCCTTTCGTTCAGCCCAGGCGGCGGGCTCACGTTCCCTGCCACCCAGCCGATGCAGACCATCTCTGCGCCACAGACGCTCACGATCAAGAACACCGGCACAGGGCCGCTGCAGATCTCCGTCTTGGCGCTCCTCGGCGCGGACGCACAGGACTTCGTGATCACCTTGGACGGGTGCGTCGGCCCGATCGCCCCGGGCGATAGCTGCCCGATCGAGGTCAGCTTCGCGCCGCAGGCACAGGGGGTCCGTACCGCGGTCTTAGGGATCGCCAGCAACGACCCGAACAGCCCAGCACTCGCGACGCTGCTTGGCATGGGCGGTCAGCTACCCCAGGGACCGCCCGGTCCGACCGGGGCGACAGGCGCGCAAGGACCACCCGGGGCGACCGGGGCGACGGGCCCGCAAGGACCATCCGGGGTGACAGGCCCACAAGGACCACCCGGGGCGACAGGCCCACAAGGACCGCAAGGACCGCCCGGGGTGACAGGCTCACAAGGACCACCGGGTTCAACTGGAGAGCTCGAACTGGTGGTGTGCACCACGGTGACCAGAGCGACCGCGGAGAACGGCCAAAGGCACGCCACCAAGGTGCAAAAGTGCTCAACCTTGCGCGCGTCCGAGACCGTCAACGTCACGACCACCGGGAACATCCAGGCCAGGCTCGCCCGAGCACACCGCACCTACGCGACCGGCACCGCGACCCGTACCGGGCGCAACCGCATGCAACTGCTGCTCCGACCAGAGCACGCGCTACGTCCCGGCCGCTACACCCTGACCCTCACAACCCACGGACGCAAACAAGTCCTGGAACACGACACAATCACGATCCTCTAACTGATACCCGGCGGGTTGCCACGATTGCCCAGTGATGCGGGCAACCCGCCACCTAAATGGCGCCGGGCCACAACAGCCCACCAAGGGCTTTGCCCCTAGCGACCGTGGTGGGTGTGCTCGTCGGCGGGTCTACGACCGCCTCAAAGGCCGGCCGATGCCGGTGGTCGTCACTCTGTTCCGGGAGGTCAGCGAAGTACTTGGCCAGGCTCCGCGGCTGCTGGCGACCCGGGAGTGCCGAGCCGAGCTCAGTTCTCTCAAGCCGTCCGCCGCCGGGTTCGGCTCGCCGGGCCTGTCCGCGCGGCCCGACTCTCAGTCTCGATCTCTATGCCCCGTGCAGTGATCTGTTCCTCGTCTGTGATGAGGTGCCAGCGGGTGGTCGACCGCTCTCCGGTCTTGCGGACCTGGCCTGCGTCGGCCAACTCCTTGAGCAGCACCCGGATCTGGTTTGCGTCTCCGCCGGTCTCCTTGGCCAGCGCGGTTGCGGTCAGACCGTCGCCACCTGCAAGGACGGTGATCAGTTTCCCGCTGGGAACCGGGTCGACTTTCGGTCTGCGAACGGTTCTGCGAGGGGTGCGCTTCGGGGCTGGCTCGGTCGGGTCGGCCTTCGTGGTCGGCGCCGCTGCGTGCGCCGTCTGAGCATCGCGCCGACCGCGCTTCGCGGGCTTCGGCGCTGCGGAACGTTTGACCAGGGCATTCCTGGCGTCGAGCAGCGGCTGGATGTCTGACTGCAGGGTGGCGATCCGCGCGTCGATGTTGGTAACGATCTCTTCGATGGACATGGCGGGCGAGGGTACGCGAGCACGGAGATGGTCACCGTTTCGACTTACCAGCGCCCCGCTCGGGGCCGGTTCCTCAGGCCGCTTGCTGTTCGACGCCCGTATCAAGCAGTCCGGCTTCGGCGAGGAATCGTGACGGCCCGCCGGTCAGCCGGCCCCGCCGACGTTCGACGTAGCTGCACGCGAGCACGTCTTTCGCCCTCGTAGCTGCCACGTACCAGACCCTGCGCTCCTCTTCGATCTGGCCGGGGCTTCCCGATTCGACGGCCTGCCAGGCGGGGAGCACGCCCTCCTCGCACGCGATCACGATCACCAGCCGGCCCTCACCACCTTTAGCGCGATGAACAGTCGAGACTGTGACGCGCCGGTCCTTATCGCCGGGCTCGATCTCTCGTGTGCCGAGGCCGGCGATGATCTCGAGGAACCCCGGCAGGGTGGGGGCGCGCTCCTGTTGTTCGTATGACTGGATGTGGCTGATCACCGAGCGGAGGTCCTCGAGCACTCTGGCGGCTTTGTGCCGGTTGTCCGCGTTGTTGTCGTGGTCGCGGGTGTGCTGGTAGCTGGCGACCAGTCCGCCGCGGATCATCAGCACCGTGGTGGCGGCGGTCGCAAGTGACCGCTCGCCAGTGGCCAGTTCGTCGCGGGCGGTGTTGAACCCGGCGGCGAAGTCGCCAAGCCTTTTCGCCGCGTCAGCTGTGGCGGCAGCCAGTACGCGTGGGTTGGCGCACGCTTCGATGAGTTCTCCGTTGTGGTCCTCCCGAGCGATCGCGACGATCCGGCCGATCGTGACGTCACCGATTCCACGCCTCGGATTGCTGATTGCCTGGGTGAATGCGTCGACGTCGCGCGGGTTTGCGAGCAGCGCGACGTGGGCGACAGCGGCCTTGACTGGGGCGAGTTCGTAGAGCCCAAGCTCGCCAACGACTCTGTGTTCGATGCCGGCGTGCCGGAGCGCTTGCTGGACCGGTTTGGTGGCGTGCATCTTGCGGCACAGGATCAGGATCTCGTGTGGCGGGAACCCGGCGTGCAGGGCGCGGCGCACCTGCCGGGTGACCCATTCGGCTTCGGCCTGGTCGTCCTCAAACGCGCGGACAGTCGTGCTGCCGCCAGGCCCGCGCTGCGCAATCAGCGCTTTCGCTTCTCGCCCTGCGTTGTGCTGAACACATCTCGACGCGGCGGTGAGGATCTCCTCGTGCGATCGGTAGTTGCGCCGTAGCGTCGCCTTCGTATGCCCAGGGAAGCGGCCGGCGAGGCGGCGCATTCCAGTCGCATCCGCGTCCTGGAAGCCGAAGACCACCTGGTCTGGGTCGCCGACGACCGTCACGTTCCCGTCCGGGGCGCCCAGCAGGCAGACCAGCTCGAGCTGGGCGGAATTGAGGTCCTGAACTTCGTCGACGACCACCCATCGTGCGGTTTCGCGCATCGCGGCGAGCGCGTGTGGCCGATTGCCGAGCAGGTCGATTGCGTGCACGAGCAGGTCGGCGAACGTGAGGGCGTTCCGTTGTCGCATCTCTTCCTCAAGCCCGCGCCAGACGCTTGCGACCAGTCTTTCCGTGTCGTTGGTCGCGGACCGCTCGTACTCCTCGAGGTCGATCAGCCGGTTCTTCGCGGCGGTTATTGCCTGTTCAATCTCCTTCGCAGCGATCCCGTGATGTGAGAGGCCGACGACGGTCTCGTCGCGCTGTTTCTCTGAGATCAGCCAGTCGATCGTGCGCCGCGTCTCGGTCTGGTCGTACACCGAGGCGGATGCGTAGCGTTCGACCTGTTGCCGCAGCAGTCGCGCGGCCAGTGAGTGCAGCGTGCACGCTCTGATCCCCGCGGCCGGTTCGAGTCCGAGCATGTCGCGAAGGCGTCCTTTGAGCTCGTCCGCTGCTCGCACCGAGAACGAGACCGCGAGGATCTCCGATGGTCGGGCCAGCTCGGACTCGATTAGCCACCGGATGCGTTCGGTCAGGGCTCGCGTCTTGCCCGAGCCCGGCCCGGCTGTGACTAGCAGCGGGCCCTCTCCATACGTCACGACCGCACGCTGATCAGCGTTCAGCTGATGTCGCGGGTTCCCGGCGGAGTACGCGGCGGTGGTGTCTGGTTGCGGCGCGACCGAAAGCGACGCTGCCGCAGCCTCGCGGCGTCTTCTGCGCCGACTCTTACTCATTTCGCTCACCTCCTTTGCAGTCGAGGTGTCGCCGGGCGGTGGGCCCGGATGTTGTGGGGCTGGCGGCCCTGACGCGGAACGGGCATGGCTTCCGCGTGGTTGGTCGGGCGCCTGTGTGGCGACGGCCTGCGTCCGCCACTCAGCCAGGTCGAGTAGCGCGCGCTATCTGCGCTCTCGCGCCGTAGGACTGCTCGGTCGTCTTGGCTTGGGGTCTCCGAACGTGTCGACGACCAGCTGCCTGGCTTTCAGGAACGCTTCGCCGCGAAGCTCGGGGCCGGTGGGGCCCCCAAGCGTGAGCGACGCCAAGTCGTAGATCGTCCCCCCAGACCCTTCTGGGCAAGAGAAACACTTCCAGAGTGTCGGATCCGGTCCGCAGACATGACATGAAGGATGCGTGTCGTTGTGGCGGGGGGACGGGCACGATACGAACCCGGCCCCGTCTACTTGCAGGCCCGCGATTCTTGCCATGTAAACCGCGGCGGGGATCTGTCGATATGGGTCGTCGGAGATCGTGCGAGCGACCTGGCCGGCGTGGTGGGTTCGTGTCGGCTCCAGGTCCGGCAGGTCGCCCACGAGTTCGGCCAGCGAGTAGGGCGGGGCGACGAGGTCGGCCTGGATGATCCGCGCGTGATTGCCGGTCTTCCAGTTGATGCTGCCGGCCAGCCTCATCACTCGGTCGCGGTTGCGACACGCTTTGTCGCCGTCGACGCGGCGGATGAGCCGTCCGTTCGCCTGTTCGATTGGTTCTGTCAGCTCTCCGGCTTGCGTGTCCACGCGGGTGGCGGGCAACGGCCGATCCAGAGCCCAATATGCATGTTGCCCCCCGCTTCCTCCGCTCTCGACAAGGAGGTGGCACGGGCGGTCGCGTAGGAATGCCCAGAGTTCGCGGAGCTTGTTTGGCTCGTCGATGTCGGTCCACAGCCACCGGGTCTCGGCGACGTATTGGTTGCCGGCCTTGCGCTCGGTTCTTGGCGCGACTCCGACGAACACTTCTTCACGCGGACCGTCCGCGAACTGTTGCTTGGCGTATGCGCCGTCGATGATTCGGTCGGCGTGGTAGAGCGCCCGGCGCAGCCAGTTCTCCTGGCCGGCGGGGAGGAAGTGCTCCGGCCTGTGGCGTCGGTTGACCTGCACCTTGTCGTCCGGCGGGCGGGTACCCGGGGTCAGCTCGACGAAGCCCGCGGAGTCGTTGTGCAGCATTCCGAGGTGGATCGAGCGGTGCCGCGGCGCCGGCAGCTCGCCTTCGAACACCCGCACAACCCCTTTGTTCGTGGTTGTGCGGATGCGGCAGCGGAGCGTCGGCTCCTGTCTTGCGTTGCTCACGCTGTCTCGTCCGTTTCCGCGGCGGCCAGGGTCTCCATCTGGTCTGTCCGTTGCAGCCGCCATTCGCCGGCGAGCTCGTCGAGTTCTGCGGCGGCCAGTTCGATCATCCGGACGATCGCTTTGAGGCGCCATCCGAGCTCGTCGTCGGCCCCGTTCGTCTGGGCGAGATGTTCGAGTTCCGCCAGCGGCTTCTCGAGCCGCACCACACAGAGCCGCGCTGCCTCGCGGGCGCGCCAGTCTGTCCCAGTGGTCCGCCCAGCGGCGGGTTGGCTCACAGGCCCGGAACCTCGTGTGGCGGGATTCCGATCGCTCGCACGATCCGCGCGGCGCAGTCGGTTGTGATCGTCTTCTGTTTGCGGGTCGGGTAGTGGTAGCCATATTTGACCCGGCCTGAGATCCACGACATCCCGAGCGAGCGCCTGAGCGCTTCGTTGGTGATCCCGAGTCGCCGTCCGAGCTGGGTGGTGCTGTTGCCGGTGCGCTCCTGCCACCCTTCGACGAGCTCGCGCACGATCCGGGTTGGGATCGCCTTTCCCGCAGCGATCATCTCCAGCTGCCGGTCTCTGTACTTCCACCAGTCCTCGCCGGGACACGCGGCCTGGATCGCGTCCAGCCGCTGTTCCCATTCGCTCTCGGCGCACTCGAGCTCGATCGCACGCAGCCGCACCAGCATTCCGGCCATCACGGTCGGCATCCCGATCGTCCGGGCGGCCGCCGCGATCGACAGCCGTTCGGTTTCGATCAGCTGCACCAGCTGGCCGGTGAGCCGTTTGGCCTCCGGGGACCCCGGGCGCATGCCCGCGATCTCCGCGCGATGTTGCAGCGCCACGAGCACCCGCAGCTGCTGTTCTGACAGCCGGGCTGTGGGTTTCATGGCGCGCTCCTGAGCGTGACGGTGCGCCGGCCGCCGGCGCGAGCGCGGGCGTATTCCACGCCTTCTTTGAGTTGCTCGATGTGGTTTCGCTCGAGCAGCGCCGCCATCAGTTTCTGCGCGGCTGGGAGTGATTGGACTGTGACTTCGATGTCGCAGCCCTCGTAGCCGCCGGTCAGCGTCGAGGCGCAGTGCTCGACGACCCGGACCACGTACCCATCGTTGTCTTGCATCCGGTCCTCCTTCCGTTAGGCGGTCCTCGCGCCCTGCTCGCCCCAGGTGGCGTACCGGCGGCGCTGGGTGATCCAATCGACGGCGACGGCCGCCGCGGTCGCGTCGTTCTCCTCGGGTCCTTCGAGACGGTCGATCACGAGCACGGTCGTGCCGGCGATGTCGAGGATCTCCCAGGCGTCTTTGGCGGCCTGCCGGATGCGCACGCGGTGGTCCCGGCCTGCCTGGTCGCGGTAGCGGCCGGTTTCGCCGCCTTTGATCGGCGTCGTTGTGCTCATGCCGCCCGGCCCCGCGCCTGCGCCAGCTGTGCGTTGGCGACCTTGAACGCGTGCTCGGCCGCCGCGGCCTGCTCCCCGTAGGTGCTCTGCAGGACCCGGGCAGGCCTGTCGTCGGCGAGTTCGATTACGTCGTGGCGTTGTCGGTCTGAGCGCCTGACGGCGATCAGCCGCAATGCGCCGTGGTTGTCGTGGTAGCCGCCGACCAGCTGGGTGACGCCCACTTCGCTGTCGGCGTTGCTTCGGTTGTTGCGCGCTTTCGCCCCGGCAGCCGTGTACGCGTGCGTGGGCGAAGTCGTTTGGCTCATCTTCTCCCTCCCTTCTGTATGTCGCGCCTGCGTCACCTTCGTCACAGGCGTG
>Ga0123356_10002072_pt1 | contig 21625 bp, 17 predicted proteins | sample TergutEmb28metaG_2_FD_92546 | JGI IMG/M metagenome (GOLD analysis project Ga0123356, IMG submission 92546) | Embiratermes neotenicus P3 segment gut microbial communities from Petit-Saut dam, French Guiana - Emb289 P3 | ecosystem: Host-associated > Arthropoda: Insects > Digestive system > Gut ... | reverse complement strand
GTCGTCAAGAGCTTCGAGAAGAAATACAACTGCAACTGTCAGGTCACCACGTTCAACACGATCGAGGAGGCGCTCGCCAAGCTCTCCAGCGGCGAGCTCAAGGTCGACGTGTTCTTCCCCACCGTCGACGTGCTCGGCCAGCTCGTGGCCGCCAAGCTGATCCGGCCGCTCAACCACAGTTACATCCCCAACATCGCCAACGCGTGGCATGACTACGTGAACCCGTTCTACGACCAGGGCTGGCAGTACACGACGCCGTACTCGATCTACACCACCGGGATCGCCTGGCGCAAGGACAAGGTGAACCTCGCGCCGTCGTGGAACATGCCCTGGCAGGCATCGCGTTACAGGGGCAAGGTCGCCGTGCTCGACGACTATCGGGAATCGCTCAGCCTCGCGTTGCTGCACGCCGGCAACCTCAACCTCAACACGACCAGCACGCGCCAGATCGCTGCGGCCGGGAGGGCCCTGCAGCAGCTCTCGGCGCTCACGAACGTGCGGATCGACAACAACGACTACACGGATGTGCCGACCGGCAAGACGTGGATTCATCACGCCTGGTCGGGTGACATGGCGGTCGCCAACCAATACCTGCCGAAGGGCACCTCGGTTGACACGATCGGCTACTGGTTCCCGGCGGACCACCGGGGACCGGTCGCCAACGACCTGATGGTGAACCTCACCGGCGGCAGCAATCCCGTGCTCGCGCACAAGTTCATCGACTACATGCTCGACGTCGACAACGCGCTGGAGAACTTCTCCTACGTGGGTTACATGCAGCCGCTGACGGAGGTCACACCGCAGCGGCTCGTGTCGGAGAAGCTGATGGTGCCCCAGCTCGCCTCGACGGTCGTCAGGGAGGATTACTTCCGGCACGGCCTCTTCCAACTCGAGCTTCCGGCCGCCGCGAACGCGGTCTGGGAGTCCACCTGGAACAGCTTCTCGAAGGGGCTCTAGGAGCAACGCCATGGCCGCCAATCGTGAACGCAAGCAGGAGAGGCGCGCCAGGCTGCTGTGGATCGGGATCGCCGCGCCCGGGGCCGTCTGGCTGCTGCTGCTCTTCCTGGTGCCGTTCTACGCGATGCTGGCGGTCGCGGGCGGGGGCATCAATGAGTTCTTCCAGACCGTCGTGCCGATCTGGAATCCCCTGCATTGGTCGAGCTGGAACTTCAGCGCCGTATGGCGCGAGATCGCCGGCAACGGCGCGTTCATCGGACCGGCGGCGCTCCGGACGCTGATCTACACGGCGATCGCGACCGTGATCTCGTTCGCGATCGCCTATCCGGTCGCCTATTTCGTCGCCCGCTACGCCGGTCGCCGCAAGGCTCTGTACCTGGTGCTGCTGGTCGCGCCGTTCTGGGTCAGCTACATGATGCGCATGCTCGCCTGGATCGACCTGCTGCAGCAGGGCGGCCTGTTCAACAGCGCGCTCTCCTCGGTCGGCCTGCCGGGGAACACGGACTGGCTCGGCGGCAAGTCGGTGACCGTGATCTTCGGCCTCGTCTACGGCTACATCCCGTACCTGATCCTGGTGCTGTACGCGTTCCTCGATCGGGTCGACCAGCGCCTGATCGAGGCGGCCCGGGATCTCGGGCTCAGCCGGATGCGGACGTTCTGGCACGTGACGATTCCGCTGAGCAAGCCGGCGATCATCGCCGGGACGTTCATCACGGTGCTGCCGATGCTGGGCGACTACTACACGAACCAGCTGCTGTCGGCCGCGCCCGGGACGACGATGATCGGAAACGTGATCGAGGGTCAGCTCGACTCGCCCGGGCAGGGGGGACAGGGCGCGGTGCTGTCACTGATGCTGCTCGTCGTGCTGCTGATCCCGATGCTGTATTACGTCCTCAGCACGGCGCGAGCGTCGGCGGAGTACGCCTGATGGCGGTTGAGATCGAGAAGCCGCCGGTCGCCGAGCCCACGGATGCGGTGGTGCGCCGCGCCGCTCGCCTGCGGCTGAGCCCGTGGCGCCACCCGTGGGGGCTCGAGGGCTTCACCTGGCTGTACATCGCCTGGTCGACGCTGCCGATCGCGATCGCCGTTCTGTTCTCGTTCAACCGGGGCGCCTCGCAGACCAGCTGGCAGGGCTTCTCGACCAAGTGGTATATCGGCAGCTCGGCCAACTCCGTCCTCCACAACCCGGCGCTGCGCCAGGCGGTGGTGCAGACGCTCGTGCTGGCGGGCCTGACAACGGTGATCTGCGTTCCGATCGGAGTCTGTTTCGCGATCGGGATCGACCGCTGGCGCAGCCGCACCGCCACGGGGCTGAACCTGGTGATGATCTTCTCGTTCGTGATCCCGGAGCTGCTGCTCGCGGTCGCCCTGTTCCTGCTCGTGACACAGCTGCTGACCTTCATCGGGCTCGGAACCGAGGCCGAGGTGGCCGGTCTGGTGGTCTGGAACCTGAGCTGGCCCGCGGTCATCGTGCGGGCCCGGCTCGTGAGCATCGGACGCAGCTACGAGGAGGCCGCGACCGACCTCGGGGCGTCGCGTCTCGGTGCGATCCGTCGCGTGCTGCTGCCGATGCTGATGCCGGCGATCTTCGCGAGCGCCGTGCTCGTGTTCGCGAGCACCGTGGATGACTTCGTGATCGTGGAGCAGCTGTCATCAACCGCCTCGACGCAGCCGATGTCGGTGTTGATCTACGCGAACGTCCACGGCGGGCTGAGCGGCCCGGCGCTCAACGCGCTGGCCACGATCATGCTGGTCTTCTCGCTCGCCGCGGCCGTGATCGGACTGGTCGCGTACCGGTGGCTGACGAGAGGCGAGCGCAAGGGCAGCGTCGAGGCGCTGACGAGCATCGCGGGCATCTGAGAGGCATGGGAGAGGAGAGACATGAGTGAAGGTCATGTCAAGCTGGTGTCGCTGACCAAGCAGTTCGACGGCAACACCGTGGTCGACGGGATCTCGCTCGAGATCGGAGCCGGCGAGTTCTTCTCGCTGCTCGGGCCCAGCGGCTGCGGCAAGACGACGACGCTGCGGATGCTGGCCGGCTTCGAGGCGCCGACCAGCGGACAGATCCTGCTCGACGGCGTCGACGTCGGCTCGCGGGCGCCCAACCAGCGCAACGTCAACACCGTGTTCCAGAGCTACGCGCTGTTTCCGTTCCTGACCGTCGCGGAGAACGTCGCGTTCGGGATGAAGTACAAGTCGGTGCCGAAGCCCGAGCGCGAGCAGCGGGTCGCCGAGGCGCTCGAGCTGGTCCAGCTGTCCGGGTTCGAGAAGCGGCGCCCGAACCAGCTCTCGGGCGGCCAGCAGCAGCGCGTCGCGCTGGCGCGAGCGCTCGTGCTGCGCCCGGCGGTGCTGCTGCTCGACGAGCCGCTCGGGGCGCTCGACGCCAAGCTGCGCCGCAACCTGCAGGTCGAGCTCGGCTCGCTGCAAAAGCAGGTCGGGATCACCTTCCTGTACGTGACCCACGATCAGGAGGAGGCACTGACGATGTCCGACCGCCTGGCGGTCATGAACAACGGGCGGATCGTGCAGCTGGGAACACCGACGGAGGTCTACAACGAGCCGGCCGACGCGTATGTGGCCGACTTCCTCGGCGTCTCGAACCTGATGGACGCCCAGGTCGACGCGGGTGCGGGCGACCAGGGATGCTGCCGGCTGCGCCTCGGCGAGTTCACGCTCGAGGCCAGGGCGGGCCGCATCGACGCGACCGGCGCTGTCAAGCTCGCGATCCGTCCCGAGCGGGTCGATCTGCACCCGTACGAGGACGCCGGTGCGAACCGGGTGCCGGGGATGGTCGAGCGCGTGGTCTTCATCGGCTCGACGACGCACGTCCACGTACGCCTCGCCACGGGCGATGCGCTGCAGGCGCTCGTGCGCAACGACGGCAGCGACATGCCCTACAGCCAGGGCTCAGCCGTGCGGATCGCGCTCCCGGCCGACGCGCTGCGGGTGCTGCCCGACCCGGGCGTCAGCGCGTCCGAGATCCGGGAGGCGACGCTGGCCTGAGTTCGTGAGGTCGTCCCGTATATTGGCTAAGCCGCTTTGAAGGCACGCTTGAGAGGCACGGAGGAGGGAAGGCGTAGCGGTGATCAGCGATTCCACGAAGACGATGGCGCGGCGCGCGGATTCGATCCGTCTGCGAGCGGTGCGAATGGTCGCCCCGCACGGCTTCGGATATCTCGGGCAGGCGCTATCGGCGGCTGAGCTGTTCGCCGTCCTGCACGAGCGGTACCGGCCCGGCGAGGATTCGCTGGTCGTCTCGCCCGGGCACTACATCATCGCCGCGTACGCCGCGGGCGCCGAGGTCGGCCTGCTGGACGCTGCGCAACTGGCAACGTACGGCTTCGACGACTCTGCGCTGGAGGCGATCGGCACCGAGCGCTCGCCCGGAGTCGAGCTGACCGCCGGATCGCTGGGCACGGGCCTTTCGGGCGCTGTCGGCCTCGCCCTGGCTGACCGGTTTGACGGGCGCGATGACGCGAAGGTCTTTGCGGTCGTCAGTGATGGCGAGCTGGAGGAGGGGCAGGTCTGGGAGGCGGCGCTGTTCGCCGCCCATCACCGGCTCGACTCGCTCGTCGTCCTGCTCGACGCCAACGACTCGCAGGTCGACGGGCCGGTCTCATCGATCACGACGCTCGAACCGATCGCGGACAAGTGGCGGAGCTTCGGCTGGGCGGCCTTCGACGTCGACGGGCACGACGTGAGCGCGATCGACGAGGCTCTGACGGCGGCCCTCGCGGCGCCGTCTCCGGTCGCCGTCATCTGTCGCACCTCCACGACGCACGGCCTCGCGTGCCTTCCACCGGATGCCGACGGCCACTTCATCAAGCTCCCGCCGGAGCTTGCGGCAGCCGCGATCAGCGAACTGGAGGCGCGCCTTGCTTAGCGCGCCCTATCCGACCGTCATGAAGCCGTATGGCCGGGCGCTGCTCGAGCTCGCCCGCGTGCGTGAGGACATCATCTGCATCACCGGCGACCTTACCCGCCAGACGGAGATCGACCTCTTCCAGGCGGAGCTCCCCGAGCGATTCATCCATGCCGGCATGGCCGAGGCGAACATGGTCAGCATGGCGGGAGCATTGGCCCGGCGCGGCTACATGCCGTTCGTTCACACGTTCGGTGTGTTCGCCACGCGGCGGCCGCTCGACCAGATCGTGAACTCCGTGGCCTACCCCAACCTGCCCGTGCGCATCGTCGGCTTCATGCCAGGCGTCTCCAGTCCAGGAGGGCCGAGCCACCAGGCGATCGAGGACGTGGCCCTCATGCGAGCGATTCCGAACATGACGGTCGTCGACCTGGCGGATGCCACCGAGATCGCGAAGGCGCTCCCGGCGATCGCGGACGTCCCCGGCCCGGTGTATCTGCGGCTCAAGCGGGGTGAGATCCCGGTGGTCTTCGATGACGACCATGAGTTCGCACTCACATCCGCGCAGGTGCTGATCGCAGGCGAGGACGTCGTGCTGCTCGCCAGCGGCATGATGGTGACCGCGGCGCTCGGCGCTGCCGCCGCGCTGGAAGCGGCCGGGGTGAGCACGGCTGTCGTCAACGTCCCCGTGATCAAGCCTGTGGACGCCGGCACGATCATCCGTGTCGCGACGCGTGCCAGGGCGGTCGTCACGGCCGAGAATCACAGCATCATCGGGGGGCTCGGCTCCGCCGTGGCCGAGACGCTCGCCGAGGCCGGCCTCGGAAGGCGGCTGGCGCGCGTCGGGCTTCGCGACACGTTCGCCGAGGGTGCCCGTACCGCGCCACCCCTGTTCAGGAAGTACGGGCTGAGCAGCCAGGACATCGCGGCTGCGGCATGGCGGGCGCTCGGACGAACCGGCGACGCTCCCGACGTGACCACGGCAGAGGCTGCGCCGGGCGAGTACGCGCCGGTCTGAAAGCCCGTCATTCATCTGATCAGAACCGGAGGGACCGATGGTGTCTTCACAGAAAGTCGGTTGGCTCGGCGTCGGCCGCATGGGCGCGGTGATGGCGGGGCGGCTCCTGCAGGCAGACGTCGCGGTGACAGTGTGGAATCGCACCCGCGCGAAGTGTGACCCGCTGGTCGAGCAGGGCGCCGCCGTCGCTGACTCGATCGCCGGCCTGGCCGGCTGCGATGTCGTGTTTGTGATGGTGTCCGCCCCGGGGGACCTCGAGGAGGTTGTGCTCGGGGATCAGGGTCTGCTTAGCGCCGAGCAACCGCCGCGCATCGTCGTCGACTGCTCCAGCATCGACGTTGAGACGTCGGCCCGCGTGCGGGCGGCCCTCGAGGCGGCCGGAAGCGACTTCCTGGCCGCACCGGTCAGCGGTAACCCGCAGGTCGTCGCAGGCGGCGGGTCGCTGTTTGCCGTCTCAGGCCCGGAGCCCGTATTCGCCGAGGTTGCGCCGTTGCTGGAGCTGATCGGCAAGGGCGCCGTCTACACGGGCCCTGACGAGCAGGCGCGCGTCGTGAAGATCGCCCACAACCTGTACCTCGGCATGCTCGCGCAGGCGCTGAGCGAGGTGACCGTGCTCGCCGAGAAGTCCGGCGTGCCGCGGCCCGCGTTTCTGGGCTTTCTCAACAGCACCGGACTCGGCACCGACTGGGCGCGCAAACGCACCCCGGACCTGCTCGCGCTGGACTGGACGCCGATGTTCTCCACGGAGCTTCTGCGCAAGGACTTCGACCTCGGCCTCATGGCCGCGCGGGAGCAGGAGGTGCCGATGCCGCTCGCGGCGGCCACGATGCAACTGATCCAGTCAGCCATCGGGCATGGATTCCGTGACAGTGACTTCCTGTCGCTGTTCGCGGCAGAGGCGGCCTCCGCCGGCCTCGACATCGAACCAATCAGCTGAAAGGCACCCACGACCAAATGTCACTTCAAGAGTTTCTCCCGACCCCCAAGTTCGCGGACTACCGCGAGTTCTTCAAGGACTTCTTCACGATGGAGCGGCGCGACGACGGTGTGATCCTGGTGCGCGCCCACACCGTCGGCGGACCGATTCAGCTGAGCGTCCAGAACCACCGGGCGCTCGGGCAGATGCTGAAGACCGTCGGGGCGGATCCTGAGAACGAGATCCTGATCCTGACGGGCTCGGGGGAGGAGTTCATGATGGATTCCGACCCGCAGGGCTTCGAGCTCGAGCAGCAGGACCTGGAGCACTGGGCCTACGAGTACGCCTACAAGGACGGGCGCATCAACGTGAGCGCGTTGATCAACGACCTCGAGATCCCGACCATCGGCCTGCTGAACGGATCAGGGTTCCACACCGAGATCGTGACGATGTGCGACATCACCCTCGCCGCCGAGCATGCGGTCCTGTTCGATCTCCATTACGACATCGGGTCTGTCCCAGCCGACGGGATCCACGCCGCGTTCCAGGAGCTCCTCGGCACCAAGCGGGCGGCCTATGCGCTACTCACCGGCGAGGCGATCGACGCCGAGCGGGCGCTCGAGTATGGGCTGGTGAACGAGGTCGTGCCGGCCGAGCGGCTGATCGAGCGCGGCTTCGAGATCGCGGACCACATCATGTCGCAGCCGCGGACTGTCCGGCGACTCACGGCTCAGATCGTGCGGCAGCCGTGGAAGCGCCGCATTGTCAGCGACATGGACGGCGGCTTCGGCATCCAGATGTTCGGTCACGTCGCGAGCCAGCACTCGATTCACGGGCGCGATCACATCGGCTCGGTCGTCGATTACGTCCGCGAGGGACGCAGGAACAACTTCGACGCGTGATCACGCCGCGGGCGGCTGCGCATTGCCGCCCGCGGCGGCTGCAGCGTCCGCCGCCGCGATATGCCGGGCCATCTCCTGATGGTGAATCCGGACCGCCCGCTCGATGGCGGCGGCGTCACGGCCTTCGAGCGCGTCCCTGATCGGTGCGTGCAGTTGCTCGACCGAGGCGCCCGCCTGGGTGAACCAGGCGGGGGTGTGGCCGTCCGCGATCCAAGCCCGGAACTCGTGCTCGATGAGCGCCGAGTGCACGCTCTCATACAGCGACACCAGGTAGCTGTTGCGCGCCGCGCCGACGATCGCAGCATGGAACTCCGTGTCGGCCGTCATGAACGCAGCGACATCATCGGCGGCGGCGACCAGGGCTCTCAGGGCCGCGGACGCCCGGGCAAGGTCGGCGTCGGTTGCCAGGGCCACGGCCCGGTCCGCGCCGATCGTCTCGAGCCACAGCCGCAGCTCGACCAGCTGCGGCAGGGATTCACGGTCGAGGTTGGCCATCAGCTGCACTGAGGAGGCCAGGCTGTCCTGGGGACGGCGGAGCACGTAGGCGCCGGAACCACGGCGCGTCTCAACCAGCCCCTGCACGACCAGCGTGCGGATCGCCTGACTGATCGTGGGGCGGCTGGTCCCGAGCAACGCGGCCAGGTCACGCTCCGACGGCAGGCGGGCGCCCCGCGCGAGGTCCTCGGTGATGATCAGGTCCTGGATCTGTGCAGCAATCTCATCGGCGGAGCGGGCGCGGCGCCGTTGAGTGCGCCCGGCCTCCTCAAGCGTTGCACGGACAGCGACTGCTGGGGCTTTGGTTCGGGCCACAGCGGCCGAGCATACGTGCCCGCCAACGTGCCGCCGACCCGAGTCACCAGGCCGGCGACACGCCGTCGGCTACCGCACGAGCTTCGCTTCAATCCGCCGGTAGCCCAAGCGACTCGACAGCTAGCCGATCGCGAACAGGGGATTGAACGTCGCTGACGACGAACCGGAGTTCGCCAGCGCCGCCTGGTTGAGCAGGGCCGACTGCGCCGCCATTTCCTGCTGCAGCTGATCCGCCGCCATCCCCGTGTTGATCGCCACCGCATACAGAGGGTTGGGCGGGGGCGTATCCGCCTGCGCGATCGCCGCTGACGCACCGAACGTGACCACCGCAGCCGTCGCGCCCGCGAGCACGAGCCGACCCGCGTGAACCCGCGCGCGCGTTAGGCATTGAACCATCGCTTCCTCCTTCGGGTTGATTTGGCCTAACGCTCTGGAAGACGCAACGCGCGCCCCACATATTCCATGCCGCGCTCACGTCCCTGCGCGCCTTCAGCCGGTTTGATTTCTGCGCCCGCCGGCCGGGGCTATGCCGGCGTCATCCGAAGCGGGTGATGCAGCGCCGGCACGCGGCATTGAAGATCGCGGTCGTCGACGGAGCCGGATTCGGTTTCTCATCTGGGCCCGACCGGGAACCTGGCACGAGCGAAGGAGTTGGCATCAGCACTGGCGGAGCGGCTGTCGGTCGGATACCTGGCGAGGTGAGGCGATGAGCGTGGCCTGGAGCCACGGAGGATCAGGGCCGACACACACCTGCCACTGAAAGGACACCGTATGACCACTGCAGTCACGTCCCACACCGAAGCGACGGCCGTCGAGGGAGGCGACGGCAGCGCGCAGGCGGCCGATGCGTTCGTCGTATTCGGGATCACGGGCGACCTGGCGAAGGTAATGACGTTCCATTCGCTCTATCGCCTGGAGAAACGCGGCCTGCTGACGTGCCCGATCGTCGGGGTCGCGGTCAGCGATTGGTCGATCGACGACCTGCGCGAGCATGCACGCAGCGCAATCGAGAACAGCGGCGAACAGATTGACCAGGACGTGTTCGACCGCTTCGCTGCGCGCTTGTCGTACGTGAGCGGCGACTTCGACGATGCGGCCACCTACCAGCACGTCGGACATGCGATCGGCCAGGCGCACACACCGGTCTTCTACCTGGAGATCCCGCCGTTTCTGTTCGGCCGCGTGATCGAGGGGCTATCCGATGCCGGCCTGACCAAGAACGCCCGAGTCGTCGTGGAGAAGCCGTTCGGGCACGATCTGGAGTCGGCCCGGGAACTGGCGGCCGAGATCCATCAATACATCGACGAGTCCCAGCTGTACCGGATCGACCACTTCCTGGGAAAGATGGGCCTCGGGGAAATCCTGTACCTGCGGTTCGCAAACTCAATGTTCGAGCCGGTGTGGAACCGCAACTACGTCGAGAGCGTGCAGGTCACGATGGCGGAGAGCTTCGGCGTGGAGGACCGGGGGCACTTCTACGACCCAGTTGGGGCGTTGCGGGACGTGGTCGTCAACCACATGATGCAGGTGGTCGCCGCGGCCGCCATGGAGATCCCGGCGTCGGGCGACGCCAATACCCTCAAGAACGCACTGTTCTCGGTGTTCCGGTCGATGCCCGAGGCGGACCCGACTCGTTACGTGCGCGGGCAGTACGAGGGCTACCGGTCAATCGACGGTGTCGCGTCCGAGTCGAGCACAGAGACCTACGCGGCGCTGCGGCTCGAGATCGACAACTGGCGCTGGTCGGGCGTGCCGTTCTTCCTGCGGACCGGCAAGTGCCTGCCGACCACGCAGACCGAGATGCGGATCGTGTTCAAGCGCCCACCCCGGCTTGGCTTCGCCGGCTGGTCGCGTCCACCCGAGCCGGGCCAGCTGGTGGTCAAGCTCGACCCGTCCACCGGAATCCGTCTCATCGTCGACGCGCAACGCCACGAGACCGTCGAGCCGGAGCAGATCACGATGGACATGGAGTTCGCGCAGGAAGGAGGCGAGGGACCAACGCCTTACGAGGTGCTGCTGCACGCGGCGATGGTCGGCGACGCCAAGCGGTTCTCACGGCAGGACCTGATCGAGCAGTGCTGGCGGGTGATGGGGCCGCTGCTCGAGCACCCGCCGGCGGTGCACCCGTACGCGAAGGGATCCTGGGGCCCGCCCGAGGCCGACCAGATCCTGGCCGGCTTCGGACGTTGGCACCACCCGTGGGTGGCGTCATGAGCGCAACCGTCAAGGCCAACCGCAAGCCGCCCAAGGCCAGCGCTGGCGACCAGCCTGCCCGAGCGGCGAAGCCGAGGGTCGTCGAGATGCCGCAAAGCGCGGCCGCAGCATCGCCGTTCACCCCGATCGCCGAGTACGCGTTCCTGTCCGACTGCCACACGGGCGCGTTGGTTGCGCCCGACGGCACGATCGACTGGCTGTGCGTCCCGATGTTTGACTCGCCGAGCGTGTTCGGATCGCTATTGGACCGCGGAGCGGGCTCATTTCGCTTCGGCCCGTTCGGGATCAATGTGCCGTCCGGCAGGGCGTATGAGCCGGGCACGAACACCGTGATCACGTCGTGGAAGACGCCGTCCGGATGGGCGACGGTCCGCGAAGCCTTGATCATGGGCCCGCGCCGCGGCGAGGACACGATCACGCCGCACACGCGGCCGCCGACCGATGAGGACGCCGGGCACGTGCTGGTGCGGACGGTGGCGTGTGTCGATGGCGATGTCGAGATCGAGCTCGTCTGCGAACCGGGGTTCGACTACGGCCGCGTGCCGGGCGACTGGGCGCTCGACGGGGATCGGCATGGGGCCGAGGTCACCGGCGCGGGACAGACGATGCGGCTGCGGACCGACATGCTGTTGGGAATCGAGGCAAACCACGCCCGAGCCCGGCACGTTCTGCGGGCCGGAGAGGAGATCTTCTGTGCGCTCTCCTGGGACACGGACGCGTCGGTGCCCTCGACTGTGGAGGAGGCGAACGAGTGCCTGAACGCGACGTCGCGGTTCTGGCGTCACTGGCTCGGGCGAGCAAGGATCCCCGACCACGAACTGCGACCGTTGATCCAGCGCTCGGCGCTGGCGATCAAGGGCCTGACGTTCATGCCCACCGGGGCGACCGTCGCGGCGCTGACGACGTCGCTGCCTGAGACACCGGGCGGGGAGCGCAACTGGGACTACCGCTACACGTGGATCCGGGACTCGACGTTCACGCTCCAGGCGCTGCATTTCCTCGAGCTGGACTGGGAGGCCAACGAGTTCATGCAGTTCATCGCCGATCTGGAGCGCAATGAGGACGGTGGCCTTCAGATCATGTACGGGATCGACGGCCGGCGCGACCTCACCGAGACGTTCCTCGAGGAACTGTCCGGCTACGCCGGCGCGCGACCGGTGCGGATCGGCAACGGCGCATTCGACCAGCGCCAGAACGACGTGTTCGGGGCGGCGCTCGACTCGGTGCTCCTGCACACGCGACGCAGCCAGCGCCTGCCTCGGCGCCTGTGGCCGCTGATCCAGGCTCAGGCGGAGTGCGCCAAAGCGGTCTGGCGCAAACCCGACCAGGGCATCTGGGAGGCCCGCGGCAAGCCGCAGCACTATGTCTCATCGAAGCTCATGTGCTGGGTGGCGATGGACCGCGCGTCGAAGCTCGCCGACGTCCGCGGGGAGCGCGACCTGGCGGCCAGCTGGGGTGGAACAGCCGCCGAGATCAAGGCGGACATCCTCGAGCACGGAGTCGACAACCGCGGCGTTCTGACCCAGCATTACGACACCGAGGCGCTCGACGCCTCGACGCTGCTGGCCGCCATATTCGGCTTCCTACCCGGCGACGACGAGCGTCTGCGCGCGAGCGTGCTGGCGATCGCAGACGAACTGACCGAGAACGGGTTCGTCTTGCGGTACCGGACCGATGAGACGGACGACGGGCTGTCTGGCAAGGAGGGTACGTTCGTGATCTGCTCCTTCTGGCTGGTCTCCGCGCTGGCGATCATCGGCCAGATGCAGCGGGCGCGGGATCTGATGACCCGGCTGGTCAAGATCGCATCTCCACTTGGCCTCTATGCCGAGGAGTTCGACGCCGGCACCGGGCGGCACCTGGGGAACTTCCCCCAGGCCTTCTCGCACCTGGCGGCGGTCGAGGCTGCCGCACGAATCGTCCTCGCAGAGCGAATGGAGGAGATAACCGGATGAGTGACTCCTACGACGTGATCATCGTTGGAAGCGGGGCCGGCGGCGGGACCTTGGCCCACCGCCTCGCACCGTCGGGCAAGAGGATCCTGCTGTTGGAGCGCGGTGGGTGGTTGCCGCGGGAGCCGCAGAACTGGCTGGCGGACAACGTGTTTGTGGAGAACCGCTATGTCTCGCCGGACACGTGGCACTACTCGGACGGCACGCCGTTTCAGCCCGAGGTTCACTACTACGTCGGTGGTGCGACCAAGCGCTACGGTGCCGCGCTGTACCGGCTGCGCCAGGAGGACTTCGGCGAGCTGCATCATCACGGTGGGATCTCGCCGGCGTGGCCGATCTCCTACGAGGAGCTGGAGCCGTACTACACGCAGGCGGAGCAGCTCTACCAGGTGCACGGCGCCCGCGGCGAAGATCCGACCGAGCCGCCGGCGAGCGCCCCCTACCCGTTTCCCGCCGTCAGCCACGAGCCGCGGATCCAGCAGCTCGCAGACGACCTTGCGAATGCCGGGCTGCACCCGTTTCACGCTCCCTGCGGGGTGATGCTGGACGAGGCCAACATGCCCTACAGCAAGTGTGTCCGCTGCGATAACTGCGACGGTTTCCCGTGCCTGGTGCACGCCAAGTCGGACGCCGAGGTGATCGCCGTCAGACCGGCGATCGAGCACCCAAACGTGACGCTGCTGACGGATGCCGAGGCGTTGCGGCTATTGACCAACCAAACCGGGACGGCGGTGACCGGCGTGGTCGTCGACCACGCCGGTCACCAGGAGACCTTCGAAGGTCAGGTCGTTGTTGTCTCGTGCGGAGCCGCCAACTCAGCGCGGCTGCTGCTGATGTCGACCAGCGAGAAGCATCCGCACGGGCTGGCCAACGGCTCCGACCAGGTTGGCCGGAACTTCATGTTCCACAACAGCCAGGCGGTGCTGGCGCTGTCAAAGGAAGAGAACCCCACGGTCTTTCAGAAGACCCTCGGGGTCAACGACTTCTACCTCCGGGGCACCGAGGACTTTGACTTCCCGCTGGGCAACATCCAGATGGTCGGCAAGTCGCAGGCGCCGATGTTCCGAGGCGAGAAACCAGGGGAAACGCGGTTCGCGCCGCAATGGACGCTGCGCGATATCGCTCGCCACGCGGTTGATTTCTGGCTCTCAACCGAAGATCTGCCGCTCTCCGAGAACAGGGTCACAGTGACCACCGAGGGCCACATCCAGATCAACTACAGCGCCAGCAATGAGGAGCCCAAGGAGCGTCTGTATCAAGAGCTCAAGGAGATGCTGGCCGACCTCGGGATGCACCACGGTCACCTCCTGCCCCACCACGCTTACCTCGAGAACGAGATCCCGGTGGCCGGCTGCGCCCACCAGGCCGGCACCTGCGTGTTCGGCAACGACCCGTACACATCGGTGCTCGACGCCAACTGCAAGGCTCACGAGCTCGACAACCTGTACGTCGTCGACACGAGCTGCTTCCCGAGCATCGGCGCCGTGAACCCGGCGCTGACCGCAATGGCGAACGCCCTGCGCGTTGGCGACCACCTGCTCGATCGGATCGGAGCGCAGTCAGCGCGAGCGCCCGCGTCGGCGGTGGCGTCATGAGCGCTCCGGCCGGCGGGCGTCACGTGGTGATCGTCGGTGGCGGATTCGCGGGGCTGGGCTGCGCGCAACGCCTCGCCGACCACGACGACGTCCGGGTCACGCTGATCGACCGCAACAACTACCACCAGTTCCAGCCACTGCTCTACCAGGTGGCCACCTCGCTGCTGGCGCCGAGCGACATCGCGCACTCGCTGAGAGAGGTGTTTGCAGGTCAGGACAACGTCGACGTGAAGCTGGCCGAGATCTCGGCGGTCGACACCGCGACGAAGACGGTCACCTCGAGCGACGGCGAGCAGTGGACGGCGGACGCGCTGGTCCTGGCCGCAGGTTCGCAACCGAACTTCTTCGGGACCCCGGGCGCGCCGGAGAACTCGTTTCCGCTGTACTCGCTCGACAACGCGACCAACCTGCGGTCGCGGATTCTCGGCCTGTTCGAAGCGGTCGATCGCGATCCGAAGTTGATTGATCGTGGCGCGCTCAACTTCGTGATCGTTGGCGGCGGTCCGACGGGCGTTGAGGTGGCGGGCGCGATCGCGGACATGGTCAACGTGACGGTGCCCGCCGAATACCGCGGTTTCGATTCCTCCATGGCTCGCATCTACCTGCTCGACTACGGCGACGTGCTGCTGAAGCCGTTCTCGGACAAGGCCCACGCCTATGTCGCGAAGATCTTCAGCGACCGCAACGTCCAGCTTCGACTTGGCACTGGGGTCAAGGAGGTCGGCCCCGGCCACGCTCGGCTGTCCGACGGTGCCGTGATCCCTACCCGCTGCGTGATCTGGGGCGGCGGGATCAGCGCCGCCGCGGTGGCGGCCGACTGCGGCCTCGCCCAAGGGCGAGGTGGGCGGATCGACGCTCAACCTGACCTGACCTACGCCAACACCCCCGGGGTGTACGTGGTCGGAGACATCGCCAACATCGCCGGCCCCGACGGCGACCCGCTGCCCCAGCTCGGCTCCGTCGCGCTGCAGAGCGGCAGGACGGCGGCGGACAACATCCTCGCCGAGTTCGAAGGCAAACCCCGGGATGCATTCGAGTACCGCGACAAGGGGATCATGGCGATGATCGGCCGCGGCGCCGCGATCGCCGAGGTCGGCGAGAACCACCACGAGGTCCACGGCCAGCTCGCTCATATGGCCTGGCTGGGGGTGCACGCCGGCCTGATGACCGGCACGCGGGACAAGATCGAGGCGATCGTCGACTGGGGGTGGGACCGGTTCTCGAAGACCGGCGGCCCGCATGTCTTGGACCGCGGAGACTCAGCGCAGATCGACTGGGAAGATGACCCCTTGGCGACAGCGTCGGCCGTTGCGGCCGCCGCGACAGGAGCGCATGCGTCCGGGGCGTCTCCGTGATCGCGGTCGCCTCGACCGTGGTTGACCTGTCGCGACTTCAGTTCGCGACGACGTCGATCTATCACTTCCTGTTCGTGCCGCTGACGCTCGGTCTCGCGCCGTTGGTGGCGAGCATGCAAACGCTGTGGCACCGGACGCACGATGATGCGTGGCTGCGGTTGACCCGCTTCTTCGGCACGCTGCTGTTGATCAACTTTGCGATCGGAGTGGCGACCGGCCTGGTGCAGGAGTTCCAGTTCGGGATGAATTGGTCGGTGTACTCGAACTTCGTCGGCGGGGTGTTCGGCGCGCCGCTGGCGATCGAAGGGCTGGCCGCGTTCATGCTCGAAGCGACGTTCCTGGGCCTCTGGGTATTTGGCTGGAACCAGCTGTCGCCGCAGGTTCACCTGGCGACGATCTGGATCGCGGCGCTGGCCACGTGGCTGTCGGCCTATCTCATCCTGGTCGCCAACTCGTGGATGCAGCACCCGGTCGGCTACAAGCTCGTCGACGGCAAGGCGCAACTCACCAGCGTCGGAGCGCTCCTATCCAACAGCTTCGCTCTGTACGCGTGGCTGCACGTGATCCTCGCCGGCCTGATCTTCGGGTCGATCGTGATGTTCGGCATTGCGTGCTGGCATCTGCTGCGGGGGCGCAACGTCGAACTGTTCCGCCGCGCCGCGAAGCTGGCGCTGATCGTCGCGATACCGATGACGCTGATCCAGCTGTCGGTCGGCAACCGCTTCGGGGCGGCGGTCACCAGCGCCCAGGGAATGAAGATCGCCGCCTCGGAGGCGCAATGGAACACCTGCGAGAGGTGCGGCTTTTCGCTGTTCCAGATAGGGGGGTTCTCCGCGAAGAATCCGAACCCCTCCTTCTCGATCACGATCCCGGACGTCCTCTCGTGGATGGCGACGGGGTCGTTCACCGGCCGCGTGCAGGGCCTCAACCAGCTCCAGGCTCAGGAGCAGAGCACCTACGGGCCCGGTAACTACATGCCGGACATCGAACTCATGTACTGGTCGATGCGGGTGATGGCGATCCTCGGGGTGGTGATGTTTCTGCTCGCCGCCGCGGGCGCGCTGCTCTACCGCAACAGACGCCTTGAAAAGGCGCGCTGGTTCCTGCGGACCGCGGTCGTCGCGATCGCGTTCCCCTACATCGCGGCGACGGCCGGCTGGATCCTGACCGAGATGGGCCGCCAGCCGTGGATCGTCCAGAACCTGCTGAAGACCTCCCAGGCCGTCTCGCCGCACACCAGCACCGCGATGGTCGCGACCAGCCTCGGCGTGTTCGTGCTGCTCTACGTCACCCTCGGCGTCGTCGACTTCTTCCTGATGCGTCGCTACGCGCGGGTCGACCCGCCGCAGGTCGGCGAGGGCGGCGGACTCGGCGCCGCTGCGGGCGCGCCCGAATCAGCACCCGCACTCGGTTACGGAGGGGGATGGGATGGGGCTTGAGGTCGTCTGGTTCTGCCTGATCGGCGTCCTCTGGGCCGGGTACTTCCTGCTCGAGGGGTTCGACTTCGGAGTCGGGATCCTGCTCCCGATCCTCCCTCGCAGCGAACGCGAGCGCGGTGTCATGTTCGAGTCGATCGGGCCGGTCTGGGACGGCAACGAGGTGTGGCTGGTGGTCGCGGCCGGCGCGACCTTCGCCGCCTTCCCGGCCTGGTACGCGACGATGTTCTCCGGCTTCTACATCGCCCTGCTGCTGATCCTCGTGCTGCTGATCCTCCGGGTGGTCTCGTTCGAATGGCGCGATAAGCGCCCGGATCCGCGCTGGCGAACCACCTGGCTGTGGGCAAACACGGTCGGCAGCGTCGGCGCGCCGTTCCTCTGGGGTGTCGCGCTGGCGAACCTCGTCCATGGCGTGCCCCTGAACTCCTCGCACGAATTCACCGGCAACTTCCTCACTCTGTTCAGCGGTTACACAGTGGTTGCCGGCCTGGCGGTGGTGTCGCTGTTTGCCTTCCACGGCTCGACATACCTGAGCGTGCGGACGGCTGGAGATTTTCGCGAGCGCACGGCGGCCACAGCGGCACGGCTCTCGGTGCCGGCGATGACCCTCGCAGGCGCTCTGGTCGTCTGCACGGTGATCGTTGCGCACGACCGCAACGGCCGCGGAATCGTCCCGACGGCGATCCCCGCCGCGCTCACCATCGGCGCGATTGGGGTGGCGGTCATCCTAGGCTACGCCCGGAGGGAGGGATGGGCGTTTGCGCTCACCGGGGTGGGCGCGATCGGCATGGTCGCGACGATTTTCACCGGCCTGTATCCGCGCGTGCTCGTCTCGAACCCGACGTTTGCCAACAGCCTCACGATCTCGAATGCGGCGGCTGGTCACTACGCGTTGAAGGTGATCACGATCGTGGCGGCGATCTTCGTGCCAGTGGCGCTCGTGTACCAGTCCTGGACCTACTATGTCTTCCGCAGGCGGATCGGCGGGGAGCCCGTCCGCGCTCCGGTTGTCGCTTCCCGAGACGGCAGCGGGGTCACCCGCGGGTAGTCCGATGGGTGCTCTGGATCCGAGATTGCTGCACCGGACGAGGCCGGCGCGGTGGCTGCTGACGCTCGACACATTGCTCGGCATCGCCACGGCGCTGGCGGTCCTCGTACAGGCAAGCGTGCTCGCCCTGATTGTGGCGCGCGCGTTTCACGGCGTCGAGCTCGGCCGCCTGTGGTTCGGACTCGGACTGCTCATGACCGCGTTTCTCGCACGCGGCGCATTCGCATGGGGGATGGAGGTCGCGGGGCGACGAGCTGCGTGGAGTGTGCTCTCGGAGCTCCGCATGACCCTCGTCGAGAAGCGGCTGCGCGCGCAACCGATCCCGACCGATCGCACCGACAGCGGCGAGATCACGGCGGTCGCCTTGCACGGGATCGAGGCGCTCGAGAGCTACTTCGCGCGCTATTTGCCGCAGGTCGTGCTCGCCTCGATCGTCCCGTTCGTGGTGATCGCCTGGGTCGCGGTCATGGACCTCGAATCCGCACTGATCATGCTGCTCACGCTCCCGCTCGTGCCGGTGTTCATGTGGTTGATCGGCCGCTACACCCAGCAGCGGACTCGAGAGCGCTGGCAGGCGCTGCGCCACCTCTCGATGCACTTCCTCGATGTTGTCCGAGGCCTGCCGACGCTTCGCGCCCTCGGCCGCGCGGGCGACGAGGCTACCGCGCTGGCCGAGGTCAGCGACCGCTACCGCGTCACCACGATGGAAACCCTCCGGGTGAGCTTCCTGTCGGGCTCGATCCTGGAACTGGCGGCGACACTGGGAGTGGCGCTCGTCGCGGTCACGGCGGGCGTGCGGCTGGTCAGCGGAACGCTTGGCCTGCAGGCCGGGATGACGGTGCTGGTGCTCGCGCCCGAGCTGTACCTGCCGTTCCGGAAACTCGGCGCCGAGTACCACGCAAGTGCGGACGGCCTCGCGGTGGCCGACCGAATGTTCGCCCTGCTCGACGCTCCTGCCGGCACCGCCAGGCCCGGGAGGCGCCTCGCCCCGAACCCGTCACTGACTCCGGTGCGACTCGAGCGCCTGTCGTTCGCCTACCCGGGGCGCCCAGGACTCGTGCTCGACGGCATCGACCTGGAACTTGCGCCGCGGGAGACCGTCGCGTTGGTCGGGGACAGCGGGGCGGGGAAGAGCACGGTGGCGGCGCTGTTGCTTGGCCTGCTCGAGCCGTCAGCCGGCCGAATCTTGGTCGGCGGGGTCGACCTTCGCGCGTGCCGGACCGAGACCTGGCGGCAGGTTGTCGCCTGGGTGCCTCAGCGTCCGACCCTTTTTCGCGGCACCGTGGCCGACAACATCCGCCTGGGCGATCGGAGCGCTTCGGACGCGCGGCTGCGCGAGTCGGCCGCCCTCGCGGGCGCAGGAGAGTTCATCCGAGGGCTGCCGCAAGGCTATGCAACGCTGATCGGCGACGGCGGGCGGTCCCTGTCCCCAGGCGAGTGTCGCCGGATCGCGCTCGCGCGGGCGATCCTGAAGGACGCTCCGCTGGTCATCCTCGACGAGCCGACCGCCGACCTGGATCCCGCCAGCGTGACCGTCGTAGCCGAGGCGGTGCGGCGCCTGTGCGCCGGACGGACCATGCTGCTGATCGCCCATCGCCCCGAGCTGGTCGAGTACGCGGACCGGATCGTTCACCTGCACCGCGGCGCTGCGATGATCGAGCAGAATCGCAGGGCGGCATGATGGGGACGCTGCGCGCGCTGCTGGCACTTGGGAGCGCCCCACGCGCCCGTCTCGGGCTCACCGTGGTGCTCGGGGCACTGACCGTCCTGTTCGGCGTCGGGTTGATGGCAACTGCCGGATATCTGATCTCGCGGGCCGCCGAGCAACCGCCGGTGCTCTCGCTGATGGTCGCGATCGTCGCTGTCAGATTCTTCGGGCTGGGTCGTCCGATCATCCGTTACCTCGAGCGGCTCAGCTCCCACGACGTCGCGCTGCGCGTGCTCGGACGGGTGCGGGACCGTTTCTACCGGCGCATCGAACCCCTTGCGCCCGTGCAGCTTGATGCTTACCGCCGGGGCGATCTCCTCTCGCGCATGGTGGCGGACGTGGATGCGCTGCAGAACCTGTATCTGCGCGGCCTCGGACCGCCACTGGTCGCGTTGCTCGCCGGCGCCGTCTCGATTGGCGTCGCGGCAGCCTTTCTGCCCACCGCCGGTCTCGTGCTCGCGATCGGACTGCTCGTCGGCGGGATCATCGTCCCGGCGCTGTCCGGATCGCTTGGCGCCCGCGCCCGCCGGCGCCAGGCCGGCGCTCGCGGCGAGCTCTCCGCGGAGCTCGTCGAGCTGCTCCGCGGCGCGCCCGAACTGGTCGCATTCGGTGCTGAGGCGGCGTGGCTCGAGCGCGTACGTGACGCCGATTCGCGGCTGGTCAAGCTCGCCCGGCGAGACGCCGTCGCCACTGGAATAGGCGACGGGATTGGCCTCGCGATCACCGGGTTGACGGTCGCCGCTGTTCTGGCGGTCGCAATCAGCGCCTCGGCGGAAGGCCGCATCGAGCGGGTGCTCATTGCCGCGCTCGCGCTGCTCGCCCTGGCGTCGTTCGAGGCGGTCACACCCGTTGCCGACGCCGCCCGCGAGCTCGCGGCGACACTCGCCGCCGGCCGACGGATCCTCGAGCTCACGGCGACCGATGCCGTGGTCCGCGACCCTGACGAGCCGGCCCCTGCTCCACGCTGGCCGTTCACCATCACCCTCGAGGAGGTTTGGGCGAGGTATCCGCGCCAGGGCCGTCCTGCGCTCGATGGAGTGAGCCTGGTCCTTGAGCCGGGCGAGCGGGTGGCCCTGGTCGGGGCCAGCGGCGCCGGGAAAACGACGGTGACGAACCTGCTGCTTCGCTTCCTCGACCCCGAAGCAGGGCGGGTCACGGTCGCCGGAAGAGACCTCCGCGAGTACCGTCAAGCGGACGTCCGCGATGCGATCTCGGTCGCCGGTCAGGAGTCACACCTGTTCTCCGCGAGCATCCGAGACAACGTGCGACTCTCCCGCCCGGACGCGAGCGACCCAGCAGTCGAACAGGCGTTGCGACGCGCCTGCATCTGGGATTGGATCCGACAGCTCCCGAGAGGACCAGACACGCTCGTCGGCGAGGAGGGACGCGAGCTGTCGGGCGGGCAGCGGCAGCGGATCATTCTTGCGCGGGCACTGCTCGCCGACGCGCCGGTACTCGTCCTCGACGAACCGACCGCTCATCTCGACCCGACCACGGCGAACGCCCTCATGCGCGATGTCTTCTCCGCCGCACGCGGTCGCACGGTGCTGTTGATCACCCATCGCACGGAAGGATTGGACCTGGTCGACCGGGTGCTGACGCTGGACGCTGGGTTGGCCGGAATGATTGTCGGCAAACTGCATCCGCTCTGATGGGCACAGATCACTGGGCTTGGCCAGACGAGTTGGATGCGCTGACGGCGGCGCCCGGGAACCATCAGCTCCTGCTCGAGAACGATCGAGTGCGGGCGCTGCTGACGACTATTCCGATCGGCGCGACCACGCCGGTTCACGCCCATCGCTGGCCAAGTGTCGAATACGTGGTCACCGCCGTCGACTTCGTCCGTCGCGAC
>Ga0123356_10002071_pt1 | contig 21625 bp, 18 predicted proteins | sample TergutEmb28metaG_2_FD_92546 | JGI IMG/M metagenome (GOLD analysis project Ga0123356, IMG submission 92546) | Embiratermes neotenicus P3 segment gut microbial communities from Petit-Saut dam, French Guiana - Emb289 P3 | ecosystem: Host-associated > Arthropoda: Insects > Digestive system > Gut ... | reverse complement strand
TAAAATACTTCTTCTGCTCTTTATCTATATGTTAAGCAGTTTTCTGTGGTCGGCTTTTCCTGATGTGTCAATCAGGCGCTGGGTCAGAACGTTAGGCGATCTGCTTATGGTTTTAGTGATACTCTCAGAGGAAAACGTAGTTGCTTCTCTTGACTGGATGTACCGCCGTTTTGTGTATCTGCTTATCCCTGTGTCTGTCTTTTTCGTTAAGTATATGCGTGATTTGGGCGTAGCTTATGATTTTACGGGAAAGGCGGAGATGTGGGTTGGCGTGACAACGCACAAGAACAGTTTGGGTCAGCTTGTGGTGATAGGCTCAATTTTTTTAGTGTGGGCGGCCTTGCGCAAAAAATGGCGTTTACTTGATATTCCGGTGTTTATGATGGGAATGTGGCTTCTTAACGGCTCCAAATCGTCAAGCAGTAAAACCTCTGTAATGGTTTTTCTTTTGGGAGCGTCGCTCATTTTTATCCTCTCCCGTATGAAAAATGTTAAGATAATAGCGGTAACTCTTTTTACACCGCTAATAGTACTTTTTTTGACAGAAGCGATGCTTGAGGTCTTTTTTAAGAGTTCAATATTTAATGTTATTCTGGCCTCAACAGGACGTGACGCGACGCTCACCGGAAGAACTGATTTATGGGCGGCGGTAATAGATTTGGGAATGAAGCACCCGCTGCTTGGCGGAGGCTACGGTTCGTTTTGGCTAGGAAATTTCTCTAACAATTTGTGGCAGATTTTTGTCTGGCATCCCACTCAGGCTCATAACGGTTATATAGATATTTTTGTGGATTTAGGTATAGTTGGGCTTACTCTTGCAGCTGCGCTTATCGTAACAGCGCTTGTCAACAGCTATAAAGATATTATGGCAGGCAGTGACTTAGGTAAATTCCGCTTTGTACTTATTCTCATGGTTCTCATATACAATATTTCCGAAAGCAGTTTGATACGGCCCACTTCGCTTTTGTGGTTTACTTTTTTGCTTATGGCAGTCAATTATGGTAAAACAGCTAATTCTGATGATAATGTACAGCTCCCTTTCTTCTATGATCAGAGTGAGAATGAAGCAGAGAGAGTCTAGGATGGTCTGTTGGTGAAAAAGTCTATTATACAGCGTTCTGATTAAATATCACACTGTGCCGCCCGGCGACTGCACGACAGCCGTGAGGTCGCCAAACGGCACAGTGTAATATTTAATCAGAAATCGGTATATCAAACATAATTAAAACTTAAACCGTTTTCATAAAGCCCAATTTCTTAAATATTTGATATATGCAGGAGTGAAATACCGATTTAACAAAAAACAGATACCCATTTAGTTTTATTGAATGAGAAACAGATTCAAAACATCCAAAAGCGTCTGTGCGTAAACACGCGACTATGTACGCGCCCGCAAGATGTAATTCACGTTTGGCGCTGATTTTTTTATTTTCAACGGTCACCGGCAGCTTATCTTTCCATTTAATTTGGAATTTTTTGACATCTCTAAAATACTCTCCATTTAATATGCCTCTTGAAAAATGATACAGATCAATTTGACAGCATACATAGTTTTGCTTTACTTGAGCAATTTTAAAAGTGAAATCGGCGTCATAGAAATGGAATCCGGGAAATGTATCTTCATCAAAAGGTTTTTTGGCGCAGATGTCTTTAGCCGCAAATAAAAAACAGCCGTCTAAAGTTACAGCTTTAGTGAATCTGGCATTATCCGGATTATAGCTTTTTAACACAGGAGCTGTTTGAGACCCGCTGCCGCCGCAATGAGCATCCCAATAACGAAAGCGCGCGTCATTGTTCGCTATGGAATCACACCATGACATAAAATTTCTGTATGCTGTTGTCCCGCCGGCAATACCTATCGCGCCGCAATTTGGAGTTTCTTCTGCAAATTTTATAAGAGCCGCGCCCCATCCGTTTGTTGTTATATTAATATCTTCGTGAATAAAGCAAAGGTACGGATAAACAGCTGTTTCAGCGCAATGATTGTATACTTTACAGATTCCCCAATTTACCGCGCGGTTATCAAACGCTATTATCTCAAACTCAACCCCTATCGTCTCAGCGATACAACTTTTCACGTTTTCACAAAGAGCCGGATCTCTGGAACAGATTATTACGCTGATACCCGCTGTTTTTTTATTCATAAACACGTTTTTGTCCGCTTTGGAAAGAGGGGCAATAATAAATCTTTGATTATGCTTAAAAAGCCGGTTGCGTAACGGAAATAATTTCCGTTGAGCGTGTTTATGGCGATTTTTGGTATGCGTACAAATATGTTTGACGGCATATTGCCGCGAAAGTGAAAGAACTCCATTTTATCCGTAAATACTTTACGCTGTTTTTTTGTCAAATACGATCTGTCATCAAGCTTTTTTAACATTATCTGCATTAATTTTACATTTTTGTCAAATTCCGGAATACAATTTATTTTCTGGGGGAATTTTTTTGTTGAGACTATTCCTGTTTGCTGTGACTGATGTTTGCGGTAATTTATGGTGAAAGAAGCGTTAAAAAACAGTTCTCCTTTAATCTCAGCTATCGTTGCCAGCCAGTAGTCATGTACAAATTCTTCAGGAAAGGGAGCCGCCTCTTCAAAAAGAGATTTAGCTATCGCTGCCGTTGCGCCTGTTACCACATTGGCGCCCGCAAAAAATCGCAGCCCTTTTCCGCTCTTCATAGTTTTTTGAGCTTTTTTATCAAAATAAAAACTCGCCCATAACTCACCTGTACGATTATTCGATTCATCCACTATTATAGCGTCGGTAAAGGCCATTTTGCAGTTTGGGTTCGCTAAAAACACTCCCACCAATATTTTTACCTTATCGGGCAGCCAGATATCGTCCTGATCGCACAGGATTATAATATCACCTGAACATAGAGATATAACCTTTTCAAAATTTTTTGTACTGCCTAAGTTATTCTCATTTATGGTGATTTTTACCGGAAACGGAGCGGCGCCTGCGAATTCATTAAGTATGCCGATTGTGCCGTCTTTGGAGCCGTCATCGCAGACCACGAGTTCATCAATTAAACGTGACTGCCGCAGCATGCTGTCAAGCTGTTCTTTTAAGAACTTTTCTCCGTTGTATGTTGTCATCGCTGCGGATATTTTGTTCAAAATCAATCTCTCCGATGGTTGTCTAATGTAAAAATATAATTACCGCCGTTACAGGGTCAAAAATTTGGCGTTTTATCTATAATTAAAGAGATCAACACGACATTGAAACCGGCAGTGGCAGTAATTTACTTATGTAAAGGCTGTATGCACCAAGCCTTTCCGGCAGGTATTCGGCCAGAAAAATATATTACGTTATTATTGCATATACAAAGGAACATTAATTATACTTAGTTAAAAAACCGGTGAAAATAAGACAGAATCCATTCAGATAAAAACGGATGATGAATCTATGAAAACACAGATTACTGTTCCACAAATAATACAGCTCCCAAAGATACTTGACAAGCGCGGGAATCTGTCATTCTTTGAGAATGATAATCAGATACCGTTTGCCATCAAACGAACCTACTGGGTATACGACGTTCCGGGAGGAGAAGCGCGCGGCGGACACGCGTATCGGAAAAATGAAGAGTTTATAGTCGCTCTTTCAGGCAGCTTCGATGTTGTTTTGGATGACGGGAGTGAAAAAAAAGTCTACAGCCTGAACCGGTCTTACTATGGCCTGTACGTTCCAAAGATGTATTGGCGGGAGATGAATAATTTTTCCACAAACTCGTTAGCCCTTATCGTATCGAATACAGAATACGATGAAGATGACTATATTCGTGAATACGGAGATTTTTTAAAATGGAAAACGGCATAATGCTTACGGCGAATATATCGGTCTTCGACTGTTCATACATTGAGCTGAACAAGCATTTTAATGAAAAAGGTAATCTGACGGTAGTTGAAAATTCGGTGCAGGTGCCGTTTGATGTTAAGCGGGTTTTTTACCTTTATGATATTCCCGGCGGTGAATCAAGAGGCGCCCATGCCCATAAGGAGTGTCATCAATTTTTAATTGCCGCCGGCGGCGCGTTTGAAGTCGCGTTAGATGATGGGAAAGCCAAAAGGACTGTTTTGCTGAACCGTCCTTATTACGGGCTTCACATTCCGCCGGGTATCTGGGCGGCGGAACAGGGGTTTTCATCCGGTTCTATCTGTTTGGTGCTCACATCGCATGAATATGACGCGGAGGATTATATCCGCGAGTATCCTGAATATTTGGCATGGAAAAACAATAACTCAGCAGGGGAGGCGAAATGATACATCCGCTTGCTGATGTACATTCATCCCAAATCGGTAAAAATACGAAAATATGGCAGTTCTGCGTTGTTCTTGGCGGGGCTCAAATTGGGGAAAATTGCAATATCTGCATGAATGTTTTTATAGAAAATAATGTTGTAATAGGCAATAATGTTACCGTAAAATGCGGCGTTCAACTGTGGGACGGCTTGAGAGTAGAAGATGACGTTTTTATCGGACCTAATGTAACGTTTACAAATGATTTAATACCGCGTTCCAAGCAGCGTCACGCCGAATTTCTTGAAACTATATTAAAACGCGGGGCGTCAATCGGGGCTAATTCCGTTGTTGTCGCGGGGCGTACTATAGGGGAATATGCGCTGATCGGCGCGGGGAGCGTTGTTACAAAAGATATTCCCCCTCACACGGTTTGGTACGGAAATCCCGCGCGGCATAAGGGTTACATAACAAAGTCCGGAATCTTGCTTGACAATATGTTTTGTGACGATACGGGAAAAAAACACAGCTTAGAGGAATAAAGTTTGGACATCTCATTCTTATCACTAAAAGAGATCACCGAAAAATACAGTAACGAAATCCACGAAGCGGTAAAACGTGTAATTGATTCCGGCTGGTATTTACAAGGTAAAGAGAATGCCGCGTTTGAAGCGCACTACTCTCAATACATAGGAACTAAGCATACCATCGGCTGCGCCAACGGACTCGACGCGCTTGTCTGGATACTGCGGGCATACATGGAACTCGGCGTCATGGCGCCCGGTGATGAGGTGATCGTTCCGGCAAATACCTACATCGCGTCTATCCTTGCAATTACCGATAACGATTTGGTTCCTGTACTTGTCGAACCGGATATTGCTTCATATCAAATAGACGACTCAAAAATAGAGGCGGCTATAACGTCCAAAACAAAGGCTATAATGCTCGTCCATTTGTACGGCCGGTGCGCGTATACCGAAAAGATAGGACAAATCTGTAAAAAATACAGCCTGAAACTGATAGAAGATAACGCCCAGGCGCACGGATGCCTGTATAACGCCAAAAGAACCGGTTCCCTTGGAGATGCCGCCGGGCATAGTTTCTACCCAGGTAAGAATCTCGGCGCTCTGGGAGACGGCGGAGCGGTAACAACTGATGATGAAGAGCTTGCGGGAATGATCAGAGCGATAGCGAACTACGGCTCATCAAAAAAATATGTATTCACGTACAAGGGCAGAAACAGCCGGCTTGACGAGATTCAGGCGGCTATACTTGATGTCAAGTTAAAGTATCTTGACGAAGATAATAATTTACGGAGACAGGCTGCCAAAACATACATTGAAAAAATCAAAAATCCTAATATAATACTGCCGTCGGTAAGCGACTGGAATTCAAACGTATTCCACATATTCCCTGTACGTTCCTGCAAAAGGGATGAATTGCAGGCGTATCTTGCAAAAAGGGGAGTACAAACTTTGATTCATTATCCGATTCCGCCCCATAAGCAGGAGTGTTACAGGGAGTGGAACAACCTCTCTTTCCCGATTACCGAGCAGATTCATCGGGAAGAGTTAAGCCTGCCCATGAGCCCTTTGCAAAAGGAAGAAATAACCATGAAAATAGCGGAGATAATTAACGATTATGATTAAACGCCTATTAGGATATATTTAATCGTGTCTTCAATAGTTAACCATTGGTAAACTGAAAAATGGTATATAAATTATTCGGCAGAATCCGGCATACGGCAAAACTTGATATTGTAAAGGTGTTTTCACTTACGTCAATTTCAACATCAGTGCAGATGATCGCCAGTCTTATCAGCGTAAAAGTGATTGCTGTTATCATCGGTCCGGCCGGCGTTGCTCTTTTGGGGCAGCTTGGTAATTTCAGTGTAATAATTATGAGTATTGCCACCGGCGGAATAACAACCGGGGTTACCAAATATATTGCTCAGCACAGAGACGATACCAATTTGGTAAAGAGTTATATCGGTACCGCCGTAAGAATTACGCTTATTTTCAGCGTCCTATGCGGGCTGTTCCTTATTTTAGGATCTTCAATTATAAGTTCAAAAATATTGCTTGACAAAAAATATAGCTTTATTTTTATCGTTTTTGGGGTAACTCTCATTTTCTATGCCTGCAATACATTACTGCTTGCGATTATTAATGGGCATAAACAATTCAACCTATATATTAAAATTTCCATAATATCAACTGTTACCGGTTTAATGTTATCCTTATTGATGGTAATTCCTTTTGGTATAAACGGCGCGCTGCTGTATGCCGTTACAAGCCAGAGTGTGATATTTTTCATCGCTTTATTCATCGCAAAGCGATCCGGTATCATCTATTTTACGGCTGATCATTTATGGAGTAAATTTGACAATACGAAAGCAAGGCAGTATTTTCATTTTTCGTGCATGGCATTGGTTTCGGCGTTCACTATTCCGGTTTCGCAGCTAATAATACGCGGATTTGTTATTAACGAGTTTTCATTACAATCCGCCGGATGCTGGGAGGCGATGAATCGCCTGTCAGCCATGTACCTGATGGTTATTACAGCCTCTTTTGGCGTATATTATCTGCCAAAGCTCTCTGAAACATTTGATTCAGGAATTTTGCGCGGCGAGATAAAAAGAGCGTATAAAGTTATAATACCGTGCCTGTTAGCCGGTCTGTCGATTGTTTATTTTTGCAGGCATGCGATAATAAAAATTATTTTTACATCAGAATTTTATCCGATGTCGGATCTGTTTTTATGGCAGTGTATCGGCGATTTCCTGAAAATATCCAGTTGGCTGACAGGATATTTAATGATTGCCAAGGCAATGACGAAACTGTTTATAGCCACCGAAATAGGTTTTGCCCTCTCTTATGTCGGGTTAGCGCTCTTTTTTAGTAATTTATTCGGACTGCCGGGGGTTGTTTTGGGATATGCTGTAAATTACGGACTTTATCTGTTGATCATCTGGTTATCGGTATGGAGAAAAATTGACAGGGGACAGGCAGTATAATGAAAAATGAACAGCCGTTAATATCAATAGCCATTATAACATATAACTCTTCAAAATATGTACTTGAGACGCTCGAAAGCATGAAGGCGCAGACATATAGAAATATCGAATTAATAATTTCTGACGACTGCTCCACAGACAACACGGTAGATATCTGCAAAGACTGGATAGAGACAAATAGAGATGAATTCGTAAGAATTGAACTGATAACCGTTGATAAAAATACCGGAATTACGGCTAACGCCAATAGAGCGTTACATTTAACTGAAGGTAAATGGATAAAACTTATTGCCGGAGATGATATTTTCTTCCCGCAGGCAGTAGAATCTCATGTCAAATTTATCTCACGGGCGGAGAATGAGGACGCTGTTATTATCATGTCGTCAGTTCAACTGTTTAAAAATACAATAGAGAATAAGCTGTGCGTGTGGCCTGATTTTAAATTCCCCGACAGCCGGCGGGAACAGTTAAGAAGGCAGCTTACCGGATGTTTCATAATGGCTCCGGGAGTGTTTATTAAACGGGAAATATTAGTTAACAAATTCGGCGGATTTAATGAAAAATATCCGATGTTTGAGGATGATCCATTATGGATTTCATATTTATCTAACGGTTACAAATTTTATTTTAACAGTGATATTCTGGCGGGATATCGTATGCACGATAGTTCCGTATCACGCACTCAGTTTAAAGTTGACTTCTTCAATAACCTAATCTCTTTTAAAAAAGAGATCGTATTGCCTTTAATGTTGAAAAATGGGTTTTATCTGGAATTTTTACTCTGTCTGACGGAGTTATATCTAATTAAAAAAAATATTTGCAAAGGGAACCGGTTTCTTGTTAAAATAATAGTAAGAATAAATACCTGTTTACGAAAAGTGCTCTCTTTACAGCTTCCTAGAACCTCTTAACAAAATAGTGGTTTAATGAATTATGTTTAATGTACACTTTTTTAGAGGAATACCATGAAAAAAGAGATCTTATTATGTCAATAATAAAAAGTAAGAGGCTATATTTTATTCTAAGAAGCGAGTTTTACCGGATAGTCGTAAGAGGCATGAAAAAGAGAGACCCGCTTTTCGTGATGAACTATGTTGGAGCCTCAAATAACGCTGTTTCATCCCGGTATTGTTATACTGTTTTTATGCGGCATATTGTTCAACTGTTTGGAAACGGTATGCGTAACATTCCGAACCGCGTTGCTGAATTTGGTCCCGGCAGCTCAATAGGAATAGGGCTCTGCGCTATACTATCCGGTGCGAAAGAGTACTATGCACTTGACGTTGCGGAATTTGCCGAAAATACCCGTAACTTGGAAATTCTTGATGAGTTAGTGACGCTTTTCAGAGAGAAAACGCCGATTCCTGACGATCATGAATTCCCTGAAGTAAAACCAAAATTGGATAACTACTCATTTCCGTTCCATATTTTTAACGATGATATTATGGTAAAAGCTCTCGCCCGCGAACGTGTCAATTCAATAAAGAATGCGTTAACAGGGAGTGATTATGGAACTGACGGCATAATAATAAAATATATAGTCCCGTGGGAAAACTACGCAAAAACATATCCATGCGTTGACCTTATCTTTTCACAGGCTGTTCTTGAGCATGTAGACAATTTGAAGCGTTTTTACGACGTTTCGCGCAGTATTTTGGCGCCTGAGGGCTTTGTTTCCCACGATATTGATTTCAGATGCCACAATGAAACATACGAGTGGAACGGACACTGGGCTGTATCCGATAAAAAATGGAAAAAAATCAGAGGTTCACGGCCGTTTATGATAAACAGAGAACCTCTGTCGACGCATCTGCGGCTGCTTGAAGAGAACGGATTTCAGATAAAGTCGAAGATTCCATCTCAAAACTCAGCCGGCGGAAAGCCGTCTATTCGGAAAAAAAATCTTAAAGGTAAGTTTATGAATCTATCGAACGAAGATTTTGAAACAGCGACTTGTTATGTGATTGCGCAAATGAAAAAGTAAATAAATTATCCGGACGGTATGACGCGACATTTAATCGTGTGATCTATAATTGGCAGCGGTATGAGATTATTATGAACAAAAAATTCCGAATCACTTTTATACTGCCGGCGGCAGGCATGACCGGCGGTGTTGCTGTTGTTCTTGAATACTACCGGCAGCTTACCTCTATGGGGCATGATGTTAATATCATCTATCCGCTCTTTCCATACCGCGAATATCTGCGCGATAGACCGGTTTGGAAAAGATTACCGGCACAAATTAAATGGTTCCTGTCCAATCTTAGAAGTAATAAACGCACCATCTCCCACTTTATGGAGGATATTCCGGTAAAGCCGGTCATCAAGATTAACAGCGCTTCCGTACCGGATGCCGATGCCGTAATCGCTACTGCGTGGCCGACAGCGTACGATGTCAATAAGCTCACCGGCAAAAAAGGATGTAAATTCTACTTGGTACAGGGTTATGAAATCTGGTACGGCAGCGTAAAAGAGACCGACAACTCCTACCGTCTGCCGCTCAATATAATTACAGTCGCGCCTTGGCTTACCGAACTTATGAAAGAGAAATTCGGCAGAAATGACGTAACGGAGATTCACAACGGTCTCAGGCTTGACAGATTTTATCCTCCCACCGTCAAAAATTTTGACAAACAGTCAATTCTTCTGATGGCAGGCAATTTGGAACTAAAAGGAACCAAAGACGCGATAGGCGCGTTGACAATTATAAAAGAGCGCTGTCCAAACGCAGAGATAAAAATGTTCGGTATGTGCGCCAAACCAGACGCGCCGTTTGATTTTGAGTATTATGAAAATCCGCCGTACGAAACACTGCTGTCACTTTATCAAAACGCCGCGGTTTTCATCTTTCCCAGTCACGGTGAAGGGTGGGGAATTACGCCTATGGAAGCGATGGCATGTAAATGCGCGTTAGTCGCTGCTAATGTGGGGTGTATTCCTGTTATTAACAACGGTGAAAATATGATTCTCGCTGAAGTAAAGAATCCAAAGTCAATTGCGGACGGCGTTATCAAGCTGTTTGAGGATAGAGCGCTGATGGAACGTATTGCGGAACAGGGGTTAAAGCGCATACAGAAGCAAGACTGGACGAAATCGGCGCAGTCGTTAGTATCAGCGCTGACCGGACAGGGATTGTGACGCGTTTGTCAATGCTGCGTCTTGATTTTTCCGCGTTACTATATATAACGCAATACCTACAAGAGTGAAATAAGTAAACATAATCGAAAAACCTGCTATGCAGCTGTCAACTAAGCCGTGAAGCATATATGCAATCATGGCGAACGCTATACCCTGCGACGCACACCTGTACTTCTCGTTTCTGCTGCTGCAAAAGAGCGCGTATATGATCCACCCGTTAAAGAGCACCCAGCCTATCAAGCCTAAAATCCCCCATCCTAACCACATCTCAACGTAAAGGTTATGTGACGACAGGGTACCGTTACGGTCGAAAAAAAACGGGAACCCGTAATCTAACTTGTGCGCCGCGAAATTGTTCATCCCTATGCCTAACATATAGTAGTTATCTTTCAGGATATCAAAGGCCGATCTGAGAAGCTCAACCCTGCCGAAATTTGATAAGATATCATTGGACGTCGGGTTAAAGATCCTTACTATCATGTTTTTGCCTACTGTAAAGTACGCTATAACGGCGGCGGTCAGCGCTCCCGCAAATATAGACGCGGAGCGCTTGCTCCATATAATATACAGCGCGACCGCCGAAAGACCGAAAAGACTGCCGCGTGACGCGGTCATGAAGAAAACCGCCGCATAGACCACCGATACCGCGTACATCAGCGCTTTTTTAGTGACGCTCCGTTTCTCATGCAGCGCGATAAAAATAGAAGGTGGAAACGTAAGGCCAACATACATCGCTAAAAGATTGGGGTTGATATTTACGGACATGCCGAATCGGCCGGCAAACATCAAAGCCGCGTGCCCGTTGGTAATATACTTCGCAACCGTCAAGCCTACAAGAACTAAACCGGAGAGGGATACGCAAAATAGCAGTCTGTCAACGTCTAAATGTTTAAGCTGTATCAGACAAAATATCATGTAAACCAAACCAAATCCGAGCAGCAGATGGACATCGTAAAGCATTGTATATCCGCGTGAACTGTAGCCGAATATGGTTACATAAAAAATTGAGGAGAGCCAGCCTAAAAGCATCAGGGTTAAAGGTGTACGGCATGGAATACTGCTTATTCTGCCCGTGCCTTCACTAACCAAAAGTATAGGGACAAATAAGAGTACACCGGCTATAGTCACCATAAGCGATGCCTGCATTAAATATGACGCGGTCATTTGCAGCAGAAAAATGGCGTATATCATCTTTCTTACGATATTTCTCATCAGCACAAGTACAGCTGTGCCAAAGAAAAATAACGCTCCCGCAAGCACAAAGTGCCATCCGATCGTCTCTCCGAAAAGCGTCAGTGAAACGGTCATAAGCAGCGATACAGCCAAAATCAGGCATACTTTTACTGGGTGCGTCCTGCGGGTTGGTTCAAGCGCGGCGCCGGCAGCTTTCAACATCGCGGTCAATCCTGCTTTATGGATTTAAGAAGCGAGTCTAATTTTCCGCTTCGTTTAGCATGACTAAGCGCGAACAGATGAGTGAGAGCCCCCAAAAACAACAAGTTTGCGGCTAAGACTATCTTTAGTACGATAGTCAGGCGCGCGGGGCGTATCTTGTACTCAGGGACAAAAGATGGATCAACTACAATAAGCGGCGAAATATCTTTAGATTCTTGCAGCCGTGCCTGTTCGCACTCTCTTGTCAGGAAAAGAACTAATTGGTTTTGCACCTCAATATCACGCGCCATCAAACCATATTCGGGCATCAGCCGCGTTGACAGATCTAAACTTGGAACAACATTAGGATCGTTACCGGTTTCGTACTCTTTTAGCTTTGCGTCAATCACGCGCTGATTACGCCTGAGTTCGGCTATTTCGTGCGTAGTTCCGCTGAACTCGCTTTTGAGCGATGAGAGCCGAAGTTCGTTCATCAAAGAGGTGGCTTTCAGGTCTGCGTAAATCTTGAGAGAGAGTCTGGCTTGTTCAGGCATATTATAAGCCTTATTCACATTTTGAAACTCTAAGAATGCCGTCTGAAGACTGTCCATCTTCTCGCTCTGAAGCTCTATCTGCCGTTCAATGAATTGGCGGTTCCTCCGTGCTTTATCTACACTTATTTCGCGGACTGCCGAGTCTATGACTGCAAAAGTAAAGTCAACCATCATTTTGGCAGTATCAGGCGAATGGTGATAACAGCTCAAGGTGTAAGAGACAGCCCGGGACATGCCAAGCCCGCCCTTTTCAGCAACCCTAAGCGATACATACCTCTTAAGGCGCCGAGAAGCTAAAGCAAACTTGTTTGGACTCTCTTCGAGTTTAAAATACTCAATGAAGCCAAATTCGTCAATTATAAGCCGCTTAGTGTGATTACTGTTAAAAATAACTTCGATCTGGTCTGATGAACCGCCGCCGGTGGAGAGAGACGGCATGGTAAAATTTAACAGCGACACAGGCGATACGCTCTCACTGGATGGCGGGAGGAAAGTCACGGACGCCGCGTACTCTTTCTTCAAAATGACAAACGCGTACACGCACGCGGCGGCAAACATCACAATAAAGTTTGCGATTAGCAGCCACCGCTTCCTGTACAGGTATACAAAAAACGCCTCAAATATGTTGTTGCCCATAAAAAATATCCCGCGCGGCGTACGTCCGCCGTTAAAAGGTGACTCTTCCAAACAGCTTTAACTTCATAAAATATACATCTTACCGGTGCATGATGTAAATTTATACTAATATCTTGTGCGGAAATTGTTTTAAAGAATTGGAAAAAGGACAGGCATGAGACCAAATTCAGCGTTTTTTACGGCCAAAGCAACGGCATTTATCCTTATGCTTGCCGTTTTTACAAATATCTTCGGGCAGTCATCATCGTCAATGTGGAATATCAGCCAGACACGTCCGCCCAATATGCCTGGCTCATCAGGCGGTACATCTGGTACATCCGGATCGTCTGCGGGGTTTTCGGGAGTAGGGTCGGAAAACATGATGAGTACTTCCTCCATAACAAGTTCAGTACTATCCGGTACGATCCTCCCCAGCGATAACTCAATAATACCGGACGAGTATATGATAGGCAGCGGAGACGTGTTCTTTATAGCCGCGGTTGAAACTCCGAACGTGAGATATACGGCTGCGGTCGACCAGACAGGCAGGGCTTTTATCCCAAACATCGGGCTCATAGAGTTCGGCAAAATATCTTATGCAGACGCAAAAAAGATCATAGCCGACCATGTCTCTTCCAAGATGAGAAATCCCTCCGAGATCTATGTAACGCTGATTCAAACCAAAAAAGCCGCCGTCTCTTTTACCGGCGCGCTTCTCTCCCCTGGCTCCCAAAATTTACCTGGCACAATGCGGCTGTTTGACGCGTTGCTTACAGCAAACAATGGAGAGCTGCCGCTGCTCTCTGAGTCTGATCTGCGCAGGGTACAATGTACAAACGGCGACAGCACAAAGTTTTATGATCTTATGGCTTACATTTACAAAGGCGATGCTTCACAAAATCCATACATATACCCGGGAGATCATATACATGTGCACGCGACAACAGATAAAGTATATGTAGGCGGCGCAGTCATAACTCCCGTACCTGGTTTTTATCCTATTAAAAAAGGTGAAACCATAAGCGAATTTTTATCGATGTTTACATTAGATAACACTGCGGATACAGATGAAATCATTATTTATGAATCAAACGAAAACAACATGAGAACAGTATCAATATCAACAGCTGATTATATGTTAAACGATCTTGACGCTATAACTATACCGCTCAAAAAAAATCAAGGTAACATCTACACAGTCCATATAGTAGGTGAAATTGCAAGTCCTGGCTTTTACCCAATAATCGAAAACCAAACAAGCGCAAGACAGCTTATAGAAAGAGCGGGCGGCTCTACTCAAAATGCCAACATGGATCAGGCGGTAGTTTTGCGCTCAAGCAAAATCCTCCCTGCCGACTTTAAAGCCGAAGCCTCAAAGCATATCGGCGCGGTAAGACCTGAACGCGGCACCTCTGTGGCTATGGCCTCCTCAACTACAGACCACACCATAATAAGGCTCATTAATTATAACGCGGATAAAATTATCCTTGAACCCGGAGACCGGATTGTTATTCCCAAAAAAGACCGCTTCGTTTACATCAGCGGAAGCGTGAGAAATCCGGGGGCGTACCCTTTTGTACGGGGAAAAACTACCTCATACTACATCCAACAGGCCGGAGGATACAGTAAAGACGCGGATAAAACCAACATACAGGTATACCTCAAATACGATGACGCGGTGCAGCCTCTTGAACCGCGCTGTATAGACGCGGGCAGCATAATAGTAGTGCCGGCTTCAGTGCAGTACAAATTTTTAAATCAGGTCGCGCTGCCGCTTGTCTCGGCGATTGCTACAACGGTTAGCGTAGCGTTAACGGCAGTTGTAATTTATAACACACGAAGATAATTTTCACGGCAAGAGCCTCTTTATGTTAATCTTAGGCTTAATCATCTTAAGCGGCGCGCTGCCCTTATCCATTCTGCCGAATTTATCCGCAAGCGCCTGCGCTGTCGGCATTTTTTGTTCAGGTTTTGCCGGTTGATGTTTGGGTTTGGATTGATCACTACCCTTTGGTACGTGCGGTCTGACTGCACCCGGCTCCCCCTCAAGTTTCATTGACAGGGATATTCTTTTGAGCTGTGCGTCAACTTTTACGACGCGGGTTTTAACTACCTGCCCTACTTTCACAACTGCTTTGGGATCGGATATATATGTATTTGAGAGTTCTGAAATATGAACAAGACCATCCTGATGTACGCCAATATCAACAAACGCTCCGAAGTTAGTGACATTTGTAACCGTACCTTCAAGAATCATTCCCTCTTTAAGATGAGAGATCTCCGTTACTTCCTCATTAAAGCGGGCGTAACGAAATTCCGCTCGCGGATCGCGGCCTGGCTTTTCGAGTTCAGAAAGAATATCATTAATTGTCGGTAAACCAACATCATCAGAAACAAACTCTTTTTTGTTAATACTGTGAAGCAGTACCGTATTACCTATAAGTTCGTTAATAGTAGTCTTGAGCTGTGACGCCATTTTTTCAACAAGCGCGTATCTCTCAGGGTGAACCGCGGAATTGTCAAGCGGATTTTTTGAGCCTGGTATACGTAAGAATCCTGCCGCAAGCTGAAACTTCTTTTCACCTAATCCAGACACTTTCAAAAGGTCTTTGCGGGATTTAAATGCACCGCTATTATTACGGTAATCAACAATTTTCGCCGCGACAAGCCGGTTGAGACCGGAAACATATTTAAGCAGCTCTTCTGAAGCCAAGTTTACATCCACGCCTACACGGTTCACGCTGCTCTCTACCACTTCGTCAAGCGACTCCTTGAGCTGTGTCTGGCTTACATCATGCTGATACTGACCTACACCAATTGATTTTGGGTCTATTTTAACTAACTCGGAGAGCGGATCCTGCAAACGTCTTGCGATAGATACCGCGCCTCTTACCGTAAGGTCAAGATCAGGAAACTCCTTTATCGCAACATCTGAAGCGCTGTATACGCTTGCTCCCGCTTCGCTTACAACCACGCTTAAAGGACGGAGTTCAGCGGGTACGTCTTTTATTGCCGACTTGACAAATTCATCCGTCTCACGCCCCGCGGTGCCGTTTCCTATCGCTACAAGACGTGTACCGTGACGCTGAATAAGCGCAAGCAGCACTGCACGCGATTTTTCTCTCTCTTTTTGCGGTTCGTGCGGATAAATAGTAACATTTTCTATGAATTTTCCGGTATCGTCAATAACCGCTATTTTACAGCCGGTTCTAAAACCAGGGTCAATACCTATAACCGACTTTCGTCCAGCCGGAGCAGCCAAAAGCAGCGCTTCAAGATTATCGCCAAAAACTTTTATCGCCTCCTCATCGGCACGCTCACGCATCTCTTTACGAATTTCAGTTTCTGTTGCGGGAAGCAGTAATCTCTCAAAAGAGTCAGCGGCCGCTTCTTTTAAAATCGGCGCGGCGGCGCTTTCAGGATTTTTTATCAATTGTTCATTGAGATAATGTAAAGCTGTCTCATTTGGGATTTCAAGCGAAAGGCGGAGAACCTTTTCCCGTTCTCCCCGCAGCATTGCCAAAATTCTGTGTGACGGCAGCGTTGTAACTTTTTCCTTAAAATCGTAGTACATCTCAAACTTTGTTTTCTCTTTTTCAAACTCTTTTTTTACACCGCAGGTTATTAAACCGCTGTCTTCGCTAAGTTCACGCAGCCATTTACGGATATCTGCGTTGTCGGAGAGCCGCTCCGCTAAAATATCTTTTGCTCCCTGAATCGCTTTTGCGGGAGTGTCGATCTCTTTTTCAGTATTTATAAACTCAGCGGCTTTAGCATCTATGTCAAATTTAGAATCAGCAAGACCGAAAAGCCAATCCGCCAACGGTTCAAGCCCCGCGTCTTTAGCCTTTGTAGCGCGTGTTGTGCGCTTTGGTTTGTATGGAAGATAAAGGTCTTCAAGCTCAGTTTTACTTAACGTCTCATTTATCTTCTTTTCAAGTTCAGGAGTAAGTTTATCCTGAGAGCGGATACTTTCCAAAATCGTCTCACGGCGCTCCTCAAGTTCCTTATAGTAAGTGTAGCGGTGTCCAAGATCTCTTATCTGAATCTCATCAAGAGAACCGGTGCGCTCCTTGCGGTAACGGGCGATAAAAGGAACAGTCGCCCCTTCATCAAAAAGCTCTAATGTGTTTTTAACCTGAAAATCCTGTAAATTAAACTCTTTCGTTAATTGTTGGGCTATGTCCATCGGCATCTTTGTTTGGTCTCCGTGTCTGTTATTGTCAGGAAAAATCAACTTAAAAATAATAATTTGAAAGGAGCGGTGCAATGAAACAAATCTATGGCTACGTCCGCGTGTCGTCACGCGAGCAGAATGAGGGCAGGCAGTTATCTGCCATGCGGGACTTTGGTATACAAGACGGCAATATCTACTTAGACAAACAGTCCGGTAAAGATTTTAACCGCCCCGCATATTTACGATTGCTAAAAAGGTTGAAACGTGGTGATACCATTGTAGTCAAGAGTATTGACCGTCTTGGCAGAGACTACGGCGAGATTTTAGAACAATGGCGGATAATCACAAAAGAAAAACAGACCGCAATTGTTGTACTTGATATGCCTCTGTTAGATACCCGACAGAAAAATCACGATTTGACAAGCACGTTTATTGCCGATCTCGTGTTGCAAATCCTCAGTTACGTTGCTCAGACAGAAAGAGAGCTTATCAAGCAAAGACAGGCGGAAGGTATTATGTCTGCGAAGTCACGTGGGGTTAGATTCGGCAGGCCGCCGATGGAACGTAGTGAGCTATTTTTGACATTGAAATCTTCTTGGGAGAACAAAGAAATTTCCGCGCGGGAAGCGGCGCGACAGCTTGGCGTATACCATAAAACATTTTTGTATTGGATGAAAAAAAGTATCTGTGGGGAAAAAAGTACACATTTTTCCCCACCGTTATTCCGCTAATAAAAATCAAAATCGCGTATCATCCCTCTGCATATCAAAACCCGCTTTAAACAGTCATTTACGCAAGTTTACCTATCCATAAGGCTTAAGGCATACATCCCACATAATATAGTATTTCGGGTGGGGAAAAATGTGTACTTTTTGCCCCACTTATGTGCTGACGTTAGATATTGAGACAAGAAGGGCAATGGGATTTGCCATCGGTTTTTAGAGTTGAAGCAGAGCCAAAATCAAACTTTTAACAAGGAGGAAAAAATGAAAATACATGAACACAAAAGAGTAAGTTTTCTTAGTTGGGTGGTTGTGGCGTTTGCAGCTGTAGGGTTAATGGGATGCGGAAAACAACAAATGGCGAATGCGCCGGGACAAGCGCAAGGGCAAATAGAACCACCTGTTGGAACAGGTACGCCTCCACCTTGTTTTGTGCCGGACACAGGTGAGTACATGTTTGGTTGGGGAACTTTCAACGGGTCTTCAGCGCAACCAGACATTCTTTTTAGAAATGCGCAATCAAATGCCACACGTAATTTAAGCGAAAGAATGAATATTCGTATCAGAACTTTCGCAGAAGAATATGACCGCACATACAGAACAAATCGTGGCAATGATATTCTTGGACGAATAGAATCTGCGGCAATTCGAGCAAGCGATAACGTTATAAATCGTGCTCAAAGAGTTTGTCTTGAACAGGGATATATCCAATCCAACGGTTTTCAAACGGTTTGGACAACCATAAGAGTTACTATAACTTCTTTAGACCAAGCAGTAAACGCTGAAATTGGAGATGTTACAACACAAGACGAACGGGATTACATCAATTTCAATGCGAATAACTTTTTTGAACGACTTAGAGGTAATTAGTTTCAACTATGCGGACTGCCTTTTGGCAGTCCGTTTATCTAAAAACTTAGGATGAAAAATGCAGATTGTAAAATTATTAGTGATAATAGTAATACTCTTTGTAGGTGTTTCATTTCCGTGTGATGCGCCACGAGGAGTATACGGCAATCGTGAGTGTATGCCATCTTGGGCTATTGATGGAAATTCTATACCAAGAAGCAAAACAAATTCTCGTTTCGCAACATATTCCGGGATTGGTGTTAACCCTGAAATTGCTGAAAAAGACGCTAAAAATAAAATTACACGGCAGGATGCAAATAATTGGGATAATCGTATTGAAGATGAATGGGTAGGTCGTTGCATAGGCGGTAGATATGTGTCTCATATTCTCGTGCAATATGCTAATTTTTTGCCGAACGGTTCAGCAGATTTTACACTCCTTACACCGAAAGAGCGTGGGCAAATGCAGCAATGTTTTCGGAGCAAATCTCCAACCGCTTTCCTTATCATCCCCGGAGCAACCCAACTACATTCACTTAACCGCACCCCCGGACGAACGGTTTTGGGTATTATTTTGCAGTTTGGTACTGTTACACCTCTTGCTATCGGGATTGGGTCGGAAATGCGGCGTAACAACGAATTATCAATGAGAAATAATACATTTGATCATGATACGTTTAATAGGCATGATTCGAACGCTTCAAATTTGCACACGTTAAGTACCGTCATGTTTTGCACGGCAGGTGGATTTTATGCGATAAATATTATAAGTGGTATTGTCATTAGAAATAAAGGTGGTAATAATACAAATATTCAAACACAAAGAGCAAGTTCAGACTTTGAATTGTCACCATATTTCGATTTAAACTCGCAATCAAATGGTATAAAACTTAGCCTGAATTTCTGAGAAAAGAGAAAAAATCGATGAAAACGGTATTTTTTCTTTTGGGAGTTTTGCTGACAACAGGGACATTTTTTGCCTTGCAGCATGGCAATTTAGTAGAACCAACTCACGTTGAGGGTGAGGAGTATGATGTTGACAGTACAACTCCGGCAGTCGAGACATTTTCATGGACGACCGAACGTATAAACGTTGGGCGGTTCGCTTGTCCTATGGTAGTAAACGACACTATGCGCATTCCGCTTATTGATTCGCAGCGTGGCAGATTTTTTGTAAATCCACATTTTGGACGTGTAACTTCACGTTTTGGCCGCAGATGGGGACGTTGGCACCACGGAATAGATATTGGTGGCAGGTCAGGCGATACCGTGTGTGTTGCCTTTGACGGAATTGTTCGTATTGCCCGTTACGATCCAAACGGCTTTGGAAACGTGGTTGTTGTCAGACATCATAACGGGTTGGAAACTCTGTATGCGCACTTAAACAGAGTATCCGTTCGCCTCAATCAATCGGTCAAAGCCGGAGACGTTGTGGGGTTTGTAGGCAGCACCGGACGTTCTACTGGGCCGCATTTGCACTTTGAAACACGTTATATGGGTGTGCCCTTTAATCCAGAATATATTATTGATTTTAGAAATCCACAAAATTTAAGAAGCGATATACTCGTTTTGACAAGGGGAAATTTCGCGCACTTGCCAACAAGCGCGAACCAACAAAGAGTAGCGGCACAACCACCGCAACAACAACGAAGAACCAAGCCGCGAGTAGAACAAAGACAACAGCGTGAATCAAAAACCAAAGAACAGCGAGCACAACAGCAACCGCCAGTACTGCCGCCGCAAGCTGAAATACAGGCTGCGCCAATAGCAGATGTTGACACTTTATCGACAACAGCGCAAACGGCATCAACAGAAATAATCAACGAGACTCCACGCCAAAGATTTGAGCGTGAAAGAATGGAAGAACGGGCAATATTTGCAGCAAGGCAAGATAGTGTTCGACGCGCTTTTGAAGAGAGAGATCGAATCGCACGTGAGCGATTTGAAAGTCAAAATCGTGAAGCGCGTGAAAGGCTTGAGGCACAAAATAGATAAGAAAGAGAACGGCTTTCAAGATAAAGTTCCCTTTTCATAAAGGAGATTTGCATGAAAACTTTTTTAGTTTTGTTGTCGATGATAGCTTCATTTGTGTTTTGGGGCTCGTGTGATAATAATAAGCTCACTGATGGTGGCAACCGTTATGGCGTAATACAGGTTCGGGTGGTTAGCTACGCAACCAGCGAGTTTATTAGAGACGTGCAGATAGAGGTGCGAGATTCAATTGAAAGGCATAGAGGAAGTATGATATTGCAAGATTCAAATTATCATATTCAGAATTTAGAACCCGGGCCATATAGACTTATTATAACTCATCCAGATTATTATGCGGATACTACTCGGGACGTTTTGGTGCGTATTAAGAACGACACAACGCCGGCAGACGTACGCTTACGTTTACGTCATGAATCTTTACGGCTTTTAGCACCCGGCGAATCAAGAGACGATGATACAATTTCATCACTAAATTTCAGCCGTTCAATTAGAGAACGTTCTTTTTCTATTTTCAACAATTCAACGCAACAAATCACGTGGGAAATAACAAATAATCACTCTCAGTGGCTTCAATTTTCCAATACATCGGGAACTTTAGAGGCGCGAGGCCGAGCAGGAGTACGTGTGCTTATGCTTGAAAATGGTGATGACGTAGCGGCAAATATGAATAATGGCGTTAATATATCTATAACGTCAAGTTTGGGGTCAGCATTAGATTTAATAATTTATTCGGGCATTGCAAGAATTTCGTTTAATCAAAATCTAGAAATCGGCGGCACGGCTCGTCTTTCTAATTGGAGAACAGAAAACGAGTATTTTAATTTGGGCGATAGAGTAGAAATTTCAGCTATTCCTGCAATTGGATATGAATTTGTGAACTGGACAGGTGGCGGTAGTGATATTGTCAATCCAAACTCGGCTATAACAACAGTTGTGTTAAACACCGAT